>ENA-UAPA01001489-UAPA01001489.1-human-gut-metagenome-genome-assembly--contig:-NODE-1489-length-10334-cov-8.060317_pt1 | contig 10334 bp, 5 predicted proteins | sample MGYA00243476_ERZ654569 | MGnify/ENA primary metagenome ERZ654569 (study PRJEB26926, sample SAMN06164726) | human gut metagenome | biome: ENVO:00009003; feature: ENVO:2100002; material: ENVO:00002003... | reverse complement strand
GCTCGGAGATGTGTATAAGAGACAGGTTATGTGGCGTATGGTGATGTTATTCTCACTATACGCCCTTTTTATTGTCAATCTTGTTAAATAAGCATAAACTCCGTAGCCTGAATACCTTTATAACGAATCATTCTCTTATCTTTGTAGAATAACAAATAGAAAGGCCGTGAGGCCTGCTTAATAATTTCAAATGACATTTAAAGAATTAGATCTTATAGAGCCGATATTGAAGGCTTTAGAACAAACCGGCTATACAACGCCGACCCCCATTCAGGAACAAGCAATTCCGGTATTATTAAAAGGTAAAGATTTACTGGGATGTGCGCAGACAGGAACAGGAAAAACGGCAGCTTTTGCCATCCCCATTATCCAGAGACTTTATCAATCAGATAGTAAGAAAGGTATCAAGGCATTGATACTTACTCCCACGCGAGAACTGGCCATTCAGATAGGCGAGAGCTTTGATGCGTATGCCCGGTATACGCGCGTAAAGCATACGGTAATTTTTGGAGGAGTTCCTCCGAAACCACAAATAGATGCATTGAAAAGGGGAGTACAGGTATTGATTGCTACTCCGGGACGTTTGCTCGACTTGCAGGCGCAAGGATATATTTCCCTTAAAGGGCTCGATTATTTTGTGCTTGATGAAGCAGACCGTATGTTGGATATGGGCTTTATACATGATATAAAGCGCGTATTGAAACTGATTCCCGACAAGCGGCAGACACTTTTTTTCTCTGCAACCATGCCACCTGAGATAGAAAAATTGGCAAACTCTCTTCTTACGTCTCCGGAAAAGGTGGAAGTGACTCCTGTTTCATCTACAGTGGATACCATTCAGCAAAGCGTTTACTTCGTAGAGAAAAACGAAAAAAAGGATTTGTTACTCTATTTGCTGAAAGATAAATCAATAGAGTCAGTATTGATTTTCACGCGTACTAAATATGGAGCGGATAAGTTGGCAAAGATACTGAATAAGAATAGTGTGGTGGCGGAAGCTATCCATGGAAACAAGTCGCAGAATGCGCGTCAGCGTGCATTGAATAATTTTAAGGACCGGTCAACCCGTGTACTGATTGCAACCGATATTGCTGCCAGAGGTATTGATGTTAATCTGCTTTCTCATGTTATTAATTATGAGTTGCCTAATATATCGGAAACGTATGTACATCGCATTGGCAGAACCGGACGTGCCGGACACGATGGGGTGGCTATCTCTTTTTGTGAATCGGAAGAGTTGGCTTATTTGAAAGATATACAAAAGTTAATCGGATTGGAAATACCTGTGGTGAAAGAGCATCCTTTTATTTCCACTTCCGGTGTGCTGCTTCGAAAAGAAAAGGCTGAAGAGATGAAAGAGAAGGCAAAGACAAATAAAGTATATCGCGGAAGCAAGAGTAATGGTGACTATTGGCGCAGAAAGAAACAGATGCAGAATAAGAAACCGGCGGCAGCTTCGGGAAGATAGTGTATTGATTATATTTTTTTTAAAACGGGGTGTGTCAAAACGTGGATAATGCTGTCGTTTAGTTCGTAGGGGCGAGGTTCGCTCGCCCGAAAACAGTTTGCTTTGTGTCTTCGGGCAGGCAAACCCTGCCCCTACAGCTGACAATTGGATAGGCCGGTTTAGTTTTGATACACTCCCTTTTTTAGTATCTGATAGCTTGTGTTTAGAACATAGCTACCGGGCGTGTATTGTAAGTACTTCCTTTGCTGTTTGCCATTAATATTCCACTGAAGAAGTTCAAATACCATGCTTTGTTTTTATTGCCTTCCGAAGAAGTCCAATAACTCTGCTGGTCGAAATCTTTGAAACATTCCTGCTTGGCGTTACATATCACACCGGCATGATGTAACTCCCAAAGCAGTGCCAGTTCGCCCACTGCCGGCAGATACCATTCGCCTGCTCCTTTTCCGGGTTTGCTGTATTGGTAGCAATAACTTCCTGCCGGATAAGTAGAGGTGCTTTTGTTGATATAAGATGTATTTGTTGCTCCATTGAAGTCGCTCAGGATGCCTTCCGACGGCCAGGCGGTAATCAATCCTGTTTCTGTATTAATGGTAGTTCCTTTGATTTGTTCTTCAGCATTATCGGAGAAATAGGAATCTGCAGTACCGTTAAAATAGGGCAGACAACCGATTTGCTGTGTGCCATTGATAATAGTATCGTTTTTCAATCCTTCGATATCCTCCGATTTACTTGCCCATCTCACTTTGTTTCGCGCATTGGTTAGTGCCACGATACGTCCGTAAGGAGATGTGGTGAGGGTTTTGTCTAGATTACCATTTTTATCGTTCAGGGCATAAACAATACCGATACATGTCTTTTCTTCATTCATTTCCGTAGAATAAGTACCGTCGCTATAATAGTAATCGCCTACTTTGGCAGGAGCTACCGGAGTGCAAGTAAGGGCAGCAGAAGCATAATACTTTCCTTTTTCCAATGTAATGCTTTCTGTTGTTGAGGCTTCATATATGTTACCTGCATTGGTTACCAAGGTGAAATGTAGTTGTGCTTCCGAAGGGAAGAAAGAAATATAAGCACTACCCGGTAATCCGGCATCATTCTTGATAGTAAAGCTTCCTTCTGTGGTGTTACTGAATTCTCCATCTTTCAACTTTAAGGTTGCATTGGAATAAAGCTTTCCCGAAGTGGCTGTCACAGTGATGCGTGAGATGTCATTCAGCAGTGTGCTTCCATCGGTGGTAAACTCAAATTTACCGATGGTCATCAGATTCTTCATTTCGCAACTGCCCGAGCCCGACTGTGCAGTCATATTCACTTTGCACAAAGCCCATGAATAATCATAATTTGCCACTCCTGCCAATGTTCCGTCCTGATTGGCAAGACTCAGTTGTTGGGTCAATGTATCACTGCTGTTTGCTGTAATGGCATCAGCCGGATAAAATACTGCGATTTCTTTATCACTTTTTACTTTATTCGAGATGTCTCCGGTAAACAGGTCGGTAGAAGTGGATGACAGGGTGAAGATACTTTTCTTTACTCCTGTCAAGCTGGAGTGCATGGCTGCCAGTTTTGTACCTTCATTCCAATTGCCTTGCAGCATACCCGGAGTTGTTGCAGCATCGTTGCGCACTTCCAGAGAAGCTGTTAAAGAGAAAGGAACAGTAGATGTCGTATTCGACTTGTCGTCATCATCATCGCTGCATCCGAACATGCACAATGTAATGCCTAAAAGGAGAAATGTTTTTGCCTTTTTCATCATAGTTTTGCTTTTGCAAGTTTTTTATTTCAATCAGCAAAGGTAAATGTAATTTGTAGTCTTTTCAAATCTATTCAATGAAAGAAAGGCTTTTTTCGACGAATTAAGAGTTTTTGGTGGTAAAAGGCTCAATAATGTCGTTGAAAAAGGCTTCCGGTTTATTCCAAATCTTCAATTATCTTCTTTACATCTACCGATTGCAAACGACCGTATACTTTTTCACCGATGATTACTACCGGTGCTAATCCGCAAGCCCCTACACATCGCAGGCAGTCCAATGAGAATTTTCCATCGGGAGTTGTCTCACCTACTTCGATACCTAAGACACGCTTAAATTCTTCCAATAATTTTTCTGAGCCGCGTACATAGCAAGCAGTTCCCATACAAACGGAGATAGGATATTTTCCTTTGGGTGTCATGGTAAAGAAGGTATAGAAAGTGACTACGCCATATACTTTGGATACAGGGATATTCAATTTATGAGCGATGAGACGTTGCATCTCCTCCGGCAGATAACCTTGCAGATGTTGGGCTTCATGTAAAATGTTGATCAGTTCACCGGGAAGATTTCCATGTTTGTCGCAAATAGCTTTGACTTGTTCTGCCACTTCACAGGCAAGTTTTATTTCAGACATTGTTTTCTATATTTAAGAGGTTAGTCAATGGATTTGTTAAAGTAATGTGTATGTAGTAACTTCTCCGATTTTTCGCTCAAGGGTTTGCCGAGATATTCTTCGTATAGTGTTTTGATATACGGATTATCGTGCGATTTGCGAATCGGTTTGCCGGCATCTTCACGATAGAGTGCATTGGCACGGGCGTAGAGCACTTCTGAATTGCCATGATGAAGCGGCTGTCCGCCTCCGCCGATACAGCCTCCGGGACATGCCATGATTTCGATTACATGATATTTATTGTGTCCGTTGCGGATGTCCTCCAATAAATGACGTGCGTTGCCTAATCCGTGAGCAATACCCACTTTTAACTCGAAACCGTTCAAATCAATTGTAGCACGACGAACTCCGTTTAGTCCGCGCACTTGTTCAAAGTTGACATTTTGCAGAGGATGACCTGTATAGATTTCATAGACGGAACGAAGGGCGGCTTCCATTACTCCGCCGGTGGTTCCGAAAATGACACCGGCCCCTGTCGAGACTCCCATCGGATTGTCGAATTCGGAATCAGGTAACAGAGTGAAACCGATGTTGGCGCGTTTGATAAGTCGGGCTAATTCACGGGTAGAGATAGAGTAGTCTACATCAGGGTTACCGTTTGTTTTAAATTCATCCCGGTCACATTCGTATTTTTTGGCGAGGCAAGGCATGATAGAGACAACCACCAACTTCTCTCGTGGGATACCCATCTTTTCTGTCCAATAGGTTTTTGCTATCGAACCGAACATCTGTTGTGGTGAACGGGCAGTAGAAGGAATGTCAAGCATATCGGGGAATTGATGCTCGAAGAAGTTTACCCAGGCCGGACAGCAGGAGGTAAGAATAGGTAGGCGGACAGAACGGTCGCCATTTAAGTAGCGCGTGAGTCGGTTGAGTATTTCAGAGCCTTCTTCCATAATGGTGAGATCGGCGGCAAAGTCAGTATCGAATACATAATTAAAGCCGAGTTCGCGCAAGGCATAAACCATCTTTCCGGTAACCAATGTTCCGGCTGGTAAACCGAATTCCTCTCCCAAGGCGGCACGGACGGCGGGAGCTGTCTGTACGATAACTATTTTATCAGGATTTGACAGATCTTCTATCAGTCGGTTGGTATGGTCACGTTCGGTGAGTGCGCCAACCGGACATACAGCTACGCACTGTCCACAATAAGTACATTCGCTGTCTGTCATCATTTTGTCAAAAGCAGGTGCGATGGTTGTATTGAAGCCTCGGCGGATAGCTCCTAATGCTCCCACGGTTTGTACGTCGTTGCATACACTCTCGCAACGGCGGCAAAAGATGCATTTATCCATATTGCGTACAATGGATGAAGTAACTTCTCGCTTCCGGGGCGAAAGTTCGCCGCCGTTAAACGGCATTTCGCGGATATTGAAGCGGAGGGCAAGATTCTGCAATTCGCAATTACCGGATTTGGGGCAGGTGAGGCATTCATTGGGATGGTCGGAAAGAATGAGTTCGGCCACTATTTTACGGGCATTCATCACGCGCAGGGTACTAGTGCGGACGACCATACCGTCAGTGCAGCGGGTGGCGCAAGCGGGTGCGAGATTTTTTCGTCCTTCTACTTCTACTACACAGATCCGGCAGGAAGCGGGATTATTTTTAATGCAGGTTCCTTTCAGGTTGATGTGGCACAGGGTAGGTATATCAATCCCTATCTTACGTGCAGCTTCCAATAGGGTGGTGCCGGCAGGAACGGTAATAAAATGATGGTCTATCTGCAGGGTTATTTGCTGTTCTTCCATAATATTCATTCTTTAAGAGTTGAAATACAGGATTGAAATTTAGGTTGTTGTGTGTCCTGGGTTAACAAACATTGATGGCTTTAAACTTGCAGCGTGCCATGCACATGCCACATTTGATGCACTTGTTCGGGTCTATAACGTGGGGTTTCCGCACGTCTCCTATAATGGCATCGGCGGGGCAATGCTTGAAACATAGATGACAACCGATACATTTCTCAGGATTGATGCTGTAGGTGAGCAAAGCCTTACACTGTTTGGAACGGCAGGTCTTGTCTTTGACATGTTCCAGATATTCATCATAAAAGTTATTTAATGTCGAGAGTACAGGATTGGGGGAAGTCTGCCCCAGTCCGCAGAGAGCCGTATCCTTGATGACATGCCCGAGAGTAGACAGCGTTTCAAGGTCTTTCTCTGTTCCACACCCTTGTGTTATTCTGTTTAATATTTCCAGCAATCGCTTATTTCCGATGCGGCAGGGTGTACATTTCCCACAAGATTCTTCTACGGTGAAATCGAGATAGAAGCGGGCAACGGACACCATGCAGTCGTCTTCGTCCATTACGATCATTCCTCCCGAGCCCATCATGGAACCTGCAGCAAGTAAATTGTCAAAATCAATCGGTGTATCAAGATGTTTTTCTGTGAGGCAGCCGCCCGAAGGTCCTCCGGTTTGTACCGCTTTAAATTTCTTTCCACCTTTAATACCTCCGCCGATGTCGTAGATTACTTCGCGCAAGGTTGTTCCCATTGGTACTTCTATCAGGCCTACATTATTTATTTTTCCTGCCAGGGCAAATACTTTCGTTCCTTTTGACCGTTCTGTGCCGATAGAGGAGAACCATTCGGCTCCTTTTGTCAGGATGATGGGGATATTTGCCAGAGTCTCCACGTTGTTCACATTGGTTGGCTTACCTAAATAGCCGGCTTCTGCGGGGAAAGGAGGTTTCAAAGTCGGTTCTCCCCGATTTCCTTCCATTGAATGGATGAGAGCGGTTTCCTCACCACAGACAAATGCACCGGCTCCGTAGCGGATTTCTATATCAAAGCAGAAATCTGTTCCTAAAATTCTTTCACCCAGCAAACCATATTCACGTGCTTGGGCAATAGCAGTCTTAAGCCGCTGAATGGCGAGAGGATACTCGGCACGGATATAAACCAACCCTTGTCGGGAACCGATGGCGTATCCGCAAATAGTCATGGCTTCTACAATGGAATGAGGGTCTCCTTCCATGATAGAACGATCCATAAAAGCTCCGGGGTCGCCTTCATCGGCATTGCAAACAACATATTTGGTATCAGCGGCTTGTTTGTGAGCAGACTCCCATTTTAGCCCGGTAGGGAAGCCTCCACCTCCGCGTCCGCGCAGTCCGGAACGTTTGATAACCCCGATGACATCTATCGGTTGCTTATGGAGCAAACTGTCTGCCAAAGCAAGATAACCGTGGCGGGCAATATATTCCTCTATATTTTCCGGGTTGATGAAACCACAGTTGCGCAATGCGATGCGTTGTTGTTTTCTATAAAAATCCATGTGCTTGGAGTCGCTCACAACACGTTCGGTTTTCGGGTCGATATAGAGAAGTCGTTCCACTCGGTGACCATTGATAATGTGTTTCGTGATAATTTCGTCAACATCTTCGGGGGTAACCCGTATGTAAAAGGTATTGTCGGGAATGATTTTGACTATAGGTCCTTTTTCACAAAAGCCGAAACATCCGGTGGTGATAACTTCCACTTGATGGACAATATTGTACTGTTCCAATGCCTTTTGGAGATGTTCGGCAATGAGATGGCCGGAAGAAGCAGTGCAGCCGGTTCCTCCACAAACAAGGATTTGCAGGTGGTCGGTGCCTATGGTAAGGCCACAACTCTTCTCGGCAATCTTTTTGTTGCTTTGCTCACGCAAGCGGAGCGCATTTTCTGCCCTCTGCATGATGGCTTGCAAGTCATGGGTAGACAGGATTTTCATGATATTTATTTTTTCTCGCCGAAATCGGCTTGTTGTTGCTCTACTTCTTTCAGTTTTCGTTCATTTTGCTCTTTTACAGCTTTTTCCTTTTCCAATTCCTTTTGGGATTTGGCTGTGATTGGAAAGGATTGTGAGTCAGACTTCATTGGGATAAGTGCTGCCTCTTCACTTGCATAAATCAAAGGATATGCCGAGGGTTTGCTTTCCAGTTCCAATTCTGCGCTGACCGGCATTTGCGAACCTTCGAATAATACACTGGCTGTTATCTTTATCTTGCCGGGTTTCAGAGTAGATTGTACCAATATCGGTGCTGTTCCCCATTTTACGGGAGCCGGATTTGCCAACACGTTTGCACCGCCGAGGATGCGTCCTTCACCTTCGATGTGGAATTTCACATAGTAATTGTTCAGGCGTTTGATGTTGCCGTTTTTATCGGCAATGGCGGCTATAACCGTTACGAAGTCCGAGCCGTCGGCTTTCAGTTCTGTGTTTTCATTATCTATCCAAAGAAGTAATTTGGAAGGACGGCGTGCCGGGCATACTTTGTGAGTGGCTACTACCTTTCCGTTTATCAGTCCTTCTGCCAGTAGAAAGACTTCCTTTTGCCTTCCTTCTTTCATAGACATGTTTTTGTCTATCATGAAGTTATATACATCCTTAAATGTGATGATTGGAGACGGCATTCCTTCCCGGCTAACCGGTTTGGTATATGTCAGGCTCTTTCCTCCTTTATTATATGTAAGGCGCACTTCATCACAATTGGAATATACGGTTACATCTTTAGGAGAGAACGGTGTCATTTCGTGAGCGATATATACCATGGGACCGGTTTCGAACAAGCGGTCTTGTTTCTTGGGCGAGCGTTGCGCTTGGAACATATAATAAGAATACTTGGGCTGGCGGAACACATCCATCAATCCGCCATAGAAGGGGTCGGGGTGATAGCCGCGCTGGTGGTCGAATGAATGCCACAGGCATCCTCCTACGTGTTGGCGTGGTGTACGATAAAGCACGTCATAGCAGGTGTACGGATAGTTGGGAGCGGCATAATGCCAAGCCTGGATAAGCATTGCCTGCTCTCCCCAGTTGCGAGCTACCCGGCTGGGAGAGTTATGAGAATTCCAATCATCTACGTTATCTCCCCATTCACGGGTGAAGTAAGTGATTTTGGGGTCGAGCTTCTTTATAGCCCAGTCTTTGTCCGCATTGGCCGGATGGGTGAAAAGGACAGGGTAGACTTCATGGCCGCGTGCCTCGCTGTCGCAACCGGAGTAACAATAAGGATAAGGATATTCTTGTGCTACTAAGTCGAGTGTGTTTTTTGCAAAATCGGCCGGATACCAAGTTTCGTTCAAAATAGGTTCCCACAGCCATACGCAAGGATGATTACGATCGCGACGAACCATATTGCGGATATCACTGTAAACGCGTTGGGCAAATTCAGGAGCGTCGTTCCAGAATTGCCAGCCCGGAGTATTGACAATGACAAACAATCCCAATTCGTCACAGGCATCCATAAAGGCAGGGTCTTGAGGACAGTGGGCATTACGGATTATTTTCAGTCCGGCATCGCGTAATTTTTTTGCATCACGCCAGTGAATACTGTTGGCTACTGCATTGCCTACCACAGCAAAATCCTGATGTCGGTTGGCGCCAATCAAAAGACTTTCGTAGGGCTTTCCGTTCAGCCAGAAACCGTCTTTGCCCTTGAATTCAATGCTACGGATACCGATTCGGCGACGATAGCCGTCTATCGTGTTTCCTTCATTGTCGCGGATACGGACTATTAAATTATATAAGGTAGGGTTTTCGGGGCTCCAAAGCATCGGTTTCTTAACGATGATTTTGTCTTTAGAGGTAATGGCTTTGCCCGGACGAACCTGCACTTTATCGTTTAAGAAAGCGACTTGCCGTCCGTCCGGCTGTTGCAGTTCATATTCCACTACGCCCGTAAAGGTCTTTTTGCTTTCATTGCGCACATGGGTTTTCAGCAGAACTTCCGCCGAGTTGTCGGACACTTTATCGTAGGCAACGAAAAGTCCGCCTCCTGCTGTTTCGTTCTCAAAGTTGGGGTCGGTGATGAAGACGGAGTTATGGGCAATCAGCCAGCAGTCTCGATAAATGCCTCCGAAGTAAGTGTAATCCAGTACATCCTGTGCTTTACCGGGAGGATAACCGGGGTCATTGCTATTGTCAGTCCATACGGCTATAATGTTATCTGTTTCCCACTTCAGTGCATTCGTGATATCAACCACGACAGGCAGATATCCTCCAAAGTGTTCGGCCAACAGTTTGCCGTTGACAAACACTTTGCTTTTCCCCATAATGGCTTCAAAATGGAGGAAAAGCTTTTTACCTTTTAAAGCATCGGCAGGAGTGAAGTGTTTGCGATACCACGCTTCTCCCTGATAGTTAATGCAACCACTGGCTTCGGTCGGCAGATATTCGATGCCGTTGGGAAGAGAGACCACTTCCCAGTTCCGGTCATCAAAGTGGATAGCTTCGGCTCCCGGTGCCGCACCTTTGTGCAGACGCCAGGCAGGATTCATGGAGAAAACATCGCGACCGGAATTTGCCAGCTGATAGAAACCGGCTGTAGAGAATTCCGGTTGATGGGTCGCCTGTACTTTGCATAAAGGAAAAAGCAATAAGGCGATTAAATAATAAAGTAAACGCAGCAAGAAAAAGCAAGGTTGATGATAATACAGCAAGAATGCAG
>ENA-UAPA01001481-UAPA01001481.1-human-gut-metagenome-genome-assembly--contig:-NODE-1481-length-10360-cov-5.464920_pt1 | contig 10360 bp, 6 predicted proteins | sample MGYA00243476_ERZ654569 | MGnify/ENA primary metagenome ERZ654569 (study PRJEB26926, sample SAMN06164726) | human gut metagenome | biome: ENVO:00009003; feature: ENVO:2100002; material: ENVO:00002003... | reverse complement strand
AGCGTAGTCTCGTGGGCTCGGAGATGTGTATAAGAGACAGATATAAAGATGATTACAGTCTCTAATGTCTCAGTACAGTTTGGTAAAAGAGTGTTGTTCAATGACGTAAACTTGAAGTTTACAAGTGGTAACTGTTATGGTATCATCGGTGCCAACGGCGCCGGAAAATCTACTTTCCTGAAAACGATTTCCGGGGAGCTGGACCCTACGACGGGCTCCATCATGCTGGCTCCGGGAGAGCGTCTTTCCGTTTTGAGCCAGGACCACTTTAAGTGGGATGCTTTTACGGTGATGGACACGGTGATGATGGGACACACGGTGTTGTGGGATATCATGAAGCAGCGTGAAGTGCTGTATGCCAAAGAGGATTTCACAGACGAGGATGGACTGAAGGTTTCCGAATTGGAAGAGAAATTTGCCGAGCTGGACGGCTGGAATGCCGAAAGCGATGCTGCCGCCTTGCTGAGTGGCTTGGGTATCAAGGAAGACAAGCATTATCTGTTGATGGGTGAGTTGAACAACAAGGAAAAGGTGCGTGTCATGCTGGCGCAAGCTCTCTATGGAAATCCTGATAACTTGCTGCTGGACGAGCCTACCAATGACTTGGATATGGAGACCGTGACTTGGCTGGAAGAGTACCTCTCCAACTTTGAGCATACGGTGCTGGTGGTAAGCCACGACCGTCACTTCCTCGACTCCGTTTGTACGCATACGGTGGACATCGACTACGGAAAGATTAACCTCTTTGCCGGTAACTATAGCTTCTGGTACGAGTCCAGCCAGCTGGCGCTCCGTCAGCAGCAGAACCAGAAGGCAAAGGCCGAGGAGAAGAAGAAAGAGCTGGAAGAGTTTATCCGCCGATTCAGTGCCAATGTGGCAAAGAGCAAGCAGACTACCAGCCGCAAGAAGATGTTGGAGAAACTGAATGTAGAAGAAATCAAGCCGTCATCACGTAAGTATCCGGGCATCATCTTTACGCCCGAACGCGAACCGGGTAATCAGATTCTGGAAGTTTCCGGTTTGACGAAAACGCTGGAAGATGGTACGGTGCTGTTCCGCGACGTCAACTTCAACGTAGAGAAGGGAGACAAGATTGTATTCCTTTCGCACGACCCGCGTGCCATGACCGCCCTGTTCGAGATTATCAACGAGAATATGAAACCGGATGCAGGTACTTTCAACTGGGGTGTGACTATCACCACCGCTTACCTGCCGCTGGACAATACTGCATTCTTTAATACAGACCTGAATCTGGTGGACTGGTTGAGCCAGTTCGGTGAAGGCAATGAAGTCTATATGAAGAGCTTCCTGGGACGTATGCTGTTCTCCGGCGAGGAGGTGCTGAAGAAAGCAAGCGTATTGTCGGGAGGTGAGAAGATGCGTTGCATGATTGCACGTATGCAGCTGCGCAATGCCAATTGCTTGATTCTGGATACACCTACCAATCACCTCGACTTGGAGTCTATCCAGGCATTCAACAATAATCTAAAGACCTATAAAGGCAATATCCTTTTCTCATCCCACGACCACGAGTTCATTCAGACGGTTGCCAACCGTATCATCGAATTGACTCCGAACGGTATTATCGACAAGATGATGGAGTATGACGAATACATCACTTCAGACCACATCAAGGAGTTGCGTGCACGTATGTACGCAACAAAGTGATAACGGAAGCTAAGGACTAAATAAGCATATTTTAAATCGTTCCATCATGAGGAAAAAATCGTTCCACCATGGTGGAACGATTTTTTCACCACGATGGAACAATATTTCTGCCATGATGGAACGATTCTTCTTTCATATCTTTTTTGTTTAATAAAGGCTTGTGCGATATTGAAAAAAAGAAGAAGGTGTGTTAGAATGATTTTTAGCTATCATTCTGACACACCTTCTTTTGCTATTAAAAGAGTCTCTTTGTTCTTATTAAGGCGGGGAATAGTCTGAGTTATTGTTTCTCCTTATATATAATTTTGCCTTGGCTTTCGCCGAAAAGGTTGTCGCCTAGCGTGGTAATCTTATTCCCCGTGGCAAGCACATAGCGCAGGTTGTCGCATCCCATAAATGCTCCGTACTCAATGGCGGTTACACTGGCAGGAAGCACCAGCGTGCCGCACAAACGGCCGCAGCCACTGAATGCACGCTGTCCGATGCTTCTAAGCTCTTGCGGGAGCCGTACGTTCAGCAGATACTTCTTTTGGGTGAAAGTATAGTCGGGAATTGCAGTGGCATTACTGTTGGTCATGTCGATGGAAACCAGATTGGGCATATAGTCGCGTATCAATGTGAAGTCGGCTTCGTCCATTTTTCCTTCAACGGTCAGAAAGTTAACGTCTTTGGGCTGAAATCCGGCTCTTAACAGTTCGCTGGCAAGGCTGCCCATTTTACCAATCTGCACATTTACTGTCAGTGGTTCTCCTTCAATGAATGCAAAGGTTTCCCATTTCTTTTTGGTACGATAGGAGTCACTGCATCCCAATGGAACAAATATGGCTGTAACGCTATCGGCCAATGCTTCGGACAACAGATTGGGAGCCGTTTTCTTCCGTATCTGGCATATCTTGAGATTTTTGCATCCCTTAAAGGCAGCATCTTCGATGTTCTTGGTCTTGTCGGAAAGGATAATCCTGGTCAGCGTCTCCTTACCTACAAATGTACTGTCGTCTATTTGCTTGCAGAAGGCATATGCCGGAATGCAATTGGCAGGATATACATAAAAACGGTTTGGATAAGTCCCGTTCTTGCCTGCATACATGCTGATGGAGGCATTGGAAATGTCCAGCAGTTGCAGGTTTTTGAATTCATCCCGTAGATGCCTGAAATCTACGGCATTCAGCTTGCCCTGCAGGGTCAGTTGGGTGATTTCATTGGCTTCCGCTTCTGTCATCAGTTCCACCAGGGTGCCGGGTTTGGCCACGTAGTATCTTTTGGATTTTTGTGCCGAGGCATTCAGCATTAACGCCAGTCCGGCAACGGCTAAAAGTATTTTTCTTAGTTTCATGTTTGTCGATTCCAGATTGATTTTTCAAATATAAGAAGAAACCGGCAGGAATACATGAAGTTTTTTCTTTTTATTATTATTTTTGTCGGATATTAATCAAAATGAGATACAAATGGAGACGGAAGAAACAGTGAAGGAAGAGTGTGTTGCTATGAGTAAAACAAAACGTATTTGGCTGGCATTCGTTGATATAGTACTGTTTACTGTACTTTTTATGATTTTTCTGTTTTTGTTTGCCATACCTTTTGCGATTGCTTTCCCTGAGTTGAAGACACAAGCTGGTGGGATGAGCGTCTATTTAATGATGTTGAATGAAGTCTTGATGTTGGCCAGTGGGCTTATTGCCGCTTGTATGGTGCTGGGCTTCAGGAAGCTTCCTTTTTCGGGCTTGGGCTTGTCTTTGAAGGGATGGGGCAGAAGCCTGCTGAACGGAGCTTTGCTTGTCGTGTTCTTGTATGCAGTTGGTTTTGGCTTGTCTTTATTGTTGGGGGCTGTGGAAGTGGCAGGGGTCTTGTTTTCTCCCATTTCGTTGTTGTCGAGTCTTTTGCTTTATTTTTTAGTGGCAGTTACGGAAGAAGTTATTGGACGCGGTTTCATTTTAGGGCGTATGCTGGATGGAGGCGTCAATAAGTTTGTGGCATTGTTTATCTCTGCGGTGTTATTTTCGTTGATGCATCTTTTCAATCCCAGCTTTGCCTTCGTCCCGTTTTTGAATATCATGCTGGCGGGTTGTTTCTTGGGAGCTTCCTATATATACACGCGCAACCTCTGTTTCCCCATTGCCTTGCATTGGTTCTGGAACTGGATTCAAGGTTCTGTTTTGGGATATAAAGTCAGTGGAAATGAATTTAGCAATGAGAATCTGCTGATTCTTCACTTTCCGGAAGAAAATCTGATAAATGGAGGAACTTTCGGGTTCGAAGGCTCTATTCTGTGTTCACTACTTTTAGTGCTTGGTACAGTAATTATCTTAAGACACTATTATAAGGGATTAGTGATTAGGGATTAATGATTAATACGGAAACCACTAATCATTAATCCCTAATCCCTAATCACTAATTCTGTTCCACTCCTTTCATTGTCAGCTGTATGCGTTTCCGGTCCATATCTATGCTGAGTACCTTTACGCGTATATGCTGGTGAATGGACACTACTTCATTAGGGTCTGATATGAATCTGTCGGCGAGTTGGGAGAGGTGTACCAGTCCGTTTTCCTTGATGCCTATGTCGACAAATGCGCCGAAGTTGGTGATGTTTCCTACGATGCCGGGCAATTCCATGCCTTCGCGCAGGTCGTTGATGGTGCGCACGTTCTTGTCAAATTCAAATATCTTTATCGGTCCGCGTGGGTCACGTCCGGGCTTGTCCAGCTCTTGCAGGATGTCTTTCAGTGTCGGCATGCCCACGGTGGGGGAGAGGTAGCGTTCGGGATTAATCTTCAGACGCAGCTCCCGGCTGGCTATCAGCTCGGCTACGCTGCAACCCAAGTCCTTTGCCATTTGTTCTACGATACAATAGCTTTCCGGGTGTACGGCAGTATTGTCCAGCGGATTCTTTGCCTGCGGAATGCGTAGGAAGCCGGCACATTGCTCAAACGCCTTGGCACCCATACGAGGTACTTTCATCAGTTCCTTGCGCGAGGTGAAGGCACCGTTTTCGGCACGATAGTTCACAATGTTCTGTGCCAGTTGCGGCCCCAATCCCGAGATGTAGGTCAGCAGATGGCTGCTTGCGGTGTTCAGGTTGACACCTACCAAGTTTACACAGTTTTCTACGGTCTGGTCCAGTGATTTTTTCAGCTTGGTTTGGTCCACGTCATGCTGGTATTGCCCCACACCAATAGATTTCGGGTCAATCTTTACCAACTCTGCCAGCGGGTCCATCAGTCGTCTGCCTATGGACACAGCACCGCGTACGGTGACGTCGTAGTCGGGAAACTCGTCCCGTGCAATTTTAGAGGCCGAATAGATGGAAGCTCCCTGCTCGCTGACGATGAATATCTGTATGTCGCGGTTGAAGCGCTGATGTTTCAAGAACTCCTCCGTTTCGCGGCTGGCAGTTCCGTTACCTATGGCTACGGCATCTATCTTATAAGACTCTATCATCATTTGCAGCTTGGCAAATGCCTCTTTCTGCTTGCTGACCGGAGGGTGGGGGTAGATGTTCTCATTGTGGAGCAGATTTCCTTGTGCATCGAGGCACACAACTTTACAACCCGTACGAAATCCGGGGTCTATACCCATCACACGCTTTTGCCCCAGTGGTGAAGCCAGCAACAACTGACGGAGGTTTTCGGCAAATACCTTGATGGCTTCCTCATCAGCACGCTCTTTGCTTTGCGTGGCAAATTCCGTCTCTATGGATGGCTTCAATAGGCGTTTGTAGGAATCCTGCACGGCTTCTGCCACTTGCTGTCCGCAGGGGTTGTTGCTCCGCACGAATTGGCGTTCCAGCCGTTCCACGCACTCCTCATCGTCCGGGCTGATGCTGACTTTCAGCAGGCCTTCCGCTTCGGCACGCCGGATGGCGAGCAGGCGGTGGGAGCTGCATCGCTTCAACGATTCGGAGCAATCGAAGTAGTCACGGTATTTGGTCGCTTCCTCTTCTTTGCCTTTCACCACTTTGGCGGTCAGTATGCCTTGGCGGGCAAATGCGTTGCGCACGCTGTTTCGGGCACGTTCGTCTTCGCTAACATGCTCGGCTATGATGTCACGGGCACCTTTCAGTGCATCTTCCACGTTCTTCACGTCTCCTTTCACGTAATTGGCGGCGCGTTCCTCCGGATGAGGATCACGTTGCAGCATCAGCAGGGTGGCGAGGGGTTCCAGTCCTTTTTGGCGGGCTGCTTCGGCACGTGTTTTCCGTTTGGGTTTGTAGGGAAGGTAGATGTCCTCCAGTAGGGTGTTGTCCCAGGTCTCCTCGATACGCTTCTGAAGTTCGGCGGTCAGTTTGCCTTGTTCCTGTATGGTGTTGAGGATGGTTTCTTTACGTTTGGCTGTTTCGCTCAGCTTTTCGTAATGGGTCTTTATGGATTCAATCTGCACTTCGTCCAGTCCTCCCGTCACTTCCTTTCGGTAGCGGCTGATGAAAGGAATTGTCGCTCCATCTTCCAGCAGGCCGAGGGTCTGGCTTATTTGTCTTTCTGATATGCCGAGAGCGGCAGATATCATTCGATGAAAATCTTGTATCATTTTGTATCTCATTTTATAATAGGTGCCAAAAGTACAAAAAACAATTGTTGTTTTTTCTTTAGGTTCCAACTTTTATCTATATTTGTCAAAGCTATGGAGCAATTAAACGAATCAATCAATTGAAACACATATATCGTACAATATTACCATGCGTGGTAGCGCTTTTCTGCTGCCTTTTGCCTGCTTTCTCGATTACGGGAGAGCATCCGGTATTGATTATCAGTTCCTATAATCCGGATGCCGGTCGGACTTCCAGCAATATCTCTGACTTTATGGAGGAATTCCAACGTTTAGGAGGGACGAATACCGTTGCATTGGAAAACATGAATTGCAAAAGTTTTTCCGAAGCTCCTTTTTGGGAAAAGAGAATGGCAGGGCTATTATCCAAATACCAGAATGATAAAAGTCCGGCATTGATTGTTCTTATTGGGCAGGAAGCTTGGGCTGCCTACCTTTCTTTGGAAGACTCTGTACGCGGCAATACTCCGGTAGTGAGTGCGCTATCCAGCCGGAACGCCATATTGTTGCCGGGAGATACCATCGATTTGAAGACTTGGATGCCTGAATCCGTAGATTTTTTCACGGATTTTCCGGATTCGCCTATCAAGGCCGGCTTCGTTTATGAGTATGATGTGGAGGCGAATATCAACATGGTAAAGCAGATGTATCCTGACACCGAGAATATCGCTTTTATATCAGACAACAGTTATGGTGGTGTTGCTATGCAAGCTTATGTAGTGAAGGAAATGAAGAAATTTCCCGAATTGGATCTGATACTGCTTGACGGACGTGTCAATACAATATATACTATTTGTGATAGGTTGCATGAACTGCCGGAACATACGGCAGTATTAATGGGGACGTGGCGCGTGGATATGAATGATGGCTATTTTATGCGTAATGCTACTTATGCCATGATGGAAGCTGCTCCAGCCTTGCCCACATTCTCTTTGAGTTCTGCCGGTTTGGGATACTGGGCTGTGGCAGGCATCGTTCCTGCCTACCGTGCTTTGGGCAAGGAGATGGCAAGGCAATCTTATCGTCTGCTGACTGACCCGCAGGATGGGAATACTCATATGGAAGTCATTCCGAATGAGACCATACTGGACGGCAAGCTCGTGAAGGAAAAGAAACTGAATATCGCCGGCCTTCCGCAGCCGGTAAAGATGCTGAACGTAACCCCTTCTTTCTACGAACAGTACAAGTATCATATCTGGTCTGTCGGTGCTGTTCTGTTGGTGCTGTTGGGCGGTTTGTTCGTTTCCCTTTACTTTTATTATCATACAAAGAAGTTGAAGGATGAACTGGAGGTATCCGAGGGTGCCTTGCGCGAAGCAAAAGACCGTGCCGAAGAATCCAGCCGTCTGAAGAGTGCTTTCCTTGCCAATATGAGCCACGAAATCCGTACTCCATTGAATGCGATTGTGGGCTTCTCGGACGTGCTGTCTGCCGGAGGAGCCTCGGAAGAAGAACAGCGTGGCTATTTCGAGATTATTAGGACCAACTCTGATTTGCTGCTTCGGTTGATTAATGACATATTGGATGTGTCCCGTTTGGAGGCCGACCGCGTCATCCTTTCTTTGGAGAGCTGCAATGTAGTGCAGATATGCCAGCAGGTAGTAGCTTCCGTGGCCCAGGCACGCAGGTCGACCAATCAATTCTTATTTGAGTGTGAACGTGAGGTGGTGGAGATGCGGACGGATGTGCAGCGTTTACAGCAGGTTGTGATAAATCTGCTTTCCAATGCGGACAAGTTTACAAAAGAAGGTACGATAACCTTGAAGCTGGAGCCGGATACGGCGAGGAATGTTGCAGTATTCTCGGTGACTGACACTGGTTGCGGCATTCCATTGGACAAACAGAAACGGGTGTTCGAACGTTTCGAGAAGCTGAACGAATATGTGCAGGGAACCGGCTTGGGCTTGTCCATCTGTAAGCTGACCGTTGAGAAGTGGGGCGGCGAGATTTGGATAGATCCTGCCTATACGGATGGAGCGCGGTTTATGTTTACCCATCCTATGAACTTATAAGAACCGACAAGAAATAAGGAAATATAATGAAAAGATTTAGTTGTTTTTTTATCTGGATTTTTGTCCTGACAAGCATACTGCCTGCGCAGGAAAGAGAGGTGAAACTGAAAGTCGTACAGACCAGTGATATACACGGAAACTACTATCCCTACGACTTTATACGCCGCCGGGAGGCAACCGGTAGTCTGGCACGTGTGCATGCTTTGGTGCAAAAGGAACGTGAGGCTTATGGCAAAAATCTGATTCTCTTGGACAATGGTGACATTCTGCAGGGACAGCCCACAGCCTATTATTATAATTACATAGATACCGTTGCCCCTCATCTGGCAGCGGAGATGATGAATTTCATGGGGTATAATGCCGGTAATATGGGTAACCATGACGTAGAGACCGGCCGTGCTGTTTTCGACCGTTGGGCAGGTGACTGCCGTTTTCCGATATTGGGTGCCAATATTGTGGATACTGCTACCGGAGAAACCCATTTCAAACCCTATGAGGTGCTGGAACGTGACGGAGTGAAAATTGTGGTTCTCGGTATGATAACTCCTGCCATTCCTGTATGGCTTTCAGAGAATCTGTGGAAAGGGTTGCGTTTCGACGATATGGAGGAGACTGCCCGCAAATGGATGAAGATTATCCGTGAGCAGGAAAAGCCGGATTTGGTTATCGGTATGTTCCATGCCGGCCAGGATGCCCAGCTGATGGGAGGCAAGTATCGCGAAAACGCTTCCGTAGAAGTGGCGTGCAACGTGCCAGGATTCGATATTGTCTTGATGGGGCACGACCATGCGCGCGAATGCAAGAGGGTGTGCAACATAGTCGGTGACTCGGTACTGGTGATGGACCCTGCCAGCAACGGTGCCGTTGTGAGTAATGTGGATATAACCTTGAAATTGCGTGACGGCAAGGTTGTTGGCAAGAAGATAGACGGCATACTGTCCGATACGAAAGACTACGGCATCAGCGAAGAGTTCATGCAACGCTTTGCCCCCGAAAATGAAGCCGTGCAGAATTTTGTTTCCAAGAAAATAGGTTCTTTTACCGAGACTATCTCCACACGTCCTGCCTATTTCGGCTCTTCCGCTTTTATAGACCTTATCCATGAGTTGCAGTTGGCAATCAGCGGAGCGGATATTTCTTTTGCGGCTCCTTTGTCCTATGATACGGAAATCCGTAAAGGAGACATTTTTGTGAACGATATGTTCAATCTGTATAAGTACGAAAATATGCTTTACACCATGCGTCTGACGGGAAAGGAGATACGCGATGCCTTGGAGATGTCGTATGATTTGTGGACCAATCGGATGAAGTCTCCGAACGACCATATCCTGCTCTTCCGTGAGAAACGTCGCGAAGGTGCTACGGATAGGGCCTCATTCAAGAATTTCAGCTTCAACTTCGATTCTGCGGCGGGTATTATCTACACGGTGGATGTGACCAAGCCGGATGGTGAGAAAGTAACCATTCTCAGTATGGCAGACGGTACCCCGTTCGATATGGATAAAATGTATAAGGTAGCGGTGAATTCTTATCGCGGAAACGGTGGCGGCGAATTGCTGACAAAGGGGGCCGGCATCTCGCAGGATGAATTGAAGGAACGCATCATCCACTCTACGGATAAGGACTTACGCTATTATCTGATGCAGTACATCGAGCGAAAGAAGGTGATTGAACCGCGTGCGCTGAATCAGTGGAAGTTCATTCCCGAAGAATGGGTGGCTCCGGCTTCCATGCGTGATTATGAGTTCTTGTTTGGCAAAGTTAAAGAATAATTCACTATCTTTGCGGCTCAAAAATCTATAATGTAAGTTTTTGGACGTGAAGCAGAAGAAAAAAATTATAGGCGCATTGAGCTTGCTGGTACTGTTTATCATGTACCAGGCAAGCATCACCGCGTTCACTCACGTCCATTATGTGAATGGGGTGCTGATGACGCACTCTCACCCTTTTCATGGCACACACTCTCACTCCCAGACTTCCCTGCTGGTCATCGGGCATCTGTCAGCATTCTGCTCTTCCGGGGCGGATGTGTATGAGGTCCAGCATCCGATGCGTCCTTTGCTGGCCGTGCTCAGCGTCAAACCGGCAACGCCTACTGTAAAGGGGGAAGTGATACGTACCCCTGTCTCTTATACACA
>ENA-UAPA01001480-UAPA01001480.1-human-gut-metagenome-genome-assembly--contig:-NODE-1480-length-10361-cov-4.799146_pt1 | contig 10361 bp, 8 predicted proteins | sample MGYA00243476_ERZ654569 | MGnify/ENA primary metagenome ERZ654569 (study PRJEB26926, sample SAMN06164726) | human gut metagenome | biome: ENVO:00009003; feature: ENVO:2100002; material: ENVO:00002003... | reverse complement strand
AGATGCAGCGTAGTCTCGTGGGCTCGGAGATGTGTATAAGAGACAGGTGTAGATCGTCTTCTTGCGCGAAAAGCGGTCGAGGATCGCGCCCGAGAAGATCGGCATGACGATCTGCGGCAGCGTAAATGTCGCAATATAGATGGCATAGAGCAGGTTCGAGCCCGTGTAATCCAGTACGAGCAGGCTCAGCGCGAAGCCGGACATCGAATTGCCCAGCATCGAGATCACGCTGCCCAATGTGATGATAGTGAAATCCCGCGTCCACAGCGGTGAGACCGGAGCTGGCGCGGGAGAAGAGGATTCGTTCATAGAAATAGTCTCCTTCCGGCTTAAGAGCGCAAACAAAAGCCCGCTCGATGCGGGAGGGGGGACGGAAATCAACTGTATTATAAAGGATTTCGATAAAAGAATCAACTATAATTCCACCAAATATGGACAAATGCACAAATGCTGCCCCTGTTTTGTGCGGCACAGAGGGAGTGTCCGCTTGCCGAGAAGCATGACGTGTGCTATAATACCGCCAAACAAAAATAAACTGTGGAGGACATCACCATGCAACATGCACCGGCAAGAGAACTGCTGCATTTTATCAAAAATAGCCCCACCTGCTACCATGTGACCGAGAACATCCGCCAAAAGCTCCTCGCAAACGGCTATACCGAGCTTTCCGAACGCGAACGCTGGGAGGTAGCCCCCGGCGGGAAGTATTTCGTCTGCCGCAACGGCTCGAGCACCATCGCCTTCCGCGTGCCGGAGATGATCGGCGGCGGCTTCGCCATGGCTGCGGCGCACTCCGACTCGCCAGCATTCCGTTTAAAAGAGCATCCCGACCGCCGCAGCGCGCATTATGTCCAGCTCTCGACCGAAAAATACGGCGGCATGCTGATGTCCACGTGGTTCGACCGCCCACTCTCCGTCGCGGGCCGCGTCTTCGTGCGCGCAAACGGCGAGATCGTCGAAAAACTCGTGAGCGTCGACCGCGACCTGCTCGTCATTCCCAATGTCGCCATCCACATGAACCGCACGGCGAACGACGGCATGAAGTACCTCGCGAATATCGACACGCTGCCGCTGCTCGGCGGCAAAGACAGCGGCGGCATCCTGCCCATCGTCGCCAAAGCCGCGGACGTTGCAGAAAACGACATCCTCGGCAGCGACCTGTTCCTCTACTGCCGCGGCGAGGGAACGCTGCTTGGCGAGAACGAGGAGTACATCCTTTCTCCCAAGCTCGACGATCTCGAGTGCGCCTGCGGCTGCCTCGAGGGCTTCCTTGCGGCGAAGGAGAGCGGAAATATCGCCGTCTGCTGCATTTTCGACAATGAGGAGGTCGGCTCGTCCACCAAGCAGGGTGCGGGCTCGACGTTCCTGCGCGACACGCTGCGCCGCATCGCCCTGTGCCTCGGAAAGGACGAGCAGGAGCTCCAGATGATGCTCGCGCGCAGCTTCCTCGTCTCGGCGGACAACGCGCACGCCCAGCACCCCAACCACAGTGAATACGCCGACCCCGACAACTGCCCGTATATGAACGAGGGCGTCGTCATCAAGTTCAACGCCAATCAGCGCTACGCGACCGATGGCCGCTCCTGCGCTGTTTTCCGCGCCGTGTGCGAAAACGCGGGCGTTCCCACGCAGGTCATGTCCAACCGCTCCGATCTTCCCGGCGGCTCGACGCTCGGCTCGATCTCCGATACGCTCGTGCCGGTCAGCACGGTGGACATCGGCCTGCCCCAGCTCGCGATGCACTCTTCGTGGGAGACCGCGGGCGTGCAGGACTATGAATTCCTGATCCGCGCGATGACGGAGTATTTCGGCAGCGCACTGTAAGAGACCTGCCGAAACGGTAGACAAAAGCACGGAAACATGCTAAAATAAAACGATTTTTGATCAAATACGCTTTCAACGACAGAAAGGAAATATATCATGGACGTTAAGGAAATTCTCAAGCACGTTGACCATACCCTCCTCAAGCAGACCGCCACCTGGGAGGACATCAAGCAGATCTGTGACGACGGCATCAAATACGGCTGCGCGAGCGTCTGCATCCCGCAGACCTATGTGAATCACGCCGCGCACTACGTCGCCGAGCAGCAGCACTATGGCTTCGGCCAGCTGCCCATCTGCACGGTCATCGGCTTCCCCAACGGCTACACGCCCAGCGGCATCAAGTGCATGGAGGCCGAGTCCGCCGTCGCCGACGGCGCGACCGAGATCGACATGGTCATCAACCTCGGCTGGGTCAAGGAGGGCCAGTACGACAAGATCCTTCAGGAGATCAACTCTGTGAAAATCTCCTGCCACGGCAACATCTTAAAGGTCATCATCGAGACCTGCCTGCTCACCGACGAAGAGAAGATCAAGCTCTGCGAGGTCGTCTCCAATTCTCACGCCGACTATATCAAGACCTCCACGGGCTTTGCCGGCGGCGGCGCGACCCGCGAGGATGTCGCCCTCATGGCCGCCCACATGACCAACGGCAAGAAGATCAAGGCCGCCGGCGGCATCGCGAGCCTGCAGGACGCCGAAGATTTCCTCAAGCTCGGCGCCGACCGTCTCGGCACGTCCCGCATCGTCAAGGCCGTCAAGGAGCTCGAGGCCAAGGGCGAACTTTAAGAAAGGGGAGGGCTCAATATGCCGACTCCGCATAACAGCGCGAAAAAGGGCGACTTCGCCAGGACCGTTCTGATGCCCGGCGACCCTCTGCGCGCGAAGTTTATCGCCGAAACATTTTTAGATGAACCAAAGCTCGTCAACAACGTCCGCGGCGTGCAGGGCTACACAGGCACCTACAAGGGCGTTCCCGTCAGCGTGATGGCCAGCGGCATGGGGATGCCGTCCATCGGTATCTACTCCTACGAGCTGTTCACGCAGTACGATGTCGAGAGCATCATCCGAGTGGGTTCGGCGGGCGCGCTGCAAAAGGACTTGAAGCTCGGTGACGTGGTCGCGGGCATGGGTGCGTGCACCAACTCGAACTACGCCGCGCAGTACGGCCTTGGCGGCACATTTGCCCCCATCGCGGACTTTCAGCTGCTCTCCGCCGCCGTTGAATCGGCGAAGGAACTCGGCGTCCGCATGGACGTCGGCAACCTCTACTCGTCCGACACGTTCTACGACGCGTCGAACCCGTCGCTCAAGTGGGCGGACATGGGCGTGCTCGCCATCGAGATGGAGGCCGCCGCCCTCTACTGCAACGCCGCCTATACGAAAAAGCGCGGACTTTCCCTCTGCTCGATCTCCGACAATATCCTCACCGGCGAAGAGCTTTCGCCCGAGGCGCGGCAGACGAGCTTCACCGCCATGATGAAAATCGCGCTCGAAACAGCCGTGAAGATGGCGGCAGAATCCAAAAAGTAAGGAGATTATCATGCCATGCGCGTGATCGACATTGAAAACATTGTGACCAACATGAAGGACGACACCCGCTTCGTCCTGCGCTGCGAGGAGGTCTTTCACGACAAGATCAGCTCCGCCGCGGCGAGCATTTTAATGAACAAGGGACAAAAGCCCATCGTCTGCCTGACGGGCCCGAGCGGTTCGGGCAAGACGACGACGGCGATGCGCCTGCGCGAATACCTCGAAAACCTCGGCGTCAAGGTCTGCATGCTCAGCATGGATAACTTTTTCCTGCCGCTTGATCAGCGTCCGCCCGAGGCGAGCGACTGGGAGTCGCCCTACTGCGTGAACCGCGATTTACTCATCGAGGATATCCACCGCCTGATGGACGGCGAGCTCGTGGAGCTGCCGGTCTACGACTTCAAGGCCGGCGGCGTCGGCGGCTACAAGCCCATGCAGGGCGACAAGGACGCCGTCATCATCGCCGAGGGCATCCACATGCTCAACCCGCTGATTTTCGACCAGCTCAGAAGCGAAGCTACGGGCGTTTACGTTGCCCCACGTACGCGTATCATCACGCACAAGGACCGCATCGTTCGTCCCGAGCAGCTGCGCGTGGCGCGCCGCATGATCCGCGACTATCAGGGCCGCGGGCACTCCCTGCGCCAGACGGTCGAGCGCGCCGAGAGCGTGGACCGCGGCGAGCGGAACTATATCATGCCCAATAAGCCCAACGCGGGCATCCACATCGACACCTTCCACGACTACGAGCCGTGCATCCTCGCGCGGTATTTGAAGGAGATCCCCGAGTTTTACAGCCAGCTCGACGATCAGTTTATCGCCGAGCACGGGCTGAGCGACCTGATGGACGTTGTCAACTCCGTGCCGTCGCTGCGCACGGACTATGTCCCGCGCGACTCCATCGTGCGAGAGTTCGTCGGCGGCAGCTGCTTTGAGTATTAAATCGGCAAAATCTGACAACGAACTGTAATTTCTGATTTTGATAATACGAAAAGTAATCGAAATTTGGCGCTTTTGCGCGAAAAGGGGAGGAAGAGCGAATGCATTCTGACGAGCGGCGAAAGGCCATTGCCGACGTGCTGCGCGCGGCGGACGCGCCGGTCAGCGCCTCCGCGCTGGCGGAAAAATTCTCCGTCTCGCGCCAGATCATCGTGGGCGATATCGCGCTGCTGCGCTCCTCGGGCGAGGAAATTCTCGCCACTCCGCGCGGCTATGTGACGCCGAAGGAGGCACGCGGCATCCTCCGCCGTGTCGCCGTGAAGCACACGCCGCAGGAGATGGAAGCCGAGCTCAACGCCATCGTCGACAACGGCTGTACGGTCATCGACGTCATCGTCGACCACCCCATCTACGGCCAGCTCACCGGCCCGCTGCAAATTTCGAACCGCTATGAGGTCAGCCAGTTCATTGAGCGCTGCAAAAAGGCGGAGCCGCTGTCCAGTCTCACCGACGGCATCCACCTGCACACGCTCTCCTGTCCCGACGAGGCGGCGTTCGAGCGCACGAAGAGTGCGCTGCGCGCACTGCGCGTCCTGCTGGAGGAAAACGGAAATTAAGGGTTGACAATCCTCACACAAGCGATTATAGTGTCATATGCATGTGTCAAGACACCTGCATATGACACTATTTTATTTTTAGGCTGTGAGGATATCATGGAAAAATTCAAAGCGTTCTGCAAACGCAAAAACATTGAAGTTTCGGCCAAGCGCTACGGCATCGATGCGCTCGGCGCAATGGCGCAGGGCCTCTTCTGCTCGCTGCTCATCGGCACGATCATCAAGACGCTCGGCGCGCAGCTGGGCGTTCCGTTTCTGACGGACATCGGCACCTATGCGATGTCCGTCTCCGGCCCTGCGATGGCCATTGCCATCGGCTACGCGCTGCAGGCACCCCCGATGGTGCTCTTCTCCCTCGCGGCGGTGGGCTATGCGGCCAACGCCGAGGGCGGCGCAGGCGGCCCGCTCGCCGTGCTCATCATCGCGATCCTTGCCGCCGAGTGCGGCAAGGCCGTGAGCAAGGAGACGAAGATCGACATTTTGGTGACGCCCGCCGTGACCATCTTAGTCGGCGTCGCGCTCGCCAAGTGGATCGCCCCGCCCATCGGCACGACGGCCTCGGCATTTGGCATTATTATCGACAATGCGACCAAACTCCAGCCGTTCTGGATGGGCATCGCGGTCTCCGTGCTTGTCGGCATCGCGCTCACGCTGCCCATTTCGTCCGCTGCCATCTGCTCGGTGCTGGGCCTGACGGGTCTTGCCGGCGGCGCGGCCGTCGCAGGCTGCTGCGCGCAGATGGTCGGCTTCGCCGTGATGAGCTTTAAGGAAAACCGCTGGGGCGGCCTTGTCTCTCAGGGACTCGGCACCTCCATGCTCCAGATGCCGAACATTGTCAGAAATCCCCGCGTCTGGATCGCGCCGACGCTCGCCTCCGCCATCACCGGCCCCATCGCCACGTGTGTGTTCCATCTTGAAATGAACGGAGCGCCCATCAACTCCGGTATGGGTACCTGCGGCCTGTGCGGCCTCATCGGCGTGTGGACGGGCTGGGTCTCCCCGAGCGAGGAGGCCATCGCCAAGGGCGCTGTGGCCATGAGCCCAACGGGCTTTGACTGGCTGGGCCTCATCCTCGTCGCCATCGTGCTGCCCGCCATCCTTGCTCCGCTCATCAATATGGTCTGCCGCCGCCTCGGCTGGGTCAAGGACGGCGACCTGAAGCTCGACTGAGAAAATAACGTGTAAAAAGTGTGGACTTTTTGTAAAGAATCCCATCAATTATCACAAAAAAAGTAAAATTGGGGAGAATCGGACTTGATTCTCCCCTTTGCTTTTGCTATACTGTCAGACGAAGTGCGTCCGCACTTCAAAATAAACCGGAGAGCGGCCCGCCGCCGACCGGAAAAATAAGGAAGGATAGAAGAATGAAGAAGTTTTTTGCGCTGCTTCTCGCTCTCGTCATGGTTCTGTCCCTCGTTGCCTGCGGTGATAAGAAGACCGACGACAACCAGGATGCCAACAACACTGACGATCAGCAGGGCGAGACCACCACTTACACCAATCCTGACGATATCGACGACAACATGACGTCCGAGGACGGCAAGTATGAAGTCGCTTTCGTCACCGACGTCGGCCAGCTGAAGGATAAGTCCTTCAACCAGGGCACCTTCGACGGCGTGAAGCTCTATGCCGCCAACAACGGCCTGAGCTACAAGTACTATCAGCCCGCCAACGGCGATCAGGCGACCGATGACGACCGTTACGACGCCATGAAGGCTGCCGTGGACGGCGGCGCCAAGGTCGTTGTCTGCGCCGGCTTCATGCAGGGTGCTGCCCTCGCCAGAGCTGCGGCTGAATTCACCGACACTTCTTTCGTTTTCATTGATGGTGACCCTGTTGCGGACGAGAACGGTAATGATCTCTCCAATGTCGCGGCTGTTGCATTCTGCGAAGAGCAGTGCGGCTACTTCGCCGGTTACGCTGTCGTCAAGGAAGGCTATGAGAAGCTCGGCTTCACCGGCGGCGGCGGCGGCACGAACCCCGCCTGCATCCGTTACGGCTGGGGCTTTGCTCAGGGCGCCAACGACGCTGCTAAGGAAATGGATAAGACCGTCGACCTGAACTACTCCTGGGAGTACGGCGCTTCCTTCCAGGCTTCCCCCGAGCTGCAGACCATGGTCTCCGGCTGGTACTCCAACGGCACTGAGATCGTCTTCGCCTGCGGCGGTTCCATGTTCCAGTCCGTCGCCGCTGCCGCTTCCGCTGAGGACGGCAAGGTCGTCGGCGTCGACGTCGACCAGTCCAGCGAGTCCGAGACCGTCGTCACCTCCGCTATGAAGGGCCTGAGCGACGCTGCCGAGTGGGCCATCGCCAAGGTCTACGACGGCACCTTCTCCGAGATTGGTGGCGTTAAGACCGCTCTCGGTGTCACCGAGAACGCTGTTGGCCTGCCGACCGCTACCTGGTCCATGGAGAACTTCTCCGTTGCCGACTATGAAGACCTCTTCCAGAAGGTCCTCAACGGCGACATCACCATCGACAACAATGACAAGATGGCTGACCCCTCCACCGCCGGCCTGAGCAACGTCAACGTCAACTACATCGGCGGCTAATTCCCAATAGCGCATACATAAAAGAACGGAAGACTTCGGTCTTCCGTTCTTTTTCACATTTCTGACAGGGAAAGACATGCGAAAACCTTTTGCTTTTCATCGGAAAACGTGATATAGTATAATGTAGTTATGGTTTCCGTCCTCGCAGCGCAGCGCGTGCGGGCCATCAAAACGGAAGGAGGGCGAAAAAACTTGGAGAATCAGTATGCGATCGAAATGCTGAATATCACGAAGAAATTCCCCGGTATTATCGCCAATGACAACATCACCTTACAGCTCAAAAAGGGCGAGATCCACGCCCTGCTCGGTGAAAACGGCGCGGGAAAATCGACCTTAATGTCGGTTCTCTTCGGCCTTTATCAGCCGGAGGAGGGTATCATCAAAAAGGACGGCAAGGTCGTGTCCATCAAGGACCCGAACGACGCCACCGCGCTCGGCATCGGCATGGTGCACCAGCACTTCAAGCTGGTGGACGTGTTCACGGTGCTCGACAACATCATCCTCGGCGCGGAGACGACGAAGTGCGGCTTTTTGCAGAAGAAAGAGGCGCGCAAAAAGGTCGAGGAGATCTCAAAGCGCTACGGCCTGAACGTCGACCTTGACGCGAAGGTCGAGGATATCACCGTCGGCATGCAGCAGCGCGTCGAGATTCTGAAGATGCTGTATCGCGACAACGAGATCCTCATCTTCGACGAGCCGACCGCGGTGCTCACCCCGCAGGAGATCGAAGAGCTGATGGCCACGATGAAGGAGTTTGCCCGCGAAGGCAAGTCCATCCTCTTCATCTCCCACAAGCTCAACGAGATCATGGAGGTCTCCGACCGCGTGAGCGTTCTGCGCAAGGGTAAGTACATCGGCACGGTCAACACGAGCGAGACCACCAAGCAGGAGCTTTCCAACATGATGGTCGGCCGCCCCGTGCAGCTCGAGGTTACGAAGGACGAGGCCAAGCCCGCGGGCGAGGTCTTGAAGGTCGACCACCTCTGCGTCCACTCCCACGTGCAGAAGCGCAACGCCGTGAACGACGTTTCGTTCACCGTCCGCGCGGGCGAGATCGTCTGCATCGCCGGTATCGACGGCAATGGTCAGACGGAGCTTGTCTACGGCCTGACGGGCCTTGACAAGCCATCATCCGGCACGATCACCCTCTGCGGCAAGGATATCTCTCATGCCTCTATCCGCCACCGCGGCGAGCACATGAGCCACATTCCCGAAGACCGCCACAAGCACGGCCTCGTGCTCGACTTCACACTCGAGCAGAACATGGTGCTCCAGCGCTTCAACGAGCCGCGCTTTGAAAACCACGGCTTTATCAACAACAAGGCCGTGCGCGACTATGCCAACTACCTGATCGACAAGTTCGACGTGCGCAGCGGCCAGGGCGCGATTACGCGCGCGCGTTCCATGTCCGGCGGCAACCAGCAGAAGGCCATCATCGCCCGCGAGGTCGACCGCGACAAGGACCTCATCGTCGCCGTGCAGCCCACGCGCGGCCTTGACGTCGGCGCGATCGAATTCATCCACAGCCAGCTCGTCGCCGAGCGCGACCGCGGCAAGGCGATCTTGCTCGTCTCGCTCGAGCTGGACGAGGTCATGAGCCTCTCTGACCGCATCCTCGTCATGTACGAGGGTGAGATCGTCGGCGAGCTCGACCCGAAGAAAACCACCGTCGAAGAGCTCGGCCTTTACATGGCCGGCGCCAAGCGCATGGCGAAGGAGGAGGCGGCCGTATGAAAAAAGAACACTTCCTGCAAAGCGAAGGCTTCAAGACCGTCGCGGCGTCCGTCCTCTCGATCCTGATCGGCCTCGCCGTCGGCAGCATCGTCATTTTGATCGTCGGCCTCACGAGCCCGAACCTCTCGCTCTCCTCGGCTTGGGACGGCATCCGCATCGTGTTCGGCGGCCTGTTCTCCACGGGACGCGACGCCTCCGGCACGCTGACGTGGGGCTTCAACCCGACGAATATCGGCAACATGCTCTTCCGTGCCGCGCCGCTCATCATGACGGGCCTTTCCGTCGGCATGGCGTATAAAACAGGCCTTTTCAACATCGGCGCGCCGGGCCAGTACCTCATCGGTACGTTCGTGTCGCTCTCCATCGCCCTCGGTCTTCCGTCCGAGACGATGTCCACCACGCTCATCTGGCTGCTCGCCTTCCTCGGCGGCACGCTCGCGGGTGCGATCTGGGGCGCGATCCCCGGCCTTTTCAAGGCCCTGCTCAACATCAACGAGGTGCTCGCCTGCATCATGACGAACTGGATCGCGGCGAACCTCGTCACATGGCTCTTTGATATCAGCAACTTTAAGAACGTCACCGAGTCCACCAAGACCGGCTACATCTACAAGACGACCTACAACGGCGTTGCCACCGCGAAGATGGGCCTTGACAAGCTCTTTCCGAACTCCCAGGTCAACGGCGGCATCCTCATCGCCATCGTCTTTGCAATCGCCGTTTACGTGATGATGTCCAAGACGACGTTCGGCTATCAGCTCAAAGCCTGCGGCTCCAACCGTCATGCCGCGCGCTACGCCGGTATCGCCGACAAGCGCAACATCGTCATCTCCATGGCGATCGCGGGCGGACTGAGCGCGGCGGGCGCTTCGCTCTACTATCTCTCCGGCAACACAGAGTTCTTCTGGTCCACGTACCAGTCGCTCCCTGCCATCGGCTTCAACGGCATCCCTGTTGCGATGCTCGCCTCCTGTAACCCCATCGGCATCATCTTCACGGCGCTGTTCATGTCGATGCTCGATATCTCGGGCCTGCAGCTGACGAACCTGACGGCCTATAACGAGTACATCACGAACGTCATCATCGCCGTCATCGTGTACCTCAGCGCCTTCTCGCTGGTCATCAAGATCTGTCTCTTATACACATCTCCGAGCCCACGAGACTACGC
>ENA-UAPA01001466-UAPA01001466.1-human-gut-metagenome-genome-assembly--contig:-NODE-1466-length-10449-cov-9.928613_pt1 | contig 10449 bp, 13 predicted proteins | sample MGYA00243476_ERZ654569 | MGnify/ENA primary metagenome ERZ654569 (study PRJEB26926, sample SAMN06164726) | human gut metagenome | biome: ENVO:00009003; feature: ENVO:2100002; material: ENVO:00002003... | reverse complement strand
GCAGCTTGAACAATTCTTATTAAGATTATTTGTCTAACTTTTTGGGGTCACTTCAAGGTGGGTGATGGTTTTAATCCTAGATTTAAAGAATCTCGAAAAATTAGAGGAGTTAGACCAGATTATATAGATTTTGATAACAAGATAATCTATGAATTAAAGCCAATGAATCCTCGAAGTGTACGTAGCGGCGTTAGGCAATTACAGCGGTACAATAAAGCATTTGGTGGTGGATTCACTCTTAGGCTTGAACTGTATTGAGGTGAAGTATGGATAAAAAACGATTCAGGACTTTTTGCAGGGAAGAATTTGAGAAACGAGGATTCAAAAAGCAAAATAAGACGTTTTATTTGCTTGGAAAAGACCTGTTATGCGGCTTGGAGCTGTCGAAGTCCAATTATGGCAATGAATACTATGTGGATTTTTTCTATTGCATAGGAGATTATCGTGATGCCGCCGAACTGCCCGACTATTACGATAGTGACATCGAAGACAGAATTTTAGCAATGTCCAAGACGAAAACAGTTCACGGCAAGTGCTTTTTAACCGCAATGATCGAATATGAGGAATATACGGAGGATGAATTGCGCCCTTATTTTGATAAAGAATTTGAGGAGCGGATTCTCCCTCCGGTGTATCAGGGCAAAAAGTATATTCTCGACCATCTTGGAAAGCTCTATTCCCTGACACTGCACAAAGAAGAAGTCATGCGAAAACTAAAATCATGATTCATATCAGCAGGCATCGCCGCTCCAGCAGGTAGGCACCTAGCATGATCGGTAACATTTCTATTTTGGGTTTTACCGTGATGCTGGTCAGTTCTATCACCTGTCTGGTTATTGGGTTTTGGATACTTTTTTCGTGAAATACGATCTAAGGAACCCCAAAAGTGCCGGTATTGCCATGATCATGCTGTCTCCGGGATTGGGATTGCTGGCACTTGATGGTGCCAGCCCGCTTTCAGGGCAATACAATGATATTCTGCTGGGCATCGGAAGTACATTGACGGTAGGCGCTATTGAAATCCTCCTGCTTTCCGCTACCCGTTCATTCCGCAAACGTGGAATGAACGGGTAGAAACAAATAGAGAGTCTTGTGGCGGCCTGTCTTATGAGTTTTGTCTATCTGATGGTTTTGTTGGGCATTTTTTCCGTGACCGCATATTAGCAAACCGATAATTGGACGTATACCTGGCAGCATGGCCGTCAGCTGGCGTCCATGAGCGCATCCGGCAGTAGCATCACCTACGGCTACAATGCCGACGGCAAGCGCATTTCCAAGACAGTCAACGGCACAACGTACAACTACTCTTACCTGGGCGATCAGCTGACGGAGATGACCTGGGGCAGCAACAAGTTGCACTTTACCTACGACAGCCTGGGTCCCACGTCTGTGACGTACAACGGCAACAGGTATTTCTACCTGAAAAATGCCCAGGGCGACGTTACCGGTCTTGTGAATGCCAGCGGCACCATGGCCTCCACCCTCGGCGCCGCAAATCCCCTGCGCTACCGCGGGTATGTCTACGACACCGAAACGGGCCTGTACTACCTCAGCAGCCGGTACTATAACCCGGTTTGGGGAAGGTTTATCAATGCGGACAGCTATGCTTCCACGGGGCAGGGATTCGACGGAAATAACATGTTTGCCTACTGCGGAAATAACCCGGTTACAGGCTATGACCCTGCTGGAACATTGGATTGGGGAAATCTGTTTAAAGGCAGTGGTTGGCTTGCAGTCGGTGTTACAGCGATTGCTGTAGGTGTGTCTGTTTTGACCTGTGGAGTTGCAGCACCCGCGATTATGGCGGTTGCTGCTGTAACAGTGGCAACTGGTGCTGCAACTGCGGTAAACGGAGTCTCGGAGCTTGGTGAAGCGGCCACAGGACATAATTTCATGCGGGATGATGTGTTTCGAGGCAATGCAAAAGCTTATAACACATATGCGCATACGACAGCCGCTGTTGCCGAAATTGGCACAATGGTTTGTGGTGGATGGCTAAAGGCCAATGCGCCAAGAATCGAGGCTTACAATAATGTACAAAATTATACATATGCAGATGGTGCCGCTAAACACGTTGGAGAGCGATCGTACTACCATTCCACACTTCTAAAGAAAGAAATAATCAAGTATGGTACAATGACGAATGAAGGTGGAGGGGTTTATACTTTTAGAGCAGCAGGTACAGCATTTAGCAATGTGCGGCAAACTTTTCAAAGTGGTATTTGGGAATTAACTGCGATTAATGGGAAGCGACTAATTGGTCATTTTTTGCTAAGGAGTTAAAATGAAAAAGCAAATATGTATTGTATATGAGCCATGTGATGAAATAAAACAGGGGAAATCAGTTATCACAGGTGATGGGTCAATGATTTACGTTCCGTCACCATCAATATGTCCTTTTTCGGTTTATCCGTACCACTGGTCGTTTGAAATTGCCACATCAGTTGTTACAGAGAACAAGTATAAACTAGAACACTTCTTGGGAAATCAGGTTTTTTTGAGCTGTGAAACTGCAAAACTTAAAAAACCTACTGCTTCCACTGGATGTATATATGTGGAGATTGATTTTCCGCATGCAGATGGCGTATACTATTCTGATTATGAGCAGTTCTGCAAAAAGAAGTATTATGATCCGGATAATAAAATACTTGCTATTGGGGACATTTATGGTGAGGGAAAGTGTATTGAGTTTGCAAAAGGACAATACGTAGTTATTGACGACTTTAACCGGCTTGTATCAGCTTTTAGTTTAATTTCAGAGTGATTTAATACTGCAAGCATCGACTTTGGGGACAAAAGACAGACTGCTAGGATAATCCAAAGCCCTTATGTGACGTATAACGGCGTCAAGTATTTCTATCTGAAGAATGCCCAGGGCGACGTTACCGGTCTTGTGAATGCCAGCGGCACCCAGGTGGTGTCCTACGTCTATGACCCCTGGGGCGCGCCCATGTCCACCGACGGCACCATGGCTTCCACCCTCGGCACCGCGAATCCCCTGCGCTATCGCGGGTATGTCTACGACACCGAGACGGGGTTTTACTACCTCACCAGCCGGTACTATAACCCGGTTTGGGGAAGGTTTATCAACGCGGACGGCTATGCTTCCACGGGACAGGGATTTACCGGGGACAATATGTTTGCGTATTGTAATGATAATCCGGTGAACTATAATGATTCCGAGGGAACCGAACCAGAACTGGCCATGGGGTGGGCGGCAAGCATGTCCTGGCTACCTGCCATAGATGGACCTGTCCCTGTTGCTGATACTATATATATATTTTAGGTTTTGTAGCTATATGTTGCATCAGGACGTAGTGTATTTGCAGTTACAGAATATGAAGCAAAAGCCGTTGCACGGGCGGCTGGTGGTAATGCTGGTCGGAATAATATTCCGTTATATCCAGAGATTGATAGTGGAAAAGCTGGTGTTCCCGGATATTATTATCATTTTCACACATATAACAGAAGTGGCGGTCACGTCTATTATATTTTCCCATAGGTGATAGTATGGTTGTTAGACTAATATTTGATTCCAGAATTAGTTATGTATATGTTCCGGATGGCTACATAACAGACGCCAAATCATTACGATGCTCATTTCTTGAGTGGGTATACGATAATCCAAATTGCATGGTAAAAGCGAAGGGGCATACGGTATTTTCTTTTGGAGAAAATGATTTTGTGTCGTTTATAAACGCAGTCGTTTTGCGTGGAAAAAACGAAAAAGCATATGTATGTCCTTGTGAAAATCTGTGTAAGCAAAGAATCCTATCGATAAATCTATAGCGCGAAAAACATTTGTTTAGACAGTTTGAATGCCTACAGTGTGCTCATCTGGATTCTTGCTGAAATGCCCAAGGAGACGTCACCGGTCTTGTGAACGCCAGCGGCATCCAGGTGGTGTCCTACACCTATGACCCCTGGGGCGCGCCCATGTCCACCGACGGCACCATGGCCGCCACCCTCGGCGCCGCGAATCCCCTGCGCTATCGTGGGTACGTCTATGACAGCGAGACGGGGCTATACTACCTCAGCAGCCGGTACTATAACCCGGTCTGGGGAAGGTTTATCAATGCGGATACCGCGGATGTCCTTGGGGCTTCCCCCGACAAAGCCAACTGGGATAAGAATCTCTTTGCCTACTGCGACAATAACCCGGTCAACAGAAAAGATGATGGCGGGGAATTTTGGCATATTATTGCAGCAGGCGCAATAAATAATGCGGTTACTCAGATACATGAAAAAGGGTCGGTTAGGTTGTGATTTATGCAAAAGAAAAAGGTAAAACTGTCTAAAAGTGCGAAAGGTGCACTGCTATACATGTTGGTTGTGCTGTCTATCTTTGCGGTACTGGAGACGGTAGTGTGTAGATTGCCCTCTCATTTTGACGAGTCAAATACAGAAGCCTACACCGGTACGCTTTCCCATGTGGAGAAATACACCACCTGGCACATTGGTTATAGAGCGATGCACTCTAAGCAGCACATCAGGCTGCATTTCACAGACGGAAACGTTTATTTCGTATACACGCTGGAGGATCGGACGCTGCTGAGTATTCCTGCGGGAGAAAGGCTATCTTTGCGCTTATACCGGGACCCCAGGCGTGGAACGTCTGCATGTGATATCCGCAGTGATAGCCGTGTGTTTCAAACGATGGAGCGTTCAAGCCAGCTGGCGCATAGGGACAAATGTCTCCTTCATGGACTTTTCTGCTCAGGTGCCCTGATTTTCCTGGCAATAGGTTTCTTCTCCGGCCTTGGGGGATTCAGGCAGTATTTTTCCAGCCTTGCTGCCAGGCGGCGGCGTGAAAAGCGAAAGCGCGCCCGTCAGGCCAGGTTTGCCAAGGAAGGAAAGTAGATTGCATTTAGGGAAATATTACAATGAAAAATAAGGCCTTTCTTTGTGCGCCGCGCCGGTTTTTGATTATAACGGTAGTATATTTGCTGATACAGTCTGTCGGGATTTATCTGTTTTTTGAAAGCCTGCAATATGAAGAGATAGGTCATCTGGAAGCAATATTGAACATCATTGCCCCTCCGGCTCCCCTATGGATCGTAGCCTTCTTCCGGCGGTATGACTGGCTGTCTATCGTAAGACTGCATGAGGACAAAATCGTATTGTGGGCGATGTTTACCAGGCAAAGCTATTCCTATGCTGATATGAAGTACATCGGTATGGACTACAGCCTCATAGAGGGCCGTCCGGAGTTTTGGATCTATTTCAGTACAAACCCGGTTCCAGTGGAGTATACCCATAAAATAGCGGCATATCGTATCAACAAAGGATTCTTGCGTATCCTGTATACCTCCAAAAACTATGAGTTGCTGATTCGAAACACGCCGCCGGAAATCAGCCGGCAGCTCAGAAAATGCTACTCCACCGTGCTGGCCTATAAAGCAGACCGGTAGTGGCAAGCAGGGCAAGTGTTTATACAAACTCTTGCAAAAGCGGGAATCCGGCAAACGCCGGACTCCCGCTTTGCTTGTTGGTGGAAATCTTCCCCCCAAAAATACATATCGCAGGGCGATATGGCAGCGCACCTTTGGTGCTTCACGCAGGACGATCAACGCTCGTCCTGCTCTTTCCTTCTTTGCGTCTGTGGCTCCTGCGGCGCAAGATACGGGCTCAGGTTCTCCCGATGAACCAGAAGCTCTTTGAGCTTTCTCTGTTCCTCACAGTATGCGGCATAAAGCGATTTTTTCGCTGCCAGCACTTGGCTGTACTCAGCATCAAGCGTCTTTTTCGATGGCAGCTTTTTAAGCCCAAGCTCATTGAATGCACGCTTGGAGGCCCGGTGCGTTTCGATTTCCTGCCGGTACTCCTCCAGAAACTTTTTGGAATACCCGGAGGCTTTGTACTGCTGAAAGACTTCCCGCGTATGTGCATAGTTGAGTATGTGCCGCCGCAGGACGTCGATCTCCTCCAACCGCTTCTGTGCCGCAGTCATCTGGCCGGACAGCGCACGACTGTGGGCGCTCATCTCGTCCGCTGCCTGTGCCAGTTTTTCATAGCTGCCGCCGTAGCTGGTTTGCAGATATAAAAGAGATTTCGATGCAGCCTTGCTGTTAAAATTGGTCGCCCAACGCTCATAGGCAATGCCCTTGTCCCTGGCTCGGACGGTTTCCAGATCAATGACCCGCTGGATGTTTTCGGACAGACTGGCGCTTCTTTTCTTGCGCGGCCGGTGCTGCTTGAGCTGCACACCGAGGTCTAAATCCTCATACGGTTCCACGGTGAAATCCTGCCTGCCGTATTGCGTGCTTTCAGAGGTCTGCCTGCCCAGCACCATTTCAGGGTTGTCGATGAAATATTGGTTGATAGCAAAGCCATCGTCGTTCTTACCGAGATGAACCCAATCCGGTTCAATCTCAACAGGCCGGTCACGCTTTTGCAGGAAGATGATGTCGGACACAACTTCCGTACCGGCGTTGGCTTTGAGTTGCCTCTTGTGTTCCTCGTATGCGGCCTGTTCCGCAGCGGCAGCATTGGGGAACTCCGTCCACTCGCCGTCGATGGGGATGGACACCGGATGCCCCTGCGTGGGAGTTTCGTCTATCTCGGCCTGTAAGATGGTATCATCGTGATCAGGTACAAACTCGCCCATTTCCGCAAGCGCCGCTCCGCCTTCATGCTCCAGAACCAGCATTTCTTCTTCGCTCAACGAGGGAGTCTCAGTCGCGGGCGGGTCATGCTGCGGCTGCGGATAGCGTTCCAAAAGCCGCGCAACATTCAGCATCCGGTGATAGCAGGTGGAAAACAGGCGCGTTGCGTTGATGCCCACCAGCCAGTCCGCCTTGGCGCGGCAAAGGGCGGCGGCGTACAGATTGTCATACTCCGTGCCGGGGCGCAGATGCTGAAATCCGTCACGAACGGCGTCATCTTCCATGGAGTACAGCCACATCCGCTTTACCGGCTTCCTGCCGCCTGCCATTTCGTACACATAGCGAAAGATGGCTTCACCCTCGCGTCCGGCATCGCAGGCATTGATGACCTCGGACACATCCTCCCGGTGCAAAAGCGTCCGCAGCGTCTCAAACTGCTTTTTCTTTGCGTGGGCAACCTTCATCTGCCACGGGTCCGGCAGAATGGGAAGATCTGCGCGGTTCCATTTGGCGTAGCGCTCGTCATAGCTCTCTGTCCCGGCCAGCTCCACCAGATGGCCAAGGCACCAGCTCACCAGATACCCGTTGCCCTCCCAATATCCGTCCATACGCTTCTTTGCGCCCAGTAGCGCGGCGTAGGCTGCGCCGACCGAGGGCTTCTCTGTGATAATCAGCTTGTTCATATTCTCTTTCTCCTCATCTTGCGTGCAGACAGCAAAACGCAGTCCCGTTTCAAACGAGACTGCGTTTTGGTCTGTATTTGTTATTATATTTGTTTTCGTAAGTCGCGGCGGCTGTACACGATCCTGCGAACCTCCATCACGTCGTCAATGACGACGTAGAAGATGGTGTAGTTGCGGACCGAAATGCGATAGTAGGGGTACTGACGATCCCTGGCAGAATGATACGGCTCAAAGGCTTCCGCGCAGGAAAGCCGGTCTTGAATGGCTTTCTGCACATCGTTCACAAGCGCCTCGGCTGCAATGGGATTTTTCAGCCGAAATGCAACGTAGTCCACGATGCCGTTCAGATCTTCCTCAAACAGCGGCAGAAACCGCAGCTTATAACGCTTTCCGTTCATGGATGCGATTCCTCACTCTGCTGAAAACCTCGTCCTCCGTGTAGCGCACGCTGTCGGCGGCAGCGGCCTTATCCGCTTCGTCGAGCTTCATCTCGATCTCATCCGTCAGCGCGGCGTACTGCTCCAGACTCAGAACCACCATGGAGCCATAGCCGTTTTTCGTCAGGTAGACAGGCTCACCCTTCTTAACGCTTTCTTCGATCTCTGTGAACTTGTTCCGCAAATCCGAAACCGGTCGAATGGTAATCATGTGCAAAACCTCCTCCCAGATTGCCATGCTTGAGTATGGCTATATTTTATCATAATTATGCCACATCGTCAACAGCTTATGCGCCGGGAGAAAAAGTTTACAATCTGTCCTGCTTAATCGTCCACGGAATCGACGGGAGCGTCGCTTTCATCCTCCTTGGTTTCGTACTCGGTATCATCGTCCGCTTCTCCGAAATCATAGTTGTCCAGATCAGCCGGCCCCTTGGTGTCCGCTTTTGGCTTGCGGAGCTTGAACCAATACAGCGCACCGCCGCCAGCCAGCGCCAGCAGCAGGACGATGACAACCAGCCCGCTGCCGCTCTTTTTTGCAGGCTCCGGTTCGGGTTCCGGTGTAACCTCCGGCTCCGTGACCGGCTCAGCCTCCTTGCCCATGCACTCCGTCATGTTGTTTTTGCAGACCTCGCAGGATGTATTGACGGCACCGGCCTCGCACTTGTCCTTGCAGGTGCAGACGGGAACGGTATCATCTTCGTCGAGGAGCGCCAGCAGGTCGCTTTCGTCCACAAGATTCAGAAAATAGGTTTCGTACTGTTCGCCGTCCTCATCCAGGGGTTTATCGTAGTCAATCACAAGATAGAGCGTATGCCCGTTCCGGGTTTCCACGGTGATAAACTGCTTGTTGGTGTGCTTGTCATAGAGCAGGTCACGGGTAACGGCACTGCTGTTTTCCGTAAAACCGGTGCCTTTTTCGATAGAAACCGGCTCAGATGCAGCTGCTGTATCCTGCGGTTTGGACGCTTCGGAGGCTGTGGATTTTGCTGCTGTGCTGCCACTGCTTGTACTGGCGGAGCTGCCGCCTCCGGATGCACTCCCGTTGCTGGCCGCTGACTGCTTTCGGCAATCGCAGCCAGCGGGACAATAAGCATCATGCGTCGGTTCTTCGCTGTCCGGAGTGGGTACAGGCGTTTCCTCCACCGGCTCCACATAGAAGGGATTTGCAATTTTCAGCAGCTCGGAGCAGTTGCCGATCTCATCCACGGAATACACCTTGAACTGCCTGTCCCATGTATTTCCGGCAATCCAAAGGTCCAGCACGCCGTTTTCCAGCGTGGTGTAAAGCATGTCATTGACGTAGATGCCGGTGACGGCAGTACAGAGGTCGTAGGTCTCCACATGGAGCAGCTCGCCGCTGACACCGGCGTAGATGATGGGGCCGTCAAAATCAAAGCAGTGGACTTCATATTCCTCGATATGCTCATTTCCGAAAAGATCGGTGATAAAGAAATACACCGTGCCATTTTCCCGCACGGTGTAGGCGGCTTCATTCTCTGCCAGCAGCTGCTCGGTCAGGTCTGTGCGCTCGGCAAACACATCATCCGTCAGCGTGGCTTCAACCTTCTGCCAGCCGGATGCGTACACATCATCCATCGAAATGGTCAGCTCCACCTTCGTGTTGAACCAGCCATCCGGTACAGCGACATGGACGGCATATTCCGGCTCCGGAAGCGGGGCCGATCCTGCACCACCAGCATTCCAATCTTTTTCAGCTGCTTGCCCAGCTCCTTGATGTCATACCGCAGGACAAATCTTTTGTATGTGACGAGGTTACATTGATGAAAAAATCCGGTGCTTTTTGAGCACCGGATTTTAAGAAGGTGAATTACGCCTTCCACAGACTGTGGAGGTTGCAGTAGGCGTAGACTGCTTCGACCTCGTCGCCCTCGCAGAGCGCAAAGCAGACCTCGGGCTTCTCGCCGGGGTGCAGTTCCTTGCGCTGGTTGCCCTGCTTGGTGTGGAGGGAGACCCACTCAATGTAGTGTTCCGGCAGCATGGGATGCTCCACGGAGCCGACCTTCACATGGACGATGCCGTTTTCCACCGTCCAGACGGGAACATGCTTCTCCACGGCGGCGTCGGTGGTGCCGGGAACGATCTCGCTCATCGGCTCGCCGCAGCAGATGACGGGAACGCCCGCGTCCTTGACCTTGGCAATGATATTGCCGCAATGCTTGCAAATGTAAAACCTCTGCTCCATGATGATTCTCCGTTTTCTTTAATAGTTTTCCGCGTGAATTTCAAAGTAGCTCTGGGGATGATTACAGGTGGGGCAGATCTCGGGTGCTTTCTCACCAATCACGATATGCCCGCAGTTGCGGCACTCCCAGACCTTGACCTCGCTCTTGGCAAAGACCTCCGCCATCTCCACATTGTGCAGCAGGGCGCGGTAGCGCTCCTCATGGTGCTTTTCGATGGCGGCGACCAGACGGAAACGCTGGGCCAGCTCGTGGAAGCCCTCCTCGTCGGCGGTTTTGGCGAAGCCGTCGTACATATCCGTCCACTCGTAGTTCTCGCCCTCAGCGGCGGAGAGAAGGTTTTCGGCGGTGTCACCAATGCCGTTCAGCTCCTTGAACCAAAGCTTAGCGTGTTCCTTCTCGTTGTCAGCGGTTTTGAGGAACAACGCCGCGATCTGCTCGTAGCCTTCCTTCTTGGCCTTGGAGGCAAAATAGGTGTACTTGTTGCGTGCCTCGGACTCACCGGCAAAGGCGGCCATCA
>ENA-UAPA01001464-UAPA01001464.1-human-gut-metagenome-genome-assembly--contig:-NODE-1464-length-10467-cov-7.952171_pt1 | contig 10467 bp, 8 predicted proteins | sample MGYA00243476_ERZ654569 | MGnify/ENA primary metagenome ERZ654569 (study PRJEB26926, sample SAMN06164726) | human gut metagenome | biome: ENVO:00009003; feature: ENVO:2100002; material: ENVO:00002003... | reverse complement strand
TTGGCAGAGAAGATGGCAGCTACGGTCTCAGCGAAGAGACGGGAGTTGTTACGGCAGTCGTGACCTACCACTACAGAAAGGTTCTCCTCACCTGGGAAAGCCTTGAGGATGTAGTTAGCAAAGCCCTGGGTAGCCATACCAACGATATACTTGTTCATACGATTGGTACCTGCGCCCATGATACCGCGCAAACCACCAGTACCGAACTCCAAGTTCTGATAGAATGCATCAACGAGAGCAGACTTGTCCTCTGCGTCGAGCATTGCCTTTACTTCCTTACGGGTTTCTTCATCGAATGAAGGTGTGAGCCACTGCTGAGCTCTTTCTTCACACTGCTTAATTAATTCTGTGTTATTAGCCATAGTTAAGGGTATTATATAATTGTTATTTTAGTTCTTTTTGCAAAGATATATAAAATATCCGAGAAACAAAAGCAAGTTTGAAGATTTTTTTGTATTTTTGCATTCTAAAATATATTTGGTCATCTTTTGGACAAGATTGTACCATTTTCAGTAACAATATAAATATTAAACATGGAATTACATTTCACAGGCATCATCATTGCCGTCAGCACATTTCTCATTATAGGACTCTTCCACCCTATTGTCATCAAGACCGAATACTACACTGGCACCCGCTACTGGTGGGTATTTCTCGTTCTGGGATTCGCCACCATCGCTGCGGCATTCCTGATAGAGGACGTTCTTCTGTCGGCTATTCATGGTGTCTTGGGAGCCTCCAGCCTTTGGAGCATCGGTGAGCTCTTCGAGCAGAAACAACGTTGCGAGAAAGGATGGTTTCCTAAAAATCCCAAGCGCATCGGCAAGGGTTATTATAAGGATGAGGTGAAGGACGAAGAACGAAAGTAAAAGACGGAAAATGAAGACTGAACTCATACTGGTGGGCAAAACCATCAACAAGCATTTCATTGCTGGCATCAAGGATTATGCCGAGCGTATCACCCATTACATGCCTTTCACCATCACCACCATTCCCGAACTCAAAAACACAAAGAGTCTGAGTGAACAGCAACAGAAAGAGCGCGAAGGCGAACTGATACTGAAACAGCTGCAGCCTTCTGACACAGTAGTGCTGATGGACGAACATGGACAGGAGTTTCGCAGCATCGAGTTTGCCAAATGGATAGAGCGCAAGCAGGCTACTTCACGAAGACTCGTCTTCGTCATTGGTGGTCCGTATGGATTCTCTCAGGCGGTATACGACCGTGCCAACGAGAAGATTTCGCTATCCAAGATGACCTTCTCCCATCAGATGGTAAGACTTATCTTCACCGAAGCCCTCTATCGGGCATGCACTATTATAAAAGGTGAGCCATATCATCATGAATAAAGGTAAAAAGGTAAAAAAGTAAAAGGGTAAAAAGGTAAAAAGGAGGAAATAAAAAAAGTTACTAAATGGCTAAAGAAAAATATATTGAGATCAAAGGAGCTAAGGCCAACAACCTGAAGAATATCGACATCAAGATTCCTCAGGGCAAGTTTGTTGCCATAACAGGCGTATCGGGCTCGGGCAAGTCGTCATTGGCTTTCGACACTCTTTATGCCGAAGGCCAGCGTCGCTATGTAGAGTCATTGTCAAGCTATGCCCGCCAGTTCTTGGGCAGAATGAGCAAACCCGAATGTGATTTCATCAAAGGCTTGCCGCCAGCTATTGCCATCGAGCAGAAAGTCATCTCGCGCAATCCGCGTTCCACAGTAGGAACCACTACCGAGATCTACGAATACCTGCGCCTGCTCTATGCACGCATAGGAAGAACCTTCTCACCCATCAGCGGCGAGGAGGTGAAGCGACATACCACTGAAGACGTCCTGGCCTGCATCCGACAGTATTCTCCTGGCACCAAGTTTGTGATTCTTGCCCCTATCCATGTGGCAGAAGGACGCACTCTTGACCGCCAGTTGGAGATGTACCTGCAGGAAGGTTACTCGCGCATCTTGGTAAAAGATGAGTTCGTACGTATCGAGGACTTCGACGGAAAAGCCGAAGCTCAGGACATCTACCTTGTTATCGACCGCTCGTCGGTAAGCGAGGAGAAGAGCGACATCAGCCGACTCACCGACTCTACTGAGACTGCCTTCTATGAGGGCGATGGTGCCTGCCGCCTTCTGTTCCTTCCCAGCCATATCTGCTACGACTTCTCTACCCGCTTCGAGGCAGACGGCATCACCTTCGAAGATCCTTCCGACAATATGTTTGCCTTCAACTCTCCCTTAGGGGCCTGTCCTACCTGCGAGGGCTTCGGAAGTGTGATAGGTATTGACGAGAAACTCGTCATCCCCAACACCTCAATGAGTGTGTATGATGGGTGCGTGGTCTGTTGGCGTGGCGAGAAGATGGGCATGTGGCAAAAAGAGTTCATCCGCCGTGCAGCACAGTACGATTTCCCAATCTTCGAGCCTTACTTTAATCTTTCACAGAAACAGAAGGATATGCTCTGGCACGGATTGCCTTGCGACCGCAAAAAGGACATCCACGAGCAGGTGAGTATCGATGCCTTCTTCCAAATGGTGAAAGAGAACCAGTACAAAATACAATACCGCGTAATGCTGAGCCGTTTCCGTGGCAAGACGGTTTGTCCCGACTGCCATGGCACACGACTCAAGAAGGAAGCCACCTATGTGAAGATAGGCGGAAGAAGCATTACCGAACTGGTGGAAATGTCGATTACCAATCTGAAGGCTTGGCTCGACAAGTTGGAGCTTACAGAACACGAGCAGAGCATCGGAAAACGACTGCTTACCGAAATCAACAACCGTCTGCAGTTCCTGCTCGATGTAGGATTGGGTTACCTCACCTTAGGCCGACTCAGCAACAGTCTGTCGGGTGGTGAGAGCCAACGCATCAACCTGACCACGAGCCTGGGTTCTTCGCTCGTGGGCAGTGTGTACATCCTCGACGAGCCAAGTATCGGACTGCACAGCCGTGACACCGACCGCCTCATCAAGGTACTTCGCGAACTGCAACAGTTGGGCAACACCGTGGTTGTCGTGGAACACGATGAGGAAATCATGCGGGCTGCCGACTATCTCATAGATATAGGTCCCGATGCAGGACGCTTAGGTGGCGAGGTGGTCTATGCCGGACCTGCCTCCGAGTACGATACTACCGACAAGGCCGCCCAACAGAAACTGTTGGACCGCTACCCCAAGAGCTACACCATACGCTACCTCACCCACGACGAGGAGATAGAATGTCCTGCCTCACAAAGGGCATGGAACATGAGCATCACCATCCGAGGGGCTCGCATGAACAACCTGCGAGGCATTGATGTGGAGATACCTCTCAATGTCTTTACAGTAGTGACAGGTGTGTCGGGCTCGGGCAAGTCGTCGCTCATCAAGGGCATACTCTACCCTGCCCTCCGCCGCCGACTCGACCTCGTGGCTGATGCTCCTGGCGAGTTTGCCTCATTGGAAGGCGACTGGAAGAGCATCCGACACATCGAGTTTGTCGACCAGAACCCCATAGGCAAGAGTACACGCAGCAATCCTGCCACTTATCTGAAAGCCTACGATGCCATCCGCACGCTCTTTGCCGCCCAACCTTTGGCTAAACAGATGGGCTTTACAGCACAGTATTTCTCCTTCAATACCGAAGGCGGACGATGCGAGGAATGCAAGGGTGCCGGATATGTCACCATCGAGATGCAGTTTATGGCAGACCTCACTCTTACCTGCGAAGCCTGCCACGGCAAACGCTTCAAGCACGATATACTGGACGTGAGATATGGAGGAAAGGACATCAACGATGTGCTCAACATGACAGTGAACGAAGCCATCGAGTTCTTTAGCGATGAGAAAAACGCACATAGCGACAACGACTTCGACCAGTGCCGCATCATCGTACGAAAACTTCTGCCTCTGCAGGAAGTGGGCCTGGGCTATATCAAGCTCGGTCAGAGCTCAAGCACCCTGTCGGGAGGTGAGAACCAGCGTGTCAAACTCGCCTACTTCATCGGCAAGGAGGAACAGGAACCCACACTCTTCATCTTCGACGAGCCTACCACCGGTCTTCACTTCCACGACATCCGACGTCTGCTCCATGCCTTCAACGCCCTGATAGAGCGCGGACACTCACTGGTGGTTATCGAGCACAACCTCGATGTCATCAAGTGTGCCGACTATATCATAGACTTAGGCCCCGACGGAGGAGACAAGGGAGGCAACCTGGTAGCCTGCGGTACACCTCAGCAAGTGGCAGCCTGCCCAAGCAGCATCACAGGACAATTCCTGAAGAAATATCTACCCAAATAAGGCGAAAAGCTATTAAACTGAGGTAAATACGCCACAAGAGATGCTAAAAGATGTAAAAAAGTAGAGACATACTAAACTTTATGTGTAATTTTGCATCCAAAACTTAAAAGAACAGAAAACGTTACATTTTTAAAAAAGAAAGAAAATGAAAAAGTTTGTACTCTTTATATGTATGACAGTTTGCTGCGCTCTGAGCGCCAACGCTCAGGCTCAAATCAAGTTTGACAAGCAGACTCACAACTTTGGCTCATTCCCTGAGACAGAGAAGATCCACAAGACTACATTCACATTTACCAATGTAGGCGACAAGCCTCTTATCATCAATCAGGCATTGGCAAGCTGCGGCTGCACCGTGCCCAAATACACCAAGGCTCCAATAGCTCCCGGTCAGAAGGGCCAGATTGAGGTAACTTACAAAAGCGACGGCACATGGCCCGGTCACTTCAAGAAGAGCATCACCGTACGTACCAATGGTACGGTAGAGATGACTCGTCTGTATATAGAAGGTGTCATGACCGAAGTCAAGAAGTAGTAATGATATTCTATTTCTCAGGAACAGGAAATACACGCTGGGCTGCCATACAGATAGGGGCTGCCACGCAAGAACGACTGATCAACATAGCCGACTATTCCGACTATCTTTCAGCCGATAAAGACATCGAGCCGTTTGCCTTGAAAGAAGGTGAACGGCTTGGTTTCGTTTTCCCCGTTCATGGCTGGAGAGTGCCAAGACTGGTGCGTTCGTTCATCAGCCGACTGAGACTGAAGACCTGTGGCGATGGTATTTCTCCTGACAGCAAACCTTTCTGCTATGCAGTATGCACGGCAGGCGACAGCATCGGAAAAACCATCGACACACTCAACAAATGCCTGCAGGCCAACCTTCAGTTGCAGGCGATGGGCATCAGCCAGCCCGACTCAACCTATTCGCTCATCATGCCTGAGTCGTATGTGGGCTTACCATTCATGGATGTAGATCCTTCCGAGAAGGAGAAGCGCAAGAAGGAGAAGGCAGCACAACAGCTGAAAGCCATCTGCGAAGACCTGAGAGAGCGAAAGACTGGCATCAGCCATCTTACGGAAGGTCCGCTTCCCTGGTTCTTCACCCACATAGTAGGAGGATTCTTCGAGCATGTGCTCATCACCGACAAGCGATTCCATGTAGTGGAAGAGCGATGCGTGAAATGCGGCATCTGTGCCAACGTCTGCCCTGTGAGCGACATATCGGGCGGTAAAGGCAAGAAGCCGGTATGGCTCCACCACGACAACTGCCTCACCTGTTTCTCTTGCTATCATCATTGTCCACACCATGCCATCGAGTTTGGCAGACAGACACAGAAGAAAGGACAATATTATTATAAATAGGTGTAACTGTCTATCTATCAATTTAGGTGTAACTGTCTATCACCTACCAAAACTTGAATAATAACTAAATAATTCTATAGACAAATGAAGAAGTTTTTACTTAGCATCACATTTGCTCTGATGGGCATCGTTAGTGGCTTTGCGGCAAAAGCACATACTGCACTCACTACCATTACCCAAAGCGATGGCAGTCAACTGACCATTCGTCTTCATGGTGACGAGCACTATAGTTGGTATTCTACAACAGACGATGTACTTCTCGTTCAAGTGGGCAAAAATTACTATGTAGCACAGGTGGAGGAAGACGGAACTCTGAAAGCCACCCCACAATTAGCTCATAATGCCGGTAAACGTGGAACTGTAGAAGAACAGGTCATTAATAACCAGAACAAGGAGAAATTCCTCAACTCGCTCAATGCAGAGCCTCAGGCACTTGCAAAACCTATCGGCACAGTAACTCCTGCATATTTCCCTCATACCGGTTCACCGAAGGCTTTGGTCATCTTGGTAGAATTTCAGGATGTCAAATTCAAGACATCAGATCCAGTTGCCACATTTACCCATTATCTTAAGGGAGCCGAAGGAGAAGCTGCACCTGAAGCCAACAATGCTTATGTTACAAAAGGAAAGGTAAACTACGGCAGTGTATACCAGTACTTCAATGATATGAGTCAGGGAAAGTTCACACCTCAGTTTGACATTGTAGGTCCTGTTACCGTAAGTAAGAATTCTGCATATTATGGTGGAAATATTGGTAAAGCTACCGATGTAAATTTTGCCCAGATGATAGCAGAAGCTTGCAAGGGTGTATCTGACAAGGTAAACTTTGCAGACTACGATCAAAATAATGACGGCTATGTTGACTTGGTGTATGTCATATATGCTGGTTATAGCGAGAGTATCAATGGCAATAGTTCAGATTGTCTTTGGCCAAAATCAGGCACTAACGAATTCTATGAGCTGGGAACCAACAACTTGCTCAAGTTGAATGGTAAGAGGATTTGCAGATATGGTATCAACAACGAGTTGAATGCTTCTCCTACTGTAGAGGAGGAGAAGTTCAATGGTATGAAATTGCTCAATGGTATCGGACTTTTCTGTCATGAATTCAGCCATACAATGGGACTTCCAGACCTTTATCCTACAGTTGAGGCATCAAGAGTAGATAACCAAAACCCAGAATACTGGGATTTGATGGACGGAGGAGAATATACATATAGCGGCTATTTCCCTACTCCATATTCTCCATGGGAAATGGATGTAATGGGCTGGACTGCTCCCATTGAATTAGGAGATGAAGCAAAGCAAGTAAGCTTAAATTCCTATGCCAGCGACAGAACTGCTTACAAGATCAATGGAGAGAATGACGAATATCTCCTTATCCAAAATATCCAGACAGATGGTTGGTGGTGGGGAATAACAAATGCCTTCAAAACTACTGGCATGTTAGTTTGGCGTATTGACTACCCTTACACAACTGTCAGCCTTGACAACAGACTCAACAATGAGATCGGCAAACCAAATGTCATGATTGTTCCTGCAGATGGTTATGTTATTTCAGAATATAACGTTACTGACGATGATGAAAGTAAGGCTAAATACAAAGCAAGCCTAAAGGCAGACCCTTTCCCAGGTGCGAATAATGTGACCGAACTTTTAAGTGTAAAACTCAACAAGAGTACATTAAAGAAGCCTTTCTACAACATCAAGGAAACCAATGGTGTCATCACCTTCGATTACATCAAGGACTATGCTACAGGCATTGACCAAACCCTGGCTGATAAAGATACAGAAAAGAATCCAAATATCTTCTCCCTCGATGGCCGTTACCTCGGCAATGATGCAAGCAAATTGACGAAGGGAATCTACATCATCGGCAAGAAGAAAGTGGTGATAAAATAAGGCAATTTTAAGGAAGCGCAGGCATCCATTCTGATGAAGCGCTTCTATGAGACTTAACGAAGCGCTTTATTAGGTGTTAACGAAGCGCTTCCTTAAGGTGTAACGAAGCGCTTCTTTAGGGTCTAAGGAAGCGCTTCTTTAGGTCATGTACTTAACGACAGTCTGCAACACTCTTCGACATTCCCACAAATTGTATTTTGTATCTTTGCACAATTCTACGGCAAAGGGAAATAAAATGGTAAACTCCACTTTCGCAGTCGCTAAAGCGGAGTTTATTATTAGCTGCACGTTCTATTTCTTGCTGTAAAACAAGAAAAAGACAGCAAGAATACTTTTGCATAAATATTCACAGCCATAGCTTAGTTAACGATGAAAAAAAAATCAAAGTTAGGAAAAAATATTTTCCCAGTTAGGCGGATTAAAAGACCTAACTGGGAAACGTTTTTTTGGCTATTACCGTATGAATATACAGCATAAAAATACAGACAAATTACTTAGCTTCTATTTCTTTTACCAAACCTTCCACATAGCGGCAAAGAATATTGATACCCTTCACATTCTCACCTCCCTCAGGAATAATAATGTCGGCATAGCGCTTAGTAGGTTCAATAAACTGCTCGTGCATGGGCTTGAGCACTTTCAGATAGCGGTCTACCACCATAGAGACCGTACGTCCGCGGTCGATAGTATCGCGCTGAATGTTTCTGATCAGCCGCTCGTCGGGATCGGCATCCACAAAAACCTTTAGATCCATCAAATCGCGTAACTTTTTGTTGAGCAGCGTCATAATACCCTCTATGATAATGACAGGCTTGGGCTCTACATGTATCGTCGCTGCCTCACGATTACACTTGAGGTAACTGTAGGTAGGCTGCTCGATAGCCTTTCCGTTACGCAAATCGTTGAGTTGCTTGTGCAACAACTTCCAGTCGAAAGCATCAGGATGGTCGAAGTTGATGGCATGACGCTCTTCGTCTGTCATGCCCGTTGTGTCGTTATAGTAAGAGTCGAGAGGCACTACAGCCACAAAGTGAGGAGGCAAAGCCTCAACAATTTTTCTCACTACCGTGGTTTTGCCCGAGCCGGTTCCTCCGGCTATACCGATGATGGTTATTTTGTCTTTATCCATAGTTTTAATTTTTATTGAACTTTATCAGGTTCTGAAGTTATAGAAGTTAAAAGAGCTACTCTTTGGTAGCACCTACACTTAGAGCACATCTTCGAACATTTTGCGATAATATTCAGCCTTCTTTTCTACGGCTAAGGGATAAGCCCTGCTACTGCTCGGCATGCGATAGAGTCTGAGAGTACGCCCCTCGAACTCAAACTCCACATAGCCTCCCATAGGAGGAGTGGCTGTAATGCCGTAATGCTCGGAGAAGATGCGGGTGGCCAACTGTCCTGCAGTAAGCACAGCCCTGCATTGGGGCAATACTCTGAGCATACCATCAAGGTCGGAGGGTTCCACCACCTGCAAGTCTTTGTCTGAAGCCGTATTCTTGGTACGTATCACCTTCTGAGCCGTGTCATAGATAGCCACACCTTTCTCCTGCAGAAAACTCTTCAGTTCTGCCTCACGATAGCGTTTGTTCTCTGCATCGACAAAATGAAGTTTATCTCCGAAGAAGATAAGCCCGAAGATGCGCCACATATCGTTCTGATAGTTAGGATAATACCAAGGAATGCACCAGCGCTTGGGCGAAGGCGGGAAAGTGCCGAGCATCAGCAGATGGGCATTCGATGGCAGCCACGGCTCAAAAGGATGATTTTCTATCATTTTTTACCTTTTTACTTTTTTACCTTTTTACTTTTTTACCTTTAAAAAGTTACTTCTTCTCCTTCACGAGATACATCACTACAGGCAAGTGGTCGCTGTAGCCATTGAGCCAGCGTCCGCCTGCTGTGGTACGCAGCGGAGCTCCCTTGTACTGACCTTCCTGCTGGATGAGGTAATCGCGACGGAAGATATGGCTCTTCCAGTATTTCAGCGAAGAGTAGTCCTTCTTCTTGGCGTCCTTGTTGAGCAGATTAGGAGTAATCACTATCTGGTCGAAGAGGTTCCAGTTGCCACTATAGAATAAGGTGCCCTTTCCTTCCTTTGACAGAACGTTGTACCAGGGGTTGTACATATCGCCAGCTCCCACCTGACTGATTTCGGGCTTAGCCTGCAGATAGACGTGCATGCTCTTGTTCACTGGGTCGTCGTTCATATCGCCCATCACAAAGATTTTCATCTCTTGATTCACATTCAGCAGACTGTCCTTGATCACCTTCACCTGTCGCGCAGCCGACTCACGATAGAAAGGACCAGAGAAACGGCTTGGCCAGTGGCATACGATCACCGCCACATCATCACCAGCCATCTCTCCTCTTACGGTGAGGAAGCCACGGGTGAAGAAGGCGCTGTCCTTTGCCAACTCCTGCACATAAGGCAACAGCTTCACATTCTTCACACTGAAGAGCGAAGGGTTATAGAGCAGCGCACAGTCGATGCCTCGACGGTCAGGACCCTCGATATGTACATATTTCATATTGCGGGCCTTAAGAGGTGCCTGGTCTACCAAGGCATCAAGCACCTTATGGTTCTCCACCTCGGAAAGTCCGATGAAGGCACACCCCACATTAGGAAGCACGTCTGTTCCCATATCCGCCAAAGCCTTCGACATATTACGCAACTTATTGGTGTACTTCATGCCGTTCCAGCCCTTGTTGGGCAAATACTCGTAATCTTTCTTTCCCTCATCGTGACAGGTATCGAAGAGATTCTCCTGATTGTAAAAACCTACGGCGTAAACCGAGAACTTCTGCTGGGCAGAGGCAGCCAAATTGACTATCAAAAGAGCCGCCAAGAATAGCAAATGTCGTTTCATTATTTATAGTTTTAAAATTTGTTTGCTGCAAAAGTAGCTATTAAATTGTAAATATC
>ENA-UAPA01001460-UAPA01001460.1-human-gut-metagenome-genome-assembly--contig:-NODE-1460-length-10483-cov-6.407365_pt1 | contig 10483 bp, 5 predicted proteins | sample MGYA00243476_ERZ654569 | MGnify/ENA primary metagenome ERZ654569 (study PRJEB26926, sample SAMN06164726) | human gut metagenome | biome: ENVO:00009003; feature: ENVO:2100002; material: ENVO:00002003... | reverse complement strand
GCCCGGCTGTGATCGTCGCGGTGCACGACGGCGACCGGCTGCTGCTCACGCGCTATCGCGGTCGGCCGTTCAAAAAATATGCCCTCATCGCGGGCTTTAATGAGATCGGTGAGTCGATTGAGGACACGGTGCACCGCGAGGTCATGGAGGAGGCTGGCCTCCGGGTCAAAAACCTCCGCTTTTACAAATCCCAGCCGTGGGTGTTCACGGACACGCTCCTGATGGGCTTCGTCTGTGAGCTGGACGGCAGCGACAGGATCACCGTGCAGGAATCCGAGCTGGCCGAGGCGAGCTGGCACCTGCGCAGCGAGCTGCCGGAGGATCACTCCCACATCAGCCTGACCGGTGAAATGATCGAGCAGTTCCGTCTGGGCCGGTTATAACGCGCAGCGTCCAAAAATAAACAGCTTCCCCCAGCGGCAGTCCGTCGTGGACTGCGCCGCCGGGGGAATTTTTCAGCCCCTGCCGCCGAATTGGCGGCAGGGGCTGATTTGGATTATACCGGGGAATTGCGTCCGAAGAGGCTTACTCGTACAGCGACCAGTTGGGGTCGGAGGTCAGAGCCGTCCAGGTTTCGGAACCCTTGACCGTGTAGGAATGGCTGTTGGTAGCTTCCTGCACGTCGAGGTAGTACCACTTATCGGAGGTGTTGTCGATCCAGGTCTTCATGCCGGGCAGGAATGCGTCGGCGGACTTGGGTGCGCGGCCAGTGGCACGGTTGATCATAGCCATGAGTTCAGCACGGGTCACGTTTCTGTCCGGACGGAAGGTGCCGTCGGGATAGCCGGTGATCCAGCCGAGCTTGGCGCAGATGGCGATGGCGTTGGCCGCCCAGTACTTGGCGGACACGTCATTGAAGTAGTTCGCAGCGCTGGTCGTCTCGGAGAACTTGGCGAGCATGGCGGCAAGCTCTGCACGGGTGATGGCTTCGTTCGGGCGGAAGTAGCCGTTGGAGCTGTCGGTGATGACACCGGCGTTGTTCAGAGTCGCAACGTAGGTGTTGTACCAGCTGCCGGAGGCGACATCGCGGAAGCCGCTCTTGGTGGAGTAATAGGTCTTGCGGGACGCATCATCCATGAGACGGAAGAGGATCGCGGCCGTCTCAGCGCGGGTGATGTTGCCTGCGGGCTTCACAGTGCCGTCGGGATAACCCTGGACATACGCGAAGTGATCAGCGGTGTTGAGCTTCGGGGTGTTCTTCTTGACGGTGACGCCGGGCAGGACGATCAGGAACCACTTGGCATAGATCGTCGTATCCTGCGTCAGCGGGGTCGCGAAGTTGTACGGGGTCCTGTAGGTCTTGTCGGTGTACCAGCCGTCGAAGAGGAAGCCGCCGTTGACGGGATCCTTGGGCTTCGCAACCGTCAGGCCATGACGAACCGTTTCCGGCGCGATCTTGGAGCCGCCCATGGTGTCGAACGTCAGGGTGTGGAAGTCCAGATCGTAGTAGACCGACAGGATGGTGTAGACAGGCTTGCCGTCCACGCCCATGTAGGGCTGGATAGCCGTGCCGGTCAGCTTGCTCAGCGTGCGGTTGACATTGACGTGATGCGTTGCTCTGTAATCCTTGATGACCGCGGTGACGGTGGTGTCCTTCTTGGCGCTCAGGTGCTCGACCTCAGCGTTGGCCAGATCATAGGTGCCGTCGGGCAGCTGCTTGATGTGGAGCACATCGTAGCGGACATAGATGTCGCCGATCGGGGTGGACGTCAGTTCAAACTTGGCGTAGATGGTCTTGTCTGCTTCCAGAACCGTTGCGAAGTCATACTCCTCGGTGAATTCGGGGTCGGCATACCAGCCAATGAACGTGTACTTGTCCTTGGTCGGGTCAGCGGGTCTTGCAACTGCATTGCCGTGGCGGACCGTGACCGGGTTGATGGCGGAGCCGCCGTTGGTTTCGAAGGTCAGGGTATGCTCGTCGAGATCATACTTGACATCGATCGTCAGACCCTCTTCGATCTTGATGTTCTGCTTCGTGTCAGCGTCGTTGGTCGGATAGTGCTCACCGTAGTCCTTCGCGGTCACAGCTGCGAGCGCTTCAAACTTGCCGCTCAGCGTTTCGACCTCAGCGTTTGCCTCGTCATAGGAGCCGTCGGGCAGCTGCTTGATGTGGCGGACAGTGTAGTCGTAGGTGTTGGCCGAATAGGAGAACGTGAGAACCTTGTTGTATTCATCAAGGATCATCGTCTTGCTGGGTGCGTCCGGCGTGTAGCCGACCACGTCTGCGGCCTGCTCGGTCACTTCGGTGTCGAACGTCTGATCGGTCACGACCTTTTCAGGCGCGAGAACCTTATTGTCGCCTTCACGCAGGTATTTGACCGTGTAGCTCACGTCGGTCTTTGCCGTGTAGCGCCCGTAGAGTTCCCACTTCTTGGCTATGGACAGAGCGTTCAGCTTGTGACTGGCGGTGCCGATATCCTTTTGGGCTTCATACCAGCCGTCGAAATCATAACCGGTCTTTTCGCCGGTCGGCAGGACGCATGCGCCGGGTTCAAGCTCGCTGACATAGAGCGTAGCGCTTTCGATCTCGTTGTTGTCCTTATCGAGGTAGTGGAGATGGACAGGCCAGTTCCAGTATGCCGTGATAACGCGGTCGCCAGTCGAGCCAGTGGGGATCTCGGTGATCTTCTGGCCGTTCTCGTCGTGCCACTCAAGGAACGTCTTGCCCCAGTCAGCGCCGGTCGCATCGGCCAGCGTGATGGTATCGCTCTCAACCGTGTACGTCGTGGGGTTGGTGCTGGTGGCCTTGCCGTCGTTGTATACATACTGAATGGTGTACTCAATGGGCGTAAATTTGCCGTAGAGCTTCCATTCCTTGGCCATGTACAGCTTTTCGACCTTAGCTTTTACGCCAATATCAGCTGGTTTCTGATACCAGCCGCTGAATTCGTAACCATCTTCTGCATTCGGAGTCCACAGGCTGTAGGTGGCATAGTCAACAGAGTCAACCGTGTCCATCTTCTTTTCTACCCACGCACCGGTTTCATCCGGGAGGTAGTACTTGACTGTGAACGTCTTCTTCTCCCACTGTGCAGTGAAGATCACGCCGCCCGCGGTGATGGTGTAGGTGTCGCCAGCCTTGAGGAGCGTTTCATCGGCCGCATCGTCTGCGCCGTCAGCGTCAAGGTGGTCGGCATCATTTTCATCCGGAAGGACTTTAACGCTCCAGCCCTCGAAGCTATAACCTTCGCGGGTCGGGTCAGCGGGCATGGTGATGGTGTCGCCAGCGAAGTAGAAGTCGTGGATCTCAAGGATGTCGTCGTAGGTGTAGTTGACAGCGGGCATGCCCGTGACGTTTTCGCCGCCTGCTTTGAACATCACCGTCGCGAGGTTCAGGTTGCCGGACAGCTGGTAGCCGTCATCTGCCGGATAGCCGGGCTCCATGTCCTCTTCGTTTACGGTCTTGTACAGGGCCGTCCAGGCGATCTTCTCGGCAATCTTGTCAGAAACGCCGGTTTCGAGGGCGATGTCGGTCGCCAGCTTCTCAGCAACTGCGCTCAGTTCTGCATCATCGTCGAAGTACAGATCGCTCGTCAGCGGCATTGCATCAAAGGTAAAGCTGCCGATAGAAATGTAGCCGAGGCTGTTGTAGCTGCCGAGGCCGAGACGGGACAGGGTCGCCTCATTCAGCGTGACGGGCGTATCGAACTCGCTCGTGGTCAGCGGTGCAAAATAGCTGTTCAGTCTTGCATACGCGTAGATGTTGTGCGGGGTGACCTTCCAGTTGGCGACGAGGTTCGTCCAGCCGTTGACGGTCTGGCCGGTGACGTCCGTGGTCTGGCCTTCGCGGCTCCAGAAGGTGAAGGTGTAGCCGTCGCGGGTCGCAGTGGGCGCGTCTGCGGTGGGCAGAGCCGAGCCAACGCGGGCCTTGGTGGTACGGAGGATGCCCTCCGTCTTGGAGTGGTCGTTCTGATATGCCGTCAGCGATTCCAGAGAATCGAAGTAAACGACAGGAACCAGCTCGGTGACGATGAGCTTGAGATTCTGCCAGTTTCCGGTGATCAGCAGCTTCTCCAATCCGGCGGGTTTATCCTGCAGACCGTCCAGATACCGCTTGTAGCTGTTGAACATGCCGTCGTCGTACCAGCCGCCGTCGATCTCGAAGTCGAAATCGAGATAGCTGCTCGGATCGATCTTCGTAAGGTCAATCGTATCGCCAGCAAGCTTATCGGCGGCGTACGGAACATCCACGATCGGCTTGCTCAGATCGCCGGACTTGAAGATCATGAGGTGGACGTTGGCCTTTTTGGCTTCCCACTTCGCAACATAGGTCACAGTCTGCGTGACCGTTGCCGCAACTTCGGGCTCCCAGCCTGCGAAGGTGTAGCCGGTGCGGGTCGGGGTGCCGTTGAACGCGGGGGTCGTGGAATCCTTCCTAAGGTCAGAATAGACCTGATCGGCGAAAACCTCTTCACCATCTACGCCGTCGGTGTAGGTAACGGTATATTCCTCCGTCACATGTACGCGGCCCTGCGTCTTGATCTGCCAGCTGCCCCCGGCCCAGATCAGCGTGACCGGAACGATCTTCTCATCGTTTTGGACATGTTTCAGGTTCTGGAACGTCGTGTTGAACTCGGCCACATAGCGTTCGGGGTAATAGCTGATGTCGCAAAGCCAGTCGTCCCCTTCCTGCCTCGGCTCGAAGACGAAGTAGTCTACATCGCACTCGCCGAGCAGACCGTAGGCGGCCGTATGCTGCTGCGAAGCATCTACGACGCACTTGACCTGAACAGCCATTTCAAGCTTTTTCAGCTCGTCAGCCGTCGGGGCTTTGGGCTTGCAGATGACTTCAACGACCGGCAGGTCACCCTGCTGCTGCCATTTCCTGTTCCCGTCACCAGTTGCTTTGGGGTCATAGCGGAAGGTGATGGTCAGCGTTGCGTCCTGCTCGTTAACGAGCCGGTGCTCGGCGCCGGTGAGGGCGTTATATGCCGCCAGATTCGGCGCTACCGTGACCGTCGCGGTGACGTAGTAGCCCTGATCGTCCATCTGCACATCGCTGATCGTATACTGAGACGGAGTGGCAATATAATCCGCCTTGTGAGGATGTGTTGCTTTGTTGTTCTTGCAGACGATAGCAAAACTGCCGTCCAGCGCCGTGGGCTTCTCGGGCTTCACAGGCGTCTCGGCGCATTTGACTTTAATGTCAGCCGTGACGCCGTCGGGCCCATCAATCAGGTGCCACGCGCCATTCTCCCACCGCCAGTTGATGCGGGTTTCCTTGTTTTGCTCCGTATCGGTGTGGGGTCTGCCGATCTCCTGATCGAACTGCGCAATATATTTCGCTCTGTTCAGTCTGATGGAATAGATGTATCCATATTCCGTCCGATCCCAACCGAGGTCATCGTATGAACCGGGCAGGATGCGATAGTTCTTCGTGTACGGATTATGCTTGGACGGATACTCGATGCACTGCACACGAATCTTAGCGTTCGCTTCCTCGATGTTCGGCTTCTGGTCGCCGGGGATTTCGGGGGGCGGGGTCTTCGACTCCCAGACCGCGTAGAGGTTGGTGGTCTCTCTGGGTGTTGTAATCGTATTGCCAGGCATGACGGTAGGCTCCGTTGCGTCCGGTTTCCCGTTCCAGCCGAGGAAGTTGTAGCCTTCTCTGGCAGGAATCGCGCTGGAAACGGTGAACGTTACCATGCCGGTGTTGGACTTTTCAGTCTGCGGGTTGGGTTCCGGCATATTGGTGACTGTGTCTGTCGTGTTTTTGTAGTAGTTCAGGGTGTAGGTCTTTTCGGATGTATCCCTTGTAATATTAAATTGTATTGGGGGATTTTCTAGATATTGCCATCCGTATGTATTGTGCCAAAACCAATGAAGGGTGGCTGTTGCATTACTGGTTCCGGCAAGTTTGTGTACACCATATCTTTCGCTGAAGTTGCTGTTATATAGCTCGATGAACGGAGCAGCATGAACTGTCACCACGCACATCCATGGGAACTGTTCCTTTGTTATCTTGCCTCCGTCGACGTTATAGTAAGTGCCCGGGTTCTCTACAACCTCGCCAACAGAATAACCGTTCTGCACCTTATTTAAACTACTAGCCGTAGCATCATGCCCCCGAGCACCCGCGTCTACACAGTGGAGCAGTACAGCTTTGCCTGCATCAGGGAAAGCGCCAATGTCACTCGCTGTCGGCGCATTCGGTTTTCCAGACGGGTCAGTGGAGCCACCATCGCCAACGGTGACGTTGTAAATAAGCAAGCCATTCGCTACCGCATTTTTGGAACAAGTACAGGTATAATCAACTGTAATCTTTGCGGTACCATTTCCAACGCCCAGAAAGTTGATCGTCAGCACACCGCCGCTCCAACTGCCGGTCGCTTTTACGACATTCTCGTTGGAACTTGTAACGGCGCAATAAACGCCGCCCTTACTTACCTGAACACCTTCGATCGCACTGTACGTCGAAAAAGTCAGTACGCCGGAATCGGTGACAGTTTCTCCAACAGGAACCTGTACACTGCCATTACTCGTCTCTGCCTGATTCCCAGAGTTTTCATAAATCCTTATTGGATTTTCTGCGCTGCCGCGCGCAGTAACTACGCTGCCAGCCGCCATCGCCGATACCGGCAGCATACCGAGCACCATAATCAGAACTAACAAAAAAGCAACTAATCTCTTCTTCATTACTTCAGATCTCCTCCTTTTTATTGTTTTATTGTTTGCTTCTTGTAGTGAAAACTATCTATGTTGAAAATGGCTGCGCCATTGGATTTTTTCGATGCTGCGCGCCGGGCAGGAGTTCTCTCCGTCCGGCATTCTGGGCACACATCTTCATTTTTTTATTATAACACATCCTGCCGCAATGCGCAAGGAAAATCAGGAGAAGTTTTCCAAAAATTTATGGGCACTTTATGCGCCGGACGTCACTGCAGCGCAGGGGCTGCCGGCAGCGCCGTCAGAACCGTGGTCACGCAGCAGAAAGCAAACTGCCGCGCGGAATGAGCAGTATTCTTCATCGTATTCCCCCCAATTGAGGTTCTTTTATTTATTTTACCCTGAATATGACAAAAAAGCAACTGCCTGCCCATCCGCAGCGGACGTTGACAGGAAAGATTTTGGTCATTATAATAGAAGTATCTATAAAGGAGGATACGCTATGAAACGAAGCGAACAGGATATCCGGTTCCAGTGGGACCTGACGAAGATCTACCCGGACACTGCGGCGTGGGAAGCCGCAATGCAGGAGGCTGAGGCCGCGCTTGCACCGCTGGCCGCAATTCCCGGCACACTCGGCACGTCCAAGGAAGCGTTCAAGAAGGGGCTTGACACCATCTACGCCTCTATGTTCAAAGTTGAGTTGCCTTATACCTATGCGTTTTTGAAGAAGACAGAGGACGGCTCTGTTGCGGAAAATCAGGAAATGGCCGCCCGCAGCGAAAGCCTGCTCGTCAAGTTCAGCGCCGCAACGGCGTTCCTGAACCCCGAAATTCTTGCGATCCCGGCGGAAAAGCTGGACGAATGGATGCAGGACGAGGCGCTGGCGACCTACCGGCACACAGTAGACGATATCGTCCGTATGCGCGCGCATACGCTCGACGCTGCGCGGGAGCAGATGCTGGCGCTGCTGGGCGACGCGGCAGGCACACCGAAGGCCGCGTTTGAGATGCTGACCGACGTTGATTTGCAGCTGCCGATGGTCAAAAACGAGGCGGGCGAGGAGGTACGCCTCACCGCCGGTACGTTCCCTGTCTTCCGCGAGAGCCGCGACCGCTCCGTGCGCGAGGGTGCGTTCCGCGCCATGTTCGGCACCTACCGGCAGTTCGGCGACGCCATTGCCACGCTCTATGGCGGCTCCGTCAAATTCGACACCTATTTCTCCAATCAGCGCGGCTACGCCTCCGCGTGCGAGGCGGCGCTGGACGGCGGCAATGTGCCCGTGTCCGTCTATGACAGCCTGATCGAGGCCGTGCACGAGAGCCTGCCCTCCATGCGCAAATATCTGGAACTGCGCCGCCGCGCGCTCAAGCTCGACAAAATCGACGTGTTTGATCTGTATGTCCCCATCGTGGAGGACGTCGACTATCCCATCGCGTTTGAGGACGCGAAGGAGCTGGTCAAGAAGGCGACGCTGCCGCTGGGCGAGGAATACCAGAAGCTGCTGGACCGCGCGTTCGCCGAACGCTGGGTCGATGTATATGAGAACGACGGCAAGCAGTCCGGCGCGTTCTCGTGCGGTGTGTTCGGCGTGCATCCGTATGTGCTGATGAACTATGCCGGAACACTCAACGACGCGTTCACGCTGGCGCACGAGCTGGGCCACTCTATGCACTCCTGGTTCTCCGATACGACGCAGGATTATGTCAACCACGATTACCGCATCATGGTCGCCGAGGTCGCCTCGACGGTCAACGAGGTCCTGCTGACCAAGTATCTGCTGAAGACCGAGACGGACGAAAAGCGCCGCGCATACATCCTCAACCACTTCCTTGAGAGCTTCCGCACGACGCTCTACCGGCAGACGCTGTTCGCAGAGTTCGAGCGCAAGGCGCACGATCTCTACGCTGCGGGCCAGCCGCTGACGGCCACATCGCTCAACAAGGTCTATCACGATCTCGAAGCCACCTATTATGACGGCATCGGCATCGACACGGACATTGACCCCGAATGGTCGTATGTCCCCCACTTCTACCGCGCGTTCTACGTCTATCAGTACGCGACCGGCTTCTCCTCCGCCGTGGCCATCGCCGAGCATATCCTGACGACCGGCGACGCAAGCGGCTATCTGAAGTTCCTCACGACCGGCGGCAGCGATTATCCGCTCGAAGAGCTCAAGATCGCAGGCGTTGACCTCACGAAGCCCGACACCGTCCGCAGCGCGCTGCGCGTGTTCGACGAGACGATCGACGAGCTGGCAAAGATCCTGCTGTAACCCGGCATTCCGCGACGTCCCCTGCCATACGCATGGCAGGGGACGTTTTTTGCGCACCGGAGGCGCAGACTGAATCCGGCATTTACAGTCCCGCTTCCTGTGGTACGATGGTCAAAGCAGCGCGGCGCATGGCCGCGTAAGATTGGAGACGAATCGGATGAAGAGCAGAAAACAGGTGCTGAAAAAGCTGTTTCTTTCCACGCTGTATCTCAGCGCGTTTACATTCGGCGGCGGGTATGTGATCGTCACGCAGCACAGCTGGCTCAGTCTGCAGGAGTTCGCCGATCTTGTCGCCATCGCGGCGTTTTTTGCCGTCTGCCTTGTCCTGCTCCGCAAAACAAAGCTCAGCCCGATCCTCGTCATGCTTCTGGCCGGAGCCGTCAATCTGCTGCTGCCGGCATAGCCGGACGGATGCCCCGGCGGATGTGCGTCATTCCTCCTATATGGGCTTCAGCCCTTTTTCGGCGGCAGACGGCGCAGGAGCAGATATCCGATGAGTCCGAGCACCAGCACGATCCCGGCGGCGATCACGTCTGCCCACTCAAAAACCTGCGGCCCGGCGATGAAAATTTCCGTCGGCCCGTCCGCGCCGCCGATAACGCCGACGGACGCAAAGCCGCGCAGATTCGTGACGGTTTTCAGAAGCCCGGCCAGCAGCGCAAGTACCGCCGCGCCAAGGCAGACGAACCGCAGCGGGCTTTTGCGGAACGCGTAGCCCGGCAGCTGCGCGGTAAGCTCTGCCGCGGCCTGCTTTGCCGGGCCAAGCGCGGCAAAGATCTCCGCATCCGTCTGCCCGGCCTCGCGCCGCTCATTGATCGAGCTGCGCAGGTCGTCCATCACCCGGTCCTTCATTTGCCCCGATAGCGACAGCCGCCGCCGGACAGCGCGCAGATAGCGCGCAAGCTGTTTTTCATTCATGTCCTGCATCCTCCCCGCAAAAATGGTCCACTGCCGTCCGGAATCCGGCCCAGAGGCCGAGACGGCGTTCATTTTCTTCTCTGCCCTTTTCCGTCGCGGAATAGATCTTCCGCGGAGCCGCACGCCCTGTCTCCTGCTGCCAGACCGCTTCGATCAGCCCGTCATCCTCCAGCCGGTATAAAATCGGGTAGAGCGTTCCCTCCCTGAGCGTAAACAGTCCGCCGGAGCGGCTGCCGAGCTGCGCGATCAGCTCGTAGCCATAGGTCGGCCCCCGGCAGATCGTCTGCAAAACCAGCAGCTCCAGCACGCCCTTCTTGAGCTGCTGCAAAAAACGTTCTTCCATCCGCACCATCCTTGCATTTCTAAGTATTTTGTATTACTAAATATAAAGTACCATATTTCCCCCAGCCTGTCAAGCAAGACAGCGCAAAAAGGCTCCCTTGAAACCCACACGAATTCCAAGCAGAATGAGAAAGAATACGCCGGACCGCATCGTTCGGATTCCAATTTTTTATATTTTTGCGTCCATCTCTTGGGCGTTCGGATCGCAGTGGTGTTCTCAGGAGCGAAAAAATCCAGGCATCATCAGGATGTCTGGATTTTTGTGTTATCTGAAGGCTGCGATATTACATACCGCTGCCATGCTTGCGCATGGAATTGCCGGGCGATCGAACCCAATGGGTT
>ENA-UAPA01001455-UAPA01001455.1-human-gut-metagenome-genome-assembly--contig:-NODE-1455-length-10516-cov-6.738553_pt1 | contig 10516 bp, 7 predicted proteins | sample MGYA00243476_ERZ654569 | MGnify/ENA primary metagenome ERZ654569 (study PRJEB26926, sample SAMN06164726) | human gut metagenome | biome: ENVO:00009003; feature: ENVO:2100002; material: ENVO:00002003... | reverse complement strand
CTGTACCGGCTGTTCTTTTATCTCCCTGTGATCTGGGCGGCGCTGCTCATTGCGCAATCCCTTGGCGGCGGTTTGCCGGGTCTGTTCTCCAACCTGACTGCCGCACTGGAGCATCCATTCCAGATCCAATGGACGGACAAGAGTCTGTTGACCATCCTGATTTGTACTGGCGTTTACATTATGGGTCTGTGCATCTATGACGCCGAGAGCGGCAGGACGCGGGACGGCGAGGAACACGGCTCCGCCATGTGGGGTTCCCCCAGGCAGGTCAACGCGCAATTTTGTCAAAAGCAAAATAAGATCCTGACCCGTCATGTGCGGTTGGGATTGGATACCCATAAGCACCGGCGATCCTTGAATGTGCTGGTCATCGGCGGCAGCGGCGCGGCCAAGACCCGCGGTTATGTGAAGCCCAACATCTTGGAGGCCAATACCAATTATGTGATCACGGATCCGAAAATGGAAGTCCTGACCGACACGGGCGGATACCTGAAAAAGAAGGGCTATGACGTCCGCGTGCTGAATCTCGTGAATTTGGAACAGTCTGACGGCTATAACCCCTTCTGCTACCTGCGGGACGAGAAAGATGCTCTGAAGCTGGTGAATACGCTGATCCAGGCGACCACGCCCAAGGGCAGTCATGAGTCCGACCCGTTCTGGACGAAGTCAGAAACAGCTCTGCTCCAAGCCATTATCCTCATGCTGCATCAGGAAGCGCCGGCGTATGAACAGAACTTTTCCATGGTCATGCGCGTGCTGGAATACGCTGAAGTCCGGGAGGATGATGACGAATACATCTCGCCGTTGGATCTGCTGTTTAAGGCGATGGAACATGAGCATCCGGAAAGTGTGGCCCTGCGGCAGTATAAGGTATTCAAGCAGGCGGCGGGCAAGACAGCGAAAAGTATTTTGGTAAGCGCCGCCGTGCGGCTGGCCCCATTCAATCTGCCGCAGATCAAGGCTATCACCGATCATGATGACATGGATTTGTACACTTTAGGCGAGAAAAAGTGCGCTCTCTATGCCGTGATCCCGGATAATGATACGACTTTCAATTTTCTTGTCAGCCTGCTGTACTCCCAGATATTCCAGACGCTGTACTACTGTGCCGACCAGATCCACCATGGGGCACTGCCGCGCCATGTCCACTTTATTTTGGACGAGGCACCATCTGTCAATCTGCCCGGTCTGCCGCGGGAATTGGCAACCATGCGTTCCCGAAATATTTCGTGCAGCACCATTATCCAGAACATGGCGCAGATCAGGGAACTGTACAAGGATTCGTGGGAAACCATCCCCGGCAACTCGGATACCCTCCTTTACCTCGGCGGTAACGAGAGCAGTACCCACAAGTACATTTCGGAGGCCCTGGGCAAGTCCACCATCGACACCAAGACCCATGGGCAGACGAAGGGGCGCTCCGGTTCCTACTCCACCAACTTCCAGATGAGCGGCAGAGAACTGCTGACCCCGGATGAGGTGCGGATGCTGGACAACCGGTACTGTATCCTGTTCATCCGCGGGGCCAGACCGGTGCTGGATCTGAAATACGAGCTCATGGAGCATCCTGCCATCCGCTATACCATGGACGGCGGTGCACCGCCCTATATCCACCACGGGACAGCGACACTGACCCTGCCGGGAGAACCGCTGTTCCGATTTGATCAAAACGATGAAAAGGAGAACATTGCGTAATGAAACACGATCTGAAAACCAACAACTTTGAACGAAAGGTAACGCGCATCTACGCCATCCTTGCCTGTACAGCCATGGTGATGATGGTCACCGCAGTTCCCGCGCTGGCTGCGGACGACCCGCTGACGGTGGTCAACAATCTGAGTGAGTTTATTTTCTCTCTCATCCGCGCCATCGGCCTTATCCTACTGGGGTTCGGCATCCTGCAGGTGGGCCTGTCTCTCAAGAGCCATGATCCCTCCCAGCGCGCCAACGGTATGCTCACCGTAGCAGGCGGCATCGTCATTACCTTTACGAAGGAGATCCTCACTCTCATCACCGGCTGAAAAACGCGGCAGGGTGAACGGCATGATACCGTTCACCCTGTTCTTCCCGTAGGAGGTGATTTTGAATGGGAAGCGGAAACTGGATCGTAGACAATTTGAACTCTGCGCTGGAAATGTGGAACGGAAGGCTGGCAGAGATCTGGCAGCTCATCAGCACCTCACCGGAGTCCTTTAAGGGCGGCGGTGTCTGGAATGTCATCGTGAACATCAACGATGGATTAAAAGCTGTGGGGTATGCGCTGTTGGTGCTGTTTTTCGTGATGGGCGTGGTCAAGACCTGCGGCAGCTTTACCGAGATGAAGAAGCCGGAAGTGGCCTTCAAATGCTTCATCCGCTTTGTGCTGGCGCAGGCAGCGGTATCGTGGGGCATGGAGCTGATGACCGGCGCGTTTCGCGTTGCCCAGGGCATGGTGACGACCATCATGGATTCCTCCGGGCTGACGGCGATGTCTGCCACCACATTACCGGATGAACTGGTGAGTGTCATCGAGGATGTGGGCTTTATTGACTCCATCCCCCTTTGGGCGGTGACGCTGCTGGGCTCTCTCTTTATCTGGGTGCTCTCCCTTGTCATGATACTGACGGTATATAGCCGTTTTTTTAAGCTCTACATCGCCACAGCCATCGCACCCATCCCGCTGGCCAGCTTTGCGGGACAGCCCTCCAGCAGTATCGGCGTAGCCTTTTTGAAAAGCTATGCCGCCATCTGTCTGGAGGGCTGTGTCATCGTATTGGCTTGTGTGATTTTCTCGGCGTTTGCGTCTTCACCGCCTGCCATCGCGGACGATACGCTGGCGGCAGCCACCATCGTATGGAACTATGTGGGCGAGCTGATCTTCAATATGCTGGTGCTGGTGGGCGCGATCAAGATGAGCGACCGCATCATCCGGGAGTTGATGGGCCTTGGCTGATTCAGCGCCACAGACCCTCTGTGCTGACGGTGTCTTCGCCGTTCTCCCGTGCTTTGCGAACACGGTAGGAGAAATACTCCATAGCGGCAGCGTCATCCCGTGCCTGCATAACAAGATCGCAGACAAAGCGGATCAGCGAAAGCAGCCAGGACAGCACCACCAGCCCTACAAGGGCGAACAGGATGCGGTCTGCCAGCACGGTATGGGCGCGATACCAACCGTGGAACACCGTCAGCATGGACACGGTGTACAAAAGCGGGATGGTCATCCGTGTCAGCGCGGCGAACCGGGAGAGAAGTGCCAGGACGCCAAGCCCGGCGATCATCAGAAAAGCGATCATGTGTCACGACCTCCTTCATCGGGTTTGTGGCATAGTACCATGACTGCACAGACAAAGCAAGAGTCTGTTCAGCAAAACTCAGAAAAAACTCGGAGGTGATCCATTGGAGGTCCGCATCAACAAAGAAGTACGAAATTACCAGGAGAGTCTATTCTTCGGGCTGTCCCTGCGGCAGTTGCTGTTCGCACTGCTGGCGGTCGCCGTGGCAGTGGGCGTATATTTCGGCCTGCGCCCTGTGCTGGGGAATGGGGAGATCGGCTGGGTCTGCGTGCTTGCAGCCTTTCCCTTTGCCCTGGGCGGCTTTTTTCAGTATAACGGCATGACGCTGGAACGCTTTCTGCTCGCGTATATCCGCTCTGAATTCCTGTTTCCCCGCAGGCTCGTGTTCAAATCGGACAACATATACGCCAAAGCTCTGGAAAATTCAACGATAAAGGAGGCTCTCAAACTTGATTAAAACTCTGCAAAATACACTGAAGCAGGACAAAGAAAGATTTACGGTTCCGAAATCTGTACAGGACATCATCCCCATCCGCCGCATCTGGCCGGATGGGGTCTTTCAATTTGGCAGCAAGTATTCTAAAACACTGCGTTTTAGCGACATCAATTATGCCATCGCCTCGAAAGAGGATAAGACGGCGATGTTTCTCAGCTATTCCGAGCTGCTGAACGCACTGGACACCGGCTCCACCACGAAGATCACCATCAACAATAAGCGCCTGGACCGGCGCAATTTTGAGCAGGAGATCCTCATCCCGCCCAAGGGAGATGATCTGGACGGCGGACGCAAGGAATACAACGCCATGCTGCTGGATAAGGTTACCGATTCATCCAACAGCGTGGTGCAGGAGCGCTACATCACCCTGTCCGTCCACAAGAAAAATGTGGAGGAAGCCCGCGCGTTTTTTGACCGCACGGTCCATGACGCCTCTTCCCGTCTGAACCACATGGACTCCCACTGCGAGGAGATGGATGCGGCAGACCGCCTCCACATCCTGCATGATTTCTACCGTGTGGGTGAGGAAAGCGAGTTCCGCTTTGACCTCCGGGAGAACATGAAAAACGGGCGTTCCTTCAAGGACGCCATCTGCCCAGACAGCATGGAATTCAAAAAGGATCATTTTATCATGAGCGGTAAGTATGGCCGGGTACTGTTTCTGAAGGAGTATGCCAGCTATATCAAGGATTCCATGATCAATGAGCTTACCAGCCTGAACCGCAGTCTTATGCTGTCTATCGACATCATCCCTGTCCCTACCGACGAGGCGGTGCGGGAGATGCAGAATCGCCTGCTGGGTGTGGAGACCAATGTGACCAACTGGCAGCGCCGGCAGAACGCTAACAATAACTTTTCTGCCGTTGTCCCCTACGATCTGGAGCAGCAGCGCAAGGAGACCCGTGAGATGCTGGACGATCTCACCACCCGCGACCAGCGGATGATGTTTGCCGTGGTGACGCTGGTGCATCTGGCAGACAGCAAGGAAGAACTGGACAGTGATACGGAAACGCTCCAGTCCATTGCCCGCAAGCACCTCTGTCAGCTCACGACGCTGAACTGGCAGCAGGCGGACGGGCTGGTGACGGCGCTGCCGCTGGGCCTGCGCCGCATCGATGCTCTGCGTACTCTGACCACGGAAGCGCTGGCTGTTCTCATGCCCTTTAAGGCCCAGGAGATCTGGGACCGGGGCGGTGTGTACTACGGGCAGAATGCCATCAGCAAAAACCTCATCGTGGCGGACCGCAGGCAGCTTCTCAACGGCAACGCATTCATTCTCGGTGTCTCCGGCTCCGGCAAATCCTTCAGCGCCAAGAAGGAGATGGTGTCTCTGGCGCTGTCCACGCAGGACGATATTATCGTCATCGATCCGGAGTCGGAGTACCGCCCCCTCATCGAAGGGCTGGGCGGTCAGGTCATCAACATCTCCGCCACCTCACCTAACCATATCAACGCCATGGATATGGAGCAGGGCTATGGGGACGGAGAGAACCCCGTGGTGCTGAAATCCGAGTTCCTGCTTTCCCTCTGTGAACAGCTCATTGGGGCAGGCAAGCTGTCTGCCAAGGAAAAATCCGTCATCGACCGCTGTACCGCGCAGGTGTACCGGGACTATATCCGCAGCGGCTATCACGGCGCGGTCCCCACCTTGCAGGACTTCCACGCCGAGCTGCTCCGCCAGCCGGAAAAGGAAGCGCAGGATGTGGCGCTGGCCATCGAACTGTTTACAGACGGCAGTCTCAACACCTTTGCCAAGCCCACCAATGTGGATACCAATGCCCGTATCCTCTGCTATGATATCCGGGACCTTGGTAAGCAGCTTCTGCCGGTGGGGATGCTGGTGGTGTTGGACAGTATCTTCAACCGCATCATCCGCAACCGTGGGCTGAAGCGCAACACCTGGATCTATATTGATGAGATCTATCTGCTGTTCCAGCATGAGTACAGCGCCAATTTCCTCTTCACCCTGTGGAAACGTATGAGAAAGTATCAGGCTTGCGGAACGGGGATCAGCCAGAATATCGAAGACCTGCTGCAGTCCCACACGGCCCGCACCATGCTGGCAAACAGTGAGTTCCTCATCATGCTGAACCAGGCGGCTACAGACCGGGAGGAACTGGCGCGTCTGCTGAACATCTCGGATAATCAGCTCTCCTACATCACCAATGTGGACTCCGGCCGGGGACTCATCAAGTGCGGAAGCGCTATCGTGCCTTTTGTGGATCATTTCCCAAAGAACAAGCTCTACCGCTTAATGACCACAAAGCCCTCGGATCTGGCTGCGTGATAGCCCATGGAGAAAATTAAAGAAAAACCGGCGATGGGTGAGCGTGTCAAAGAGAAAGCTGTATCCGCGCCAAAGGAACTTTTGCGCAAGGGGCTGGATGACGGCTCGGAGCGTCTGCGGACTCAGCTCCGGGATACCGCCCAGCAGGGGCGGCGGGATGAATATGGCGGCGACGCCATTGAGGACACCGCCGCCAGCGGACTGCGTCGGGCAGAGAAGGAACTCACCCGGCAGCGGAAGAAGAAACCGCAGGAGCAGCCGCCGGAGGGCGGCGCTCTTACTGCCGATGCCACAGAGCAAAAGCCTTCTGCTATCAAGGGAAAAGATACCACTTCTGCCGGGCCGCAGCCGCAGAGCGCTGCGGAGCGTGGACGGCAGCAGGCGCGCCAGAACGCCGCGCAAAAGGCCGCCAAGGTCAAGACAAAAGATACCTATATCGGCGCACAGACAGAGACACAGGTCACAGTGGCAGCGGAACCGCAACGGCAGGGGCAGAGAGTATTCATGGAGGAACGCGGGCGCAAAGCTGCCCGATGGCAGGCAGAGCAAAAGCGAGCCGTATCGCGCCGCCGAATCAAGACGGCACAAGCCTTACATTCAGACAGGGGCGGCAGCGCCATGCCGGACAGAATGCGTTCGGAGCAGATACCGCACATCAAAGAACGGGCTGAAACCAGCTTGCCCAAACCAGCGAGGAAAAAGCACTTGCCGATGGAGCGTGACATCGTCTCTGATTCGCTGCGTTCTAAGAAGATAGCTGATACAGCGAAAACTTTGGAGTCCGCACAGAAGCAGGCGGTCATGCTGCAAAGCAGCGCCCGCACCGCACGGGAAGCAGCGGTGCAGACAGCGCGGTATCAGCAAGCCGCGAAAGCGGCGCAGACCACCGCGCAGAAAGCATCCCAGGCGGCAGGACGGGCGCTGCGGGCCATCCTGTCCGCCGCCAGAAGCCTTGCGGCGGCGATGATGGCGGGCGGCAGCACGGTTCTCTCGATGGTGTTAGTCATCTGCCTGATCGGGCTCCTGATTGCGTCACCGTTTGGGATCTTCTTCTCCGGTGAGGACAGCGGCACCGGATATACGATGCCGGAGGCTGTGACGATGCTGAACACGGAGTTTACAGACCGCATCGAGCAGATCAAGGCGGAGAACTCCTATGACGAACTGGATATGGACAACGCGGGCAGTGCCGCTATGGTGGCGAACTGGCGGGATGTGCTGGCGGTCTATGCTGTGCGGACCACCACGGACAACGCTTCGCCGGACGAGGTGGCGACGCTGACGGAAGAAAAGCTGGATATTCTGCGGCAGATTTTCTGGGATATGAACGCCATCTCTTATTGGGTGGAAACCATCTCAGGCGACAAGGATGAAAGCGATACCGTCATCCTGCACATCACTGTCACAGTCAAGGATCATCTGCAAATGGCGGACGAGTATCGGTTCAACGCCGAGCAGCACAAGCTGTTGGAGGAACTGATGCAGCCGGAGTATCAGGAACTGTTCGCGGCGCTCACCGGTAGCTACCAGGACATTGAGCTGAGTCCCGACGAGGTAGCGAAGATCATGGAAAACCTCCCCGCCGATCTCAGCGAGGCACGCAGAGAAGTTGTGCTGACAGCATATCAGCTCTTGGGCAGAGTCCATTATTTTTGGGGAGGAAAATCTTTGGTAATCGGCTGGGACAGCCGCTGGGGAATGCCGATGAAAGTTACAGCCGAGGGTAGTTCCACCACCGGCACTGTGCGGCCCTTCGGACTGGATTGTTCGGGAATGGTGGATTGGGTATTCTACAACCAGAGCGGTGGACAATACGTCATTGGGCATGGCGGCGGGGCCACTGCGCAGCACAGCTACTGTACGCCTATTGCTTGGAGTGACGCCCAGCCGGGAGACCTTGTCTTTTATCCGGGTGACAGCCATGTCGGCATTGTTTGCGGCTTTGACAGCGGCGGTAATATCATGATCATCCACTGCGCCAGTGGCGCGAACAATGTGGTGGTTACCGGCAAGGAAGGATTTACTGCCGTTAGCAGACCATTTTACTACAGTAAATAGCGTCAGGGGCTGTCTCAGAATATTTGTTCTGGGACAGCCCCTGTTTATTTTGATGTACCGCAGCACGTTATTGTCCTATGTGTGTCCAGCCGCCCTCAGCTTTGACGGTATAGGCGTCGAGTGTAACTAACCGCCAGGGATATTATTGCTACCGCCACCACTACTGACTCTGCCGCTGCTTACCAATTTGGGAATGCTCTCCGTCTTTGTGGCCTTGCAAATCCCACAGGTGTAAGTTTTGACGCCTGTTTTTTCGTGGGTAGGTGCAGTTGTCACTTTACCCTCGCCTGTATAGACGCCGCTGGAATTGACGCTTACGTTACCGGGTGGTTACTGAGCACTTACACAGCTTACCAAAGAACGGCGGCAGGGAATCATTGATTCCGAGCCGCCGTTCTGATTCACTTTGGGTTACCCGTCAGTCGCTTCCCTTACTTGCCCTGATAGGCACGGAACAGGAAGGTCACGATCTGGGCGCGAGTGCAGCCGTTGTCGGGGCTGAACGTAGAGTCCGTCGTGCCGTTGGTCACGCCGTTTTCCACAGCCCAGGCCACTGCATCAGCATAGAAAGCATCAGTCGCCACATCGGTGAAGCCGTTCGCCGTGCTGGGCGCGGTGCCCAGCGCGCGGTACAGGAACGTCACACTCTGGGCGCGGGTGCAGGTGGCATCGGGGCTGAAGGTGCCGTCACCGGTACCCAGCGTGATGCCATTCTCCACAGCCCAGGCCACAGCCTTGGCGTAGTAGCTGTCTGCGGGAACATCCGCGAAGCTAACCGTGCTCTTAGGCTCGGGAGAGCCAGCGGCGCGCCACAGGAAGGTCACAATGTGAGCGCGAGTGCAGGGCTGGTCGGGGCCAAACAGACCACCGCCGATACCGCCGGTGATGCTCTCCTTAGCGGCCCACTTCACAGCGTCATAGTAATAGGCGCTGGAGGGAACGTCCACGAAGTCCATGGCCTTGATCTCAGCGAATTCAGCGGAAACCGTCACCTTGGAGGCGGGCATGGTAAAGGTAAACTTGCCGTTGCCCTTGTCCTTCACCTTGATCTTGCTGCCGCTGGCGTCCTTCACGGTCAGGGTGTCCAGCTCATAGCCGCTGTCGGGCTTGACGGTGATGGTCACGGTATCGCCCGCCTTGGCGTTCTTGGGGTCAACGGTCACATCGCCGTGCTTGACAGAGGGCGCGGAGACGTCATAGCGTCTGGAGGAAGAGCTGGAACCGCCGCCGGAGCTGGGCGCAGAGTAGCTGACCGTCCAGACACCGTTCGCGGTGCTGCTCACATAGTAATTGCTTGCCAGAGCGCCGGAGGGGTCGGTCAGATACACGCCGGAGGTCAAATCGGATTTTGCAAGAACCGTGTAGGTATAAGCGCCCTCGCTGCCAGCGCGCTTGACGATGTAGTCTGTCCCGTTGTTCTTGACCTTCGTGCTCGGATCAAAGCTGAACGTGCCGCCGGTGATGGAGATGGTCTCGCTGCCCGGGCCGCCGCCCTTCTGAATTTCGCCATTGAAAGAGCCATTTTTGATATTGATAACAGCTGTTGTGTCAGTTGTAGCATCAGCGCGAACAACACCGGTAAATGTACCGTTCTCAATGTTGATCGTACCGCCGGAGTTGTAAACATAGGCAGCATACGGAGCGGTATAGGTGCCGCTCTTTACAGTGGCGGTGCCGCCATACTGAACAGCCACCGCACAATTCAAGTACGTGCCATCTCCAGTTCTGATATCCGTAACTTTGATCTCGCAATTTTCCAATGTTGCATTGCGTCCAACCTGCACGCAGCCGCCGTATTTTGCGGTCAGCTTCATGTCGGTGAACGATGCGGTCTTGGTTTCAAAGGCAGCGCCTAAGAACGCATTAATACCAGTGATATTATAGGTACCACCAGAGACAACGACCTCACCGCAGCTGGAAGCCTTCACAACGCGCTCGTCCGTCTCGGCGCTGACATTGTTCAGGACCAACTTGCTCTCACTGCCCACCGTAAACAATGCAGTGTAGTGATAGCTGTCGCTTGCGCAGGTGCTGCCGGTATAAGATCCACCGTTAACAGTTACCGTAGAACCAGCAGAACCCTCGCGAAGGTCAACAAAGCCCCACACTTTTGCCTCCCAGTTGGTATCATGCGTATCTCCCATCGTCATGCCGCTCCCTGCGGTCGTGCCGTCGATGGTCAAATTTACCTTTTCAGCAGTGACCCAAATCGCGCTGTTTTTTACGGTAGCTGTTGATGCCGTCGCAGCAGTCAGTACATGACCGTTCAGATCAAGCGTCATGCTCTTCGTGACTTCAATCGGCTTGGTAACGGTCACGTCCTTCAGCAGCTTGATGGTGTCGCCGTCCTTGGCGGGGGTGATCTGTCTCTTATACACATCTCCGAGCCCACGAGACTACGCT
>ENA-UAPA01001438-UAPA01001438.1-human-gut-metagenome-genome-assembly--contig:-NODE-1438-length-10591-cov-5.463174_pt1 | contig 10591 bp, 10 predicted proteins | sample MGYA00243476_ERZ654569 | MGnify/ENA primary metagenome ERZ654569 (study PRJEB26926, sample SAMN06164726) | human gut metagenome | biome: ENVO:00009003; feature: ENVO:2100002; material: ENVO:00002003... | reverse complement strand
CGGCAGCGTCAGATGTGTATAAGAGACAGCCCCGGTACTGACCGATACCTACGACGGTGTGCAGGTGCAGTTGAAGGGAACGCAGGGCACCATCACCCTGAGCCCTGCACCAAAAACCGCCACTTGGGACACGGAACTCAACCTCCGGCTGGAACAGGTGCACACCTATCCCATCCTTGGCTCTTATAATGAATATGTGGACGTGTGCATCGGGCAGCAGACCGACTCGGTATTCCATCCGGTGATCTATCTGCTGACCAAAGACGGCGTGGTGGAGTATGTGGACGTGCTGCGCTGCCTTTTGCTTGGAAATGCCATGATCTGTCAGGACCCCATCTACTTTGCCAACAACGGCGTGTCGCTGGAGCGCAGCGGCAATAGTAAAGTGAACCTGCGCCGGGCGGATGGCTCTGTGCTGGAGCTGGCGCCCCTGTCGGCAGAGTGGAGCGCGCAGGAGATTCCCTATTCCGTCACCGGCTCCTACAACTACACCGACGAAAACGGCTGGAGCTGGATGGACCTGACCAGCGACGGCAGCGTCCAGCTGGGCATGCAGGACAACAGCCGCATGGATCAGGGCGATGCCGCGTATCTGGGCGTGGTGCCGGAGGGCGTGGTGCTGGCCATCTTTACCGACGCAGGGCTCGACTTTGTGGCGGCGTTCAAGATGGATCAGTACAACGAGAACCTGACCCTGACCATGATCGACGGGCAAAACCCCTTTGCCGAGGGCGAGACCCAGTTGCAAATGACCCGCAGCTACGGCTGAGAACACAGGAGAACGACCATGAAACACAAACGCCTTACCGCGCTGGTGCTGGCTGCCGCGCTGGTGCTGGCCGGATGTGGCGGCACAAAAAGCAGCTCCGGCTCCGCTGCCGCCAGCCAGAGCACCGGCGCAGCTTCCCAAAGCACCGCAGACACGGCGGTGCAGACGGCGCAAAAAGACCGCATCACCGATCAGTTTACACTGGAAAAAACCTTCCGGGACGAGTACGGCAGCGCACAGAAGCTGACCATCCATGTGCCGCAGCTGGTGTGCGACAGCCCGGACGCCGCCTATCTCAACGATGAGCTTGCCGCCAAGTATGCGGCGGAATATCGGGATTATGAAAGCTATCCGCAGGCTGAGGTGTCGCAGGACGAATGGTGCTCGCAGACTTACATCGACTGGGACGCCTACTGGTACGGCGACTGCGTAAGCCTTGTGGTGAGCAGCTACTACGGCGGTACCGACCCCATCTATACTCAGGGCTGGTGCTTCGATTTTGCCACCGGAAAGCTGATCTTCGTGACGGAAATGCTGCAGCGCATGGGGCTGGACCCGGACGAGGCGCAGCTTGCGGTATACCGCGCTGCCATACAGACTCTTGACCGCAACATGGTGCAGCAGGAATATTACGATTTCCTGCGGGAAAGCGGCATGCTCTCCGGGATGCGCGCCGACACCCTGCGGGACAACGGGCTGGAAAACCTGACCGTTCTGCTGGAAAACGAAAATACCGTCACCCTTGTTGGCGGATACCACACCACCGCCGGCAGCGGCTGGCGTCCGCTGAAGGTGGAACTTCCGCTGACCCCGGCCGCCCCTGCCAAAACGCCGGTGCTTACCGATACCTACGGCAGCGTTTCGGTGTTGCTGGACGGCGACACCCGCACCGTTACCATCAAACGCACCCCTGAGACAATCGCATGGGCAGAGGAGTATGATATCCGTCTGGACGGCGATGTTACCCTGCCCATCCGCAACGCCTATAATAATTATGTAGATGTGTGCATCGGTGGGCTGGGCGCGTCCTTCCATCCCGTAGTCTACCTGCTTACCGAGGACGGTTTTGTGGAGTACGTGGATGTGCTGCGCTGCCTGCTGTATGGGCAGATTCTGCTCTGTGCCGACCCCATCTATATTGCCAACAACGGCACTGCGCTGGCGCTGCGGGACGCCGAGGTCAGTCTGCTGTGTGCAGACGGTACGGAAACAGAGCTTGCCCCCCTGACCGCTGAGTGGAACAGCCCGCAGGAGGTAGATTCCACCGGCAACTTCACCCTTGGGGAAGGGGAAAACTTGTGCTGGCTGGACCTGAATTCAGGCGGCGGCTGCCAGCTGGCCACCCACAACAACCGCTATTTCTATCAGGGTGCTGTCACCTATCTGGGCGCTACCCCGAACGGCACCGCGCTGGGCTTCTCTCTTATCCGCGACACCGAAAACGGCCCGGAATGGGTTGCGTTCAGCGCTGCATTGAAGCTTGATTATAGCATCGATTACCTGATTTTTACCCCTCTGAGCGGGCAGAACCCCTTGACGAACGAAACGGTCCCGCTGGTGCTGACCCACAGCTACGGCTGATAAACGAGCAGGAGGTGCAAGATGAAACACCTGGCACTGTGCGGCGCGCTGGCGGCTTTGCTGGCGGCGCTGCTGGCAGGCTGCGGGGCAAAGACCGCAGCCTCTGCCCGCCCGGCTGGCAGCCGGGAACTGAAATCGACCCCGCCGGATTCCATGCACGCCACCGCGGCGATCACCGAGCAGTACACCCTTGAAAAGGTGGTGCAGGCAGAGAACGGCGGCACCGTTCGGCTGAACATCCATCTGCCCCGGCTGGAGTGCGACAGCGCCGACGCCGCCCGCATCAACGCCGAGATCGCCCAGCTCTACGAATACGATGTGCAGGAGTACGTAGACCGCCCGGAGGCAGCCGACCCGGCCGTGTGGGATTTCAGCATTGAAATGAACTGGGAAGCAAGCTGGTATGACGATTGTGTCAGCCTTGTGGTCAGCAGCAGCTACGGCGGTACGGATGCGCCCTTCCACAATGGCTGGTGCTTCGACTTTGAAAGTGGAAACCAGCTGACCGTCACCCAGCTGCTGCAGCGCATGGGGGCAGACCCCGCTGCGCTGGAAGAGGCGCTTTACCGCGACGTGAAGCGCCGGGATGAGCTGGACCGTCAAGCCGCCATCGAGAGAGGACTGCTGCCCACCGGCAGCCTGAAAGAGGGAAACACCGCATGGTGGACTTCGCTGGACGAGCTGCCTTTTTCGCTGGACGGTAAGGGAAATATTTCCTTCGTGGTCCACAGGCTCAGCGCGTCCGAGGAAGAGTTTGTGAACGATGCCCCAACCATCCCGCTGGACGCGCAGCCGCTGCCGCAGGACTGGGAGCAGCAGGTGCTGGCCGAGTGGATGGCAGTCACGGCGGTGACGCAGGGTGAAAGCTATGCCCCCGCCGACCGCAACGAAAGCTGCACCCTGCGGCTGGAAAAGGCCGAGATCACCGGCACGGTGACCGTCTCCTTCATCCGGGAAACATACGTCAGCCCGCAGATCCAGTCCGCTGCCGAGACCCGCACCGGAGAGCTGAATGCCGGCACTGTGACCGGCTGGGACGGGGAAAAAAGTCAGGGCTGGAACCTGACATGCCTCAGCGAGGACGGCAGAAGCCGCTGGATCATCTCGATGATGGAGGACGGTTCGCTGCGGATGCAGTCCACCGGCCTGAAAAAGGGCAGTGAGGTCTGGTACGTTTTTCAACGCACCGAGGCATGGGACGACATCGGCTTCACCGCCATTCCCCGCAGGCTGTGGGGAACATACCACGCCGGAGACGAGTCCGCAAAGGGTATCCGCTGGATGACCTTCCTGCCGGACGGCAGCTGCTGTATGAGCGTGGAATGGGACGGGTGGAGCGGCATTCTGACCGGCACCGCAGAGGGAACGCAGGGCCGCACCGAGGACGGCACCGAGCTGCATTTTACATTGACCGATCAGAACGGCAAGCCGTGCGAGTTCTGGGCCATTCTGCTGAACGATGACGGCAGCCCCAGCGGCTGCAGCCTGAAATACCGCGCCGGAGAAGTGCTGTTTGACCGGGATACGCGTCCCATTTACTGGAAAAACGACTCCCCGAATCTAACCCCTGTACCGTGATCGAAACCGAACGCAATGCGATGACAAAGCGTTGTCGCTTACACCAAACAAATAACAGGAGGAAATTACTATGGGTCTTATCAAAGCAGGTATGGGCGCACTGGGCGGAACCCTTGCAGACCAGTGGAAGGAATTTTTCTACTGCGATTCTCTGGACAAGGATGTGCTGATGGTCAAGGGCCAGAAGCGCACCTCCCGCCGCAGCTCCAACAACGGCGAGGACAACATCATCACCAACGGCAGCGGCATCGCCGTGGCAGACGGACAGTGCATGCTCATCGTGGAGCAGGGCCGCGTGGTGGAGGTGTGCGCTGAGCCGGGCGAGTTCACCTTCGATGCTTCTACCGAGCCAAGCGTTTTTACCGGTAACTTCGGCGACAGTCTGGCGGAAACATTCCAGACCGTGGCCAAGCGCTTTACTTACGGCGGCGACACCGGCAAGGATCAGCGCGTGTACTACATCAACACCAAGGAGCTGGGCGAGATCCTGTACGGCACTGCCACCCCCATCCCCTTCCGGGTGGTGGTCAGCGAGGAGCGGGGCTACAAGCTCTCGGTGAACCTGCGGTGCAACGGCAGCTTCACCTGCCGCATCTGCGACCCGCTGCTGTTCTACACCAACGTGTGCAGCAACGTCTCCACCCAGTATGACGCATCCGAGATCGCACCCCGGCTGAAGAGCGAGCTGATGAACGCCCTGCAGCCTGCCCTTGCCACCCTTTCGGCCAACAAGGTGCAGTATTACGAGATCCCCGCCCACACGCTGGAGATCTCCGAGGCGCTCAACGAGCAGCTGTCCAACGTCTGGCGCAAAAAGCGCGGCATCGAGGTGTTCTCCTTCAACATCAACTCCCTGTCCATCCCGGAGGAGCAGCAGAAGAAGATCACCGAGTGGGAAGAGAACGCCATGACCACCGATCCCACCACCGCTGCCGCCCGTCTGGTGGGCGGTCAGATCGACGCCATGAAGACCGCCGCCGGCAACACCGCCGGTGCCATGACCGGCTTTATGGGCATGGGCATGGCAGCCGGTGCAGGCGGTATGGGCGGCATGAGCGCCCAGAACCTGTTCGCTATGGGCCAGCAGGCCCGTCCGGACAGCGTGGACGCGCCCCAGCAGGTCAGCCGTCCCGCACCCGTCCCGGCGGACAGCTGGCAGTGCAGCTGCGGCGCTACCGTTACCGGCAAATTCTGCCCGGAATGCGGCAGCAAAAAGCCGGAGCCGAAGCCCGCTGCGGACAGCTGGACCTGCAGCTGCGGTGCCACCGTCACCGGCAAGTTCTGCCCGGAGTGCGGCAAGCCCCGCCCGGCGGCAGCAGAAGGCTGGAAGTGCAGCTGCGGCGCAGTGAACAAGGGCCGCTTCTGCTCCGAGTGCGGCAAACCCAAGCCCACCGGTACGCCCAAGTATAAGTGCGACAAGTGCGGCTGGGAACCGGCAGACCCTGCACACCCGCCCAAGTTCTGCCCGGAGTGCGGCGACCCCTTTGACGACAGCGACCAGACCTGACCTGACAAATACAGAGCAATGAAAGGAGCATACCATGATGGGATTCTTTTCCAACCTGTTCGCAAAACAGAACTGTGCCGTCTGCGGCAAGGAGTGCGGCACCCTGCACCGCTCCAAGCTCCGGGACGGACAGTTCCTCTGCGACGACTGTGGCAACAAGTGCTCCAAATATATCCGGCTCAGCGAGCTGACGCTGGACGAAGCCAAGGAGCACATGGAGTACATGGCCCGGATGAAGCGGGTATTCGACGAGGTGTTCGACAAGACCGAGTTCCGGGTCAACGCATACCCCTCCACCCCAACGCAAATGGGGCTGGTGTTCTGCGATGAGCTTGGAATGCTGTACATCGACGACCGCACCGGCGGCCGGGGCAAGATGCCGGAGCTGATCCGCTACGACCAGATCGCCAGCTACGAGGAGTATCTGGACGAGACCCCCTCTAAGGAGCCGGGCCAGAAACCCACCCTCAACGGCGGCGGACTGAAGATCCGTCTGGTGCAGCCCCGCGGCATTACCGAGGCAGAGACCAGACGGGGTCTGCAGCCCCACCCCTACATCAAGCAGGAACTGGTGATCTGTTTCAGCAAGCGGGACCGGCGGGAGATCGGCTATGCCCACATCGCACGGCAGCATCTGGACCACATCTTCGGAGTCCACGATAATGAGACCAGCATGTTCGGCCGCCGGATGTCCAAGGCCGAGGAACGGGAGCTGAAGGGCCAGATGGGCATGATCGGTGCCATGGGTGCCGTGGCATCTGCCGCCATGAAGGGCGGGCAGCTCTCTGAGCAGGAAAAGGCCCGCTTTGTGGAGAACATCAATCTGGCAAACGACGCCCAGACCGGCGGCATGGCAGTGTACAGCCGCCGTGCTGACGAAGCCTTTGCAAAAGTGCAGTGACCCCAAAAGGAGGAACGGATATGAGAAAGATCCAGCGCAGAGATTTCCTCAAGGCCATGGGCCTTGCCACCGCCGCCCTCGGACTGACCGCCTGCGGCGGCTCCAGTGCTGCCAGCGCATCCAGCGCTTCCAGCGTTTCCAGCGCACCGGCTTCCAGCAGCAGTGCCCCGTCCGCTTCGGCACAGCCGGAATCAGCAGAGACCAAAGCCGCCCCTGCAGGGCCCCCTGTGACCCAGTTCCAGACCGGGGAACTGACCATCGGCGACTACACCTTCAAGGCACAGTACATTCCCTTTGACGTCCGCCGCGAGGTATGCGGTGCCTATCATTTGATCAAAGCGGACAGCTACCGGGGCAATTACTTCTTCAGCTTCTACAACGAGGACAATGAAGAGCAGTCTGCCAAGATCTTCGAGTATGCCATCAAGGACGACCGGCTGACCCCGGTGGAAGAGTACAACATTGACGGCAGCGACGCCCTCAGCATCGACCGCAATGGCATCCTGTATGTCCTGGAAACCTTTGATGTCTACTGCTACGATCTGAACAGCAGCGACCCGGAGGAGCCCGGCGACGCACTGGACTACTGGGGCCGCTGCTATTCCTCCAAGGACCGGGATCTGACCGTGCTCTACCGGACCAACTCCGCGCCGGTGCTGGTGCAGGACGGCGAGTACACCGAGCTGACGCTGGAGGGTGATAACGAGATGGGCCCCTTCTACAGCATGTCCTCCCTGAACCTCAGCGGGGACGAGCTGCTGACGGTGGGCGAGCTGGAATCCAACGGCGATGATTACTTTGCTGCCTTTGATCTGGACGGCAATGAGCTGGCCCGCAGTTCGCAGCCGGTGGGCAGCTTTAACGCCGTGATGATGAAGCGCCCCAACGGCTATCTGCTGGACACGGGCTATATGTGGGAGCTGTACGCGCCGGACGGCACTTTTTTGGAAAAGTCCTTTCCCGTGGGTGAGCGCGAGACCCTGTGCCAGCTGTGCGGCGACTTCTGCATCTTTGATGTTTTCCTGCCGCTGGAGGAAAACGCTTTCCTGGCAGTGGGCCACCACGGCAAAGCCACCGAGCCGGACGAACCGGTGGTGTTCCGCATCACTACGGATTTCTGAGCCGACCGCTTCGGCGGGAAGACCAACACAAAAACAGCTGGGCCGGGGAAGAGCCCCCGGCTCCCTTTGAAACAACAGGAGGAAACGCTATGGCAGGAATGCTGGAATACAAGTGCCCCTGCTGCGATGGCGCCATCCAGTTTGACAGCGCCACCCAGAAGATGAAATGCCCCTACTGCGACACCGAGTTCGATGTGGATACCCTCAAGGGCTATGACGAGGAGCTGAAGGACGAAAAGCCCAGCGAGATGGAGTGGGCGACCCCCGGCGGCAGCTGGGCAGAAGGGGAGACCGCTGGTCTGCATACTTACAGCTGCAAGAGCTGCGGCGGCGAGATCGTGGGCGATGACACCATGGCCGCGTCCGCCTGCCCGTTCTGCGGCAACCCCATCGTCCTCACCGGACAGTTTGCCGGGACGCTGCGGCCCGACCTCATCATCCCCTTTAAGCTGGACAAAAAGGCCGCCAAGGCAAAGCTGCAGGAGCATCTCAAGGGCAAGACCCTGCTGCCCCGGGTGTTCCGCAGCCAGAACCACATCGACGAGATCAAGGGCGTGTATGTGCCCTTCTGGCTCTTCGACAGCGACGCCGACGCTCAGCTGCGGTTTACCGCCACCCGGACCCGCTGCTGGTCGGACAGTAAATACGACTATACCGAGACCAACTACTACTCCGTCCGGCGGGACGGCACACTGGGTTTTGACGCAGTGCCGGTGGACGGCTCGTCCAAGATCGAGGACGACCTGATGGAATCCATCGAGCCCTTTGCCATGCAGGACGCCATCCCGTTCCAGACGGCCTATCTGGCGGGCTATGTGGCGGACAAATACGACGTGAACGCCGAGGAGAGCATCGAACGGGCCAACAAGCGCATCCGCCGCTCCACCGAGGAGACGTTCCAGCAGACCGTTACCGGCTACGATTCGGTCAAGGTGGAAAGCAGCAGTATCCAGCTGCACGGCGGCAAGGCAAAGTACGCCCTGTTCCCGGTCTGGCTGCTGAGCACCAGCTGGCGGGGCGAAAACTACCTGTTTGCCATGAATGGTCAGACCGGCAGATTCGTGGGTGACCTGCCCGTAGACAAGGGCGCTGCCCGCAAGTGGATGCTGGGTCTTACGGCTGCCCTTTCCGCCGCGTCCTACGGCGTGATGTGGCTGCTGTGGCTGGCACGGATCCTGTAAAGGAGGGACGAACGATGAAAAAGACTTCCAACCGACTGCACTCCCTCTTTGCGGCGCTGGCAGCACTGATTCTTGCGGCGGCGCTGGCTGTTCCGGCCTTTGCGGTGGAGGGCGGCTTTGCCGACCTGTACTACCGCATGAACGACAGCGCAGGGGTCCTGACCGAGGACGAGAACAACGAGCTGGAGGATGCACTGGAAGAGCTGAGCCTGCGCCAGAGCTTCGATGTTACCATTGCCACCGTCGAGTCGCTGGAAAGCGTGGACTACGACAGCATGGAGGCCTATGCTGATGACCTGTATGACTCCTGCCAGTTCGGCTACGGCTCCGATATGGACGGCGTGCTTCTGCTGGTGAGCGTGGGCGACCGCAAATGGCACATCTCCACCTGCGGCTACGGCATCACCGCCTTTACGGATGCCGGCATCCAGTACCTTGGCCAGCAGATGACCCCCTTCATGGCCGATGGAGATTACGCCGGTGCATTCCGCACCTTTGTCCAGTGGTCGGATACCTACATCGACGCTGCCCGGGCGGGCCACCCCTATGACGTGAATAACCTGCCCCGGGAGCCGCTGTCTCTCATGTACCTGTTCCTTGCGCTGGGCATCGGCCTTGTGCTGGCATGGGTCGTCGTCAGCGTAATGAAAAGCCAGCTGCGCAGCGTGGCGTTCCAGGAGAACGCCGCCAGCTATGTGCGGGAGGGCAGCATGAATCTGACCAACAGCCGGGAGCTGTTCCTGTACCGGGATGTGCAGCGCACAGAGCATGTGGAGGAAAAGGACTCCGACAGCTCCGGTGGCAGCTCCACCCACACCTCTTCCAGCGGCACGACCCACGGCGGTGGAGGCGGTTCGTTCTGAAAGGAGCATGTTTATGAACCCTTATCTTTCGGAAAAAGCCCGCGGCGAGATCCCCCGTGTCCTCAAATGGCTGCGGAACGCAGGGCTTGCCTTTTGCGTGTTCTGCTCTTTTGGCGGGCTGTATACCCTTTGCCTGAGTTTGCAGGATAAGGACTATTCCCACATCGGAGGCTATGTGTTCTGGATCGTGGTGGGCGCTGTACCCCTGGCGCTGTTTGCCCGCGGGGAGGCCCGCCGCTACCATGCAAGGACCATTGCCCGCCGGGTGGAGAGCTACTCCGGGGCAGAAGTACCCCTGCGGTGGCTGTGCAACAGAGTTGGTATGGACACAAAGGACATTGCATGGTATTTTGAAAACGGCTATTTTGCAAACCTCAGTCTGGATCTGAACCAGAAGATCGTCCGCAGGCGGACCGTGCCCCGCCATGACCCGAACCGGAGCTGAACCCTTTACGGCTGAAACAGAAAGGAGCATTTTCATGGGACTTTTTGATAAGATGAAGCAGGCCACGGCTGCCACCGGCGGCAACCAGACCGTCACCTTTACCTTTCAGGCTCTGCCGGAAAGCCTTGCCCAGATGCAGGCGCTGCCGGAAGCAAGCCTTGACACCCCCTTCAAGACTGCAGCCCTCACCGTCTGTGCGCTGTGCGCCTACGGCGCCGACAAGAACATCGGAAAGGAAATGCTCAACTGGCTGCGCGGCCCCCGTCCGCTGAACGGGCAGGATATCTCCTTTTTGAACGACCGCTTCCGGGACGGCAAGAGCTACATCCCCTTCTCCTACTTTGTGGGTGCATCGCCGGAAAACGGCTATACCCCCCGCCAGCCCTTCACGCTTCTGGTGGGCAGTGACCACACCTCCAACACCGAGGAGGGCTACTGCAAACTGTTCATCCCCTGCGGCGGTGCCGATGACCCCCGCCCCATCAAGCTGCGCCGCAAGGGCAACGGGCAGTGGTTTCTGTGGGAGCAGTACCTGATGACCGGTATCCGCATCCCGACATCGGCCGACCCGTGGGCATAAAACAAAGGAGCTGACACTGTCTCTTATACACATCTCCGAGCCCACGAGACTACGCTGCATCTCGT
>ENA-UAPA01001432-UAPA01001432.1-human-gut-metagenome-genome-assembly--contig:-NODE-1432-length-10619-cov-10.033510_pt1 | contig 10619 bp, 7 predicted proteins | sample MGYA00243476_ERZ654569 | MGnify/ENA primary metagenome ERZ654569 (study PRJEB26926, sample SAMN06164726) | human gut metagenome | biome: ENVO:00009003; feature: ENVO:2100002; material: ENVO:00002003... | reverse complement strand
ACCGTATGAAAAGAAAGTATTTTAGCGCGCTGCTTATGGGTGCATTGACAATTGCCTCGGTAAGCACATTTACTTCTTGTAAAGATTACGACGATGACATCGACAACTTGCAGAGCCAGATTGACAAGGCTGGTTTGCAGAGCGACATCGATGCATTGAAAACACAGTTGCAGGATGCAGCTTCTACTGCATCAGCAGCTAAGACTACTGCAGAGTCTGCTTTAGCTAAGGCTAATGATGCTGCTGTAAAAGCAGATGTTGAAAAAGCTATCCAGAAAGTTGAGGTTACAGCTAACAAGGCTGCCACTGACGTAGCAACTGCAATCAGTAACGCTGCTAATGCACAGACAACAGCTGACGGAGCACAAAAGGCTGCAGATGCTGCTGCTAAGGCAGCAAAGGATGCTCAGAAGCAAGCTGACCAGGCTGTTAAGGATGCCGCAGCTGCAGCTACTACAGCTAACGCTGCCGCTAAACAAGCTGACTTCGAGAAGGCTCTGGAGCGCATCGGTAACTTGGAAACAAGCCGAGTTACAGCAGACAAGTTGGATGAGAAGCTCACTCAACTCAAAGCAGAACTCCTCGGTGCTGATGGTGACAAAGAGACTATCGGTAGCTTGACCGTTAAGGTTAATGCATACAAGGGCGCTGTTGAGGAGTTGTATTCTGCAGTAACTAGCGTTGAGCTCGTTGAGACATATTCTGGTGTTAACGGATTTACAAGTAATTGGAATACAACAAATGGCATAACACCTCTCACAGTAGAGATGCTTCGTGGTTTGATTTCAGACGACTCTAAGTTTGGTGATGAGAATGGTAATGACGCTAAGCCTATTGTTGAGTACGTTAAGGGTAAGGATATCGATGTGAAAGACGATGCTTCTATTGTAGTTCGCGTAAACCCAGTTAACGCTGACCTCACAAAGGGTGCTAAGATTATTCTTTTGAACTCTAAGGGTGAAAGCCTTGAGGACATTGTTAAGGTAGGTACTCCTTCTAAGTTCGACAAGTTGATTACTACTCGTGCTGCAGCTACTGTCAAGACTGGTCTTTGGAAGCTCCCTCTTTCTGTAGCAGAAGGCGTTTCAGAGGAAAACTTCAAGAAGGCAGTTACAGTAAAAGATGAGAATGGTAATGAAAAAGCTATCCTCTATGCTGTAGCTATCAATAACACTGTTGATTCTAAGGCAGAGGCAGCTGCTGACCGCTACGTAGTGTCTACTTACGATGTTAACCCTACTTACAATAAGTTCGTGCCTAGCAACGATTTCACATTCAAGGTTGGTGGTAAGGATGTTAGTGAAATCCACAACCGTTGGACTGGTTATGAAATTGTTGGCGAAAACAGCAATTTCTCAAGCGATAAGAATCCTGAACTTGCTTGGGCAAATGATGCTGCCGCAGAGCCAGTTTTGGAAGGCGAGAAGAAGAACGTTGAGAACGCAAATTATCGTAGTCACCGATCTGATGTCCGATATTGGAATAGTCTCTTGCAGGTTGAAGTTGGTAAGCCATTCTCTATCACTGATTTGAAGACTTCAGACAATACGGCTGCGGATTATTACTATGTAGTACTCGACAAGGATAATGCTATCGAGTCTGGTGTTTCTGAGCTCAACGCTTGGAAGAACTATGAAATTGATAATTTGAACAAGGTTGTTCCTGCAAGCGAGAACTTGACTCTTACAATCCAGACCGAGGCTGCAAACCACGACATCATCGGTTTCCGTGTATATGCAGTAAACAAGGATGGTAAGTTGCTCGACCCAGATGGTAAGGCCTTCTACGTAGTTGTAGGTGAGAACTATACATCAGGTATCGTAGGTAACTTGGATGCAGTAAACAAGATTACAGAGAAGAAGGACTTCAGCCCAGTTGATGGTGTAAGCTATGGTCCTTGGGAGTTAGTAGCTGACAACAATGCATGTCCTCTTTCAGAGAAGCCTGTATTCGCTGCTGTTTATTACGACAAGGATGGAAATGAGACAACAAACATGTCTGAGGTTACAAAGATTGCCTTCAAGGTTAACAACCCAGCCCTCATCGCTGATGGTGCAACAGTTTCATTGAAGTCAACTTTGAGGAAGTATACTGATAACAACTTCTATGAGGTAGGTACCGTAACAGCTACGTACATCAAGGTTCTTCCTAAGGCATTCCCTGCTGACATCACATTCCGTCCAGCACAGGAAACAGGTAAGGGTACTGGTTACTTCATCGCTTACATGACGCCAGAAAATGGCTACACAGTAACCAATAAGAGCGTATATGGTTCTGTAGACTTGAATAACGTATTCTATAATCTCGACGATAACGTTAGTTTCAAAATCGCAGACGCAGCTAAGGATGCAAATGACAAGTTGACAAGTGTTAGGGCAGACAAGGCCAACAATTTTGTTGCGAAAGTTGCAGCTAAAGACTTCATTAACTCAACGACCAAGCATGCTGTTACAGCTAAGTACAACTATGGCGAGATTAGTCTTGTTAAGAATAATAAGACTGGCCAGTGGGAAAAGAAGCCTTGCTCTGTAGACTACGGTAAGAGTCTGTCAGTTACATTCGCTTGCTGGCATTCTGCAAGCAGCTATTCTTGGAAAGAACAGCCAGCACTCCAGTGGAAGGCTACTGCAAATGTAATCAAGACAGACATCAAGAACATTGCTGTTAAGAATACATATAACAATGATTTCTTCGGTGGTACATTTGCGCAGCTCTTGACTAACAAGTATCTGGAGGTTAAGGCTGGTTCAGCTCACTTGACATATGAAGGTCAGGTTGACCCATACTTCACGGTTGAAGTTGATGCCACTAACGGTCAGTTTATCTTTACTCAGACAGGTATTCAGGCAGAGAACGCTCCAACAGTTGATCACACAGAAAACTTGGAGTTCGTTGTTGTTGATGCTTATGGTCATGAGGTACCACAGTCATTCAAGGTTACTATCAAGCGTCCTGCTTCTAAGTAATTATTGCGACAACAAGAATCGGTTAGATTCTAGAACATTACTATAATACTGAGGGGGACGTTCATCTGAACGTTTCCCTCTTATTTTTAAACAATAAGGAAAGAAGAAGATGAGAAAATCATTTTTTTATATGGTTGTTTTCACCTTATTGCTGGTTCTAGGAATCAGCAGTTGTGGAAAGCCTGAACTTAAAAAGATAAGAGGCATCGTGAAAAATGTTCGCATTGATGATGATACCCTAAAGAACCTTACCGTTATGGACGGAGAAGATTCTATCGTATTTAATCTCAACGAGGTTCGTTACAACAATGGAGTGATGCTTCCTAATGATTCTGTTATTGTTGACTACATAGATGGAAAGAATGACACAGCTCGAGCTTTAGTAGTAACTGTACTTCCCAAAAATGCTGTAACAATCAATCCAGAAGACAACCAGAGCAAGAAACTCATTACAGCTCCCATAAAAAGCAATTAATAATCAGTTTTAAACTTATCAGACATGAAAAATTATAAGTTTATCATTGCATCTGCTATGCTCGCCCTCGGCACTTCAGCCGTGGCACAAGCCACCTATGTCGATAAGGACGGCAATGAGTATCAATTCAAGAAGCACTTCTACCCCGATATTCGGGGAGGTGGATAGTATACACTGGGCGAGGCTAAGTTCAAGGACTTACTCTCTCCTAATATTCAGGGAGCTATTGGCTATCAATTCTCTCCGCTTTTCGGACTCCGTGCTCAGATGAACGGACTCTGGAGCAAGGGCGGCTGGGCTAGTTTTCGCTCCAAAGTGGGAGAAAAGCCTTACAACGCCAAATATAAGTTTAAATATATGGCTCCTGGTGTAGATTTCATGTTCAACCTCTCCAACCTTTTCTGTGGCTGGAATCCGAACCGTGTGTTTAATATAAGTGCTTTCGCTGGCGGTGGTATCAACTGGGCTGGCGGCAACCAAGAGATAAACGGCATCGCTGCCACGCTTGAGAACTTCAACAACTACAACCTGGAGTATCTCTGGCAGGGAAAGAAGGTTCGCCCTTACGGCAGAGCCGGTATCGACCTGGAATTCAAGGTAAGCAAGGCTGTGAGCATCATGCTCGAGGGCAATGCCAACATGATTTCAGACAAATACAACTCTAAGAAGGAAGATAACCCTGACTGGTACTTCAATGCACTGGCAGGTGTACGCATCAACCTGGGCAAGAGCTATACCAAGAAGGCTAAGCCGGTAGAGGAACCTGCTCCGGCACCAGCTCCTAAGCAGGAATATGTAGCTCCTAAGCCAGAGCCTAAGCCAGCTCCTGTAGAGAAGAAGGTAGAGGAGATTCGCCGTGACATCTTCTTCACCATCAATTCTTACAAGATTGCTCCTGCTGAGGATGCTAAGATCCGTGAGGTGGTTGACTTCCTGAACAAGAACACAGAGGCAAAGGTTGTAGTAACCGGCTATGCAGACAAGGGTACAGGCAATGACGTCATCAACGACCGCATCGCTGCAAAGCGAGCTGCAGCTGTGGTTTGGATGCTGACAAAGAAATATAATATACCTTCAGAGCGCATTACAGAAGAATCTAAGGGTGCACGTGTGCAGCCTTTTGCAGAAAACGCAGAGAACCGTGTAACGATCATGATCGCTAAGTAGTACGGTAAGTTTATAATGCGACAATCAATTATTTTAATTGGTGGCGGGGCATCCTCAGGGGTGCCCCGTTTTTCTTTCAAATGATAATTATTCTTAATTATTGATGCTTTAGTAGCTGATTTTCAGCAGTATTTCTTATCTTTGTTCCGAAAATCTGTGCAACTGCACAAAAAATCGGAATACAATGATTATAACTCGGCAGAAATATTTGGATATGTTGGTGGCTGGTCAAGGTAATGGACTAGTAAAAATAGTAACTGGTGGAAGAAGATGTGGAAAGTCCTTTTTGCTGTTCCAAATCTTTCATCAGTACCTTTTGCAGCATGGGGTAGATGAAGGGCATCTGATAGAAGTATCTCTTGATGATAGACGTAATCGCAAACTTTGTGATCCTGATGCTTTGCTTGATTATCTTGATTCTCGTATAAAAAGTGATGGCAAAACAAATTTTATTTTTCTTGATGAAATTCAACTTGTTGATGATTTTATAGGAGTATTGCTTAGCCTAATGCATACTCCTAATACTGAAGTTTATGTATCAGGTTCTAACTCGAAGTTCCTGTCCAAAGATGTTGTTACCGAATTCCGTGGAAGAGGACAGGAAATAAGAATTTGGCCGTTGTCGTTTTCTGAATATTATGGTGCTGTGGGCGGAGAACGCTCGCAAGCGTGGAAAGACTACTATACTTTTGGAGGACTTCCCCAGATTTTGTCTTTAGGCACAGAAAGAGCCAAACGTAGCTATCTTAGGGATATTTATGAAGTGACATATATTAAGGATATTGTAGAGCGTAATAAAATTAAAGTGCCAGAGGGGTTACGTGAACTTGTGCGTATTTTAGCATCAGGAATAGGCTCTTCTACTAATCCGACCAGGATTTGTAATACCTTTCAATCTGTAAGTCAATTACAAATAACTGATAAGACAATTAATGAATACATCTCAGACATACAGGATGCTTTTCTTATAGAAGAGGCTCTCAGGTATGATGTTAAAGGTAGAAAGTATATTGGTACAGAGACTAAGTATTATTTTTGTGATTTGGGATTAAGAAATATAGTATTGAATCTCAGACAACAAGAAGAAACACATATTATGGAAAATGTCATTTATAATGAACTAAGAATGCGAGGTTACTTGGTTGATGTCGGTTTAGTTGAATGTTGGACAACGAACGAGAATGGAAAAAGAAAACGTAGTAAACTAGAAGTTGATTTTGTAGTAAATAATGGTCCCGAACGTGTGTATATTCAGTCGGCTTTTAATATGCCAACTAAGGATAAAGAGAAACAGGAGCGTCGTTCTCTTATAAATATCGCTGACAATTTTAGAAAAGTAATTGTTGTGAAAGATGATATTAAGAGAAAGATTGATGATGATGGTGTCGTCACGATTGGACTCTTCGACTTTTTGCTAGATGAGCAGAGCATAGAGAGATATTAAGCCTAAGCCCCGACTGCTGTTCTGCAGTCGGGGCTTTCACCATATATCCGTAAGCAGACGCAAGTAGCTGCGTTGGCCATCGCAAGTACTTGCGAAAAGCAATGAAGCCTGTTTCGAAGGACATCGAAACAGGCTTCATTTTTTTATTCTAGAATTCTGCGTTCTTTGGTGTACGTGGGAATGGAATCACGTCGCGGATATTCTGCATACCGGTTACGAAGAGAATCAGACGCTCGAAACCGAGACCGAAACCTGCGTGTGGGCATGAACCATACTTACGGGTATCGAGATACCAGTTCATATCCTTCATAGGGATGTTGCGAGCCTCAATCTCACCCATCAGCTTGTCATAGCTCTCCTCACGGACAGAACCACCGATAATCTCACCAATCTGTGGGAACAGTACGTCGGTACCCTGAACGGTCTGACCGCTCTTGCCACCGAAACCACTCTCCTCCTCGTCTATCTTCATATAGAATGCCTTGATAGCCTTAGGATAGTTGGTCATGATAACCGGGCGCTTGAAGTGCTCCTCTACGAGGAAACGCTCATGCTCTGAAGCCAGGTCATCACCCCACTCGCATGGGAACTCAAACTTCTTACCATTGGCAATAGCCTCCTGAAGGATGCGGATACCCTCGGTATATGGAAGATGAACGAAATCGGAATTCAATACGCCTTCCAGACGGGCAATCAGACCCTTGTCAATCATCTTGTTCAAGAAAGCAAGATCGTCCTTGCAATGCTCCAGTGCCCAACGGATACAATACTTGATGAAGTCTTCCTCCAACTCCATCAAACCGTCCATATCCAGGAAAGCAACCTCTGGCTCGACCATCCAGAACTCAGCCAGGTGGCGAGGAGTATTACTGTTCTCTGCACGGAAGGTTGGACCGAAGGTATAGATGGCGCCGAGTGCTGTAGCACCGAGCTCACCCTCCAACTGACCGGAAACGGTCAATGAAGTCTGCTTGCCGAAGAAATCATCTGAATAGTCAATCTTGCCATCCTCGGTCTTCTTCAGGTTGTAGAGATTCTTGGTAGTTACCTGGAACATCTGACCAGCACCCTCGCAGTCGCTGGCTGTGATGAGCGGAGTATTGAAATAGAAATATCCATGCTCATGGAAGTAAGTGTGGATAGCCATTGCCATGTTATGGCGGATACGCATCACGGCACCAAAGGTATTGGTACGGAGACGGAGGTGAGCATACTGACGCATGTATTCGAAGCTCTGTCCCTTCTTCTGCATAGGATAGTCGCTGCCGCAGAGACCGTAAATCTCGATGCTCTCGCACTGGATCTCAACACTCTGTCCGGCACCCTGGCTTTCTACCAGCGTACCTACGGCGCTGATACAAGCACCAGTAGTAATCTGACGGAGCTGATTCTCATCGACCTTTGATGGGTCGACTACTATCTGAATATTATTAATAGTAGAACCATCGTTAAGAGCGATAAAATCGACTGCTTTGCTACTACGATGGGTACGAACCCATCCCTTGACATTCACGATTGAGCCGTAGGCTGTACTCTTGAGCAAGTCTACAACTTTAGTTCTTTTTACTTTTTCCATTGTTAATTAATAGGTTAAAAAGGAGACTAAACAGATAGTCTCCTTTCTTATTATATCTTATTATCCTTATTCAAAAGCACCCATGCGGAGCATGTCTACCTCCTTCTCAGTAAGGAAGCGCCAGTCACCGCGACGGAGATTTTTCTTAGTCAAACCTGCGAACTGTACACGGTCGAGCTTGGTAACACGATAGCCGAGGCTCTCGAAGATACGGCGCACGATACGGTTCTTGCCACTATGAATCTCGATGCCAACCTGTGCCTTGTCGCGATCATCAGCATACTCTACAGCATCTGCCTTGATCTCACCATCTTCCAAGGTGATACCCTCACGGATCTGATCCATATCGTGAGCTGTCAGGTTCTTATCGAGGTGAACGTGATAAACCTTCTTCTTCAGGAACTTAGGGTGAGTAAGCTTAGAAGCCAGGTCACCATCGTTGGTCAAGAGAAGTACACCTGTTGTATTACGGTCGAGACGACCTACAGGATAGATACGCTCAGGACAAACATCCTTTACGAGGTCCATCACAGTCTTGCGCTGCTGAGGATCATCGCTGGTTGTAACATAATCCTTTGGTTTGTTGAGCAATACGTATACCTTCTTCTCCAAAGATACAGGAGCGTCGTGGAACTTCACCTCATCGGTACGAAGGATCTTGGTACCCAACTCGGTAACTACCTCACCATTGACAGTTACCAGACCAGCCTGGATAAACTCATCAGCCTCACGGCGAGAGCATACACCAGCATTGGCGAGGAACTTGTTCAAGCGCAATGGCTCTGTTGGGTCAATGTTTTCCTCCTTATATTCGATACGCTTCTTCATGCTATACTTAGCATTTGGATCGTAACCAGGAGTGTGCTGACGGAAACCGCCACCACGGTTGTTGCCATAACCACCCTGTGGACGGCCATAACCGCCACGGTTGTTGCCATAACCACCCTGCTGAGGACGACCATAACCACCACGGTTGTTGCCATAACCACCCTGGGGACGACCATAACCACCACGGTTGTTGCCATAACCACCCTGCTGAGAACGAGACTGGTAGCCGCCCTGCTGACGTGGCTGGTAGCCACCCTGCTGACGAGGCTGATAACCACCCTGCTCATCATTATTGTTGTAACGAGGACGATAGCCACCCTGCTGAGGACGAGACTGATAGCCTCCCTGCTGACGTGGCTGGTAGCCACCACGGTTGCTGTTACCATAACCACCACGGCTCTGATAGCTGCTGCGCTGTGGACGCTCGCTGCTGCCTGTACTCTGCAAGCCAGCACCGAAACCTTCAGGACGGAAACCGCCTTCGCTATTACTGCTACTTCTGTCGCTGCTGTATGCGCGATGTGAATTGATACGAGGACGCTGTGTGCGACCTACTGGTCGATAACTCTTCTGATAACCACCTGCTGGGTTGTAGCCCTCACGGGTTCTCTCATTCTCAGAAGACTGATCTTGAGGTTTGTTTTCAAATTCTGAATCCATTTTCTTAAAATACTTAATAGCCTCACGGCTGGGTTAATAAATCTAATTTTTACTTTTATATATATGTACTAAAACTACAAAATTCCTTTATGCATATTAGATACCTGTATAATTGCTTGGTGTGATTGCCATCAGTTCTGCCTTAACACTATCACTCACATTCAATCCCTGGATAAACTCATGAATAGTTTCCTCAGTCATGTGCTGATTGGTACGTGTCAACGCCTTCAATGCCTCGTAAGGATGTGGATATGCCTCACGGCGAAGAATAGTCTGGATAGCCTCAGCTACAACTGCCCATGTATTATTCAAATCTTCCTGCAGTTTCTCCTCGTGAAGAATCAGTTTACGCAAGCCCTTCAATGTACTCTGGATAGCAATGACGCTATGACCGAGAGGCACACCGATGTTACGGAGTACGGTACTGTCAGTAAGGTCGCGCTGCAAGCGGCTAACCGGAAGTTTCTGTGCCAGGAACTGAAGAATGGCATTGGCTATGCCCAGGTTACCTTCACTGTTCTCATAATCGATAGGATTCACCTTGTGAGGCATCGCACTTGAGCCTACCTCACCTGCCTTGATCTTCTGCTTGAAGTAATCCATAGAGATATACATCCAGAAGTCACGGTCTAAGTCGATGATAATGGTGTTGATACGACGGATGGCGTCAAAGATAGCGCCAAGGTAGTCATAGTTACTGATCTGTGTGGTATACTGCTCGCGTTCCAAACCGAGTTTTTCGCTGACGAACTTGTTACCGAATACTTTCCAGTCATACTGTGGATAAGCTACATGGTGAGCATTGTAATTACCGGTAGCACCACCGAACTTAGCTGTAATCTTGCAAGCCTTGAGCGAATTAAGCTGCTCGGTAAGACGGTAAACATAAACCATGATTTCCTTGCCCAGGCGGGTAGGTGAAGCAGGCTGTCCGTGAGTCTTAGCCAGCATAGGCACATCCTTCCACTCATCAGCATAAGTCTGGAGCTGTGCAATCAGCTCTTCAACCTGCGGATTGAAGCACTCTTCCAAAGCCTCTTTTACAGAGAGAGGCACACTTGTGTTGTTGATATCCTGAGATGTCAAACCAAAATGGATAAACTCCTTGTAAGCATCCAAGCCTCCGATCTTATCGAATTCTTCCTTGATAAAATACTCTACAGCCTTTACATCGTGATTGGTAATCTTCTCGATGTCTTTTACGCGCTGTGCTTCATTTTCGTCAAAATTACGATAAATGTCACGCAGACGTTCGAACAGCGACTTGTCGAAAGAAGCAAGCTGTGGCAAAGGTAACTCGCATAGAGTAATGAAGTATTCAATCTCTACGCGTACACGATAACGAATGAGAGCATACTCTGAGAAGTAGTTAGCGAGCTGCTCTGTTTTTCCCCTATAACGACCATCAATTGGTGATATGGCAGTCAATAAATCTAAATTCATAACAATACGTATTATATATCTGTCTCTTATACACATCTGACGCTGCCGACGATAAGGCTC
>ENA-UAPA01001424-UAPA01001424.1-human-gut-metagenome-genome-assembly--contig:-NODE-1424-length-10656-cov-7.289501_pt1 | contig 10656 bp, 7 predicted proteins | sample MGYA00243476_ERZ654569 | MGnify/ENA primary metagenome ERZ654569 (study PRJEB26926, sample SAMN06164726) | human gut metagenome | biome: ENVO:00009003; feature: ENVO:2100002; material: ENVO:00002003... | reverse complement strand
GATTCAAATCAGGAAGGATTAAGCCTACAGCTTGAATGCGACCGCCGCCCTCACCCGCTCAGCGTAAGACTTGATGCCGTTGCCGTTGTAGGGGTTTAAGAACTGACCGCTCACAGCATTCAGATTCCAAGAGTTGAGCTCAGAAGACTCCGAAGACAGCCAGTACCAGGTGCTCTGGAACTTGGCGAAACGCAGGTCTGCCCATGGTTTCGCAAAGATGGCATGAGGTGCGTTCGCATCATCATACCCCTTCATTGCATACCAAGAGCATCGTGCCATCTCGCCGGAAGACATCAGAAACCAATGCCCCTCACTGAACTGCTCTGCTAACGTCTGAGTGTTGTTGTCAAGCGCAGGCACATAGGCATTGCAATAGCTGGCAGCAGGATAGTAATACTGCTGATACTTCTGCGCATTGTTATGCGATGCTTGTACGCTCTTGATACATTCTGAAAGACTTTGTGCCAAAGTCTTATCTGACGTTGCCTTCGGGATAGGCAGATTCACGTTGGTATCCTTCAAGATGTAATCTCTGTGAGCAATAATCTTGAGGGTGTTTAGCTGACCACGAGCAACCATATCGCCCACTTTCAATCCCACACGTTCAAAGTACTCACCCAAAATGGTATGGCCTACATTGATATTCCACATACTCTCCGTGATTTTCTCAAAGCCAATGTCGCTGATAGTATTCAAGGCAGAATATTCCTTGAACCCATCGTTGGCTGTGTTGCTCTCGTCACGCATATTGTCATCGGTCACATTCAATGAATTAGTGTACTCCTGTAACAATAACAAATTATAGACATTATAGATAGTATTGCTGTCTAATGTGATACCATTCATACCATTATTATCACCTGTCGAGTTATAGAGTCCCCATACTCTCGATTCATAGTCATTTAAGGCTACTGCAATAGCCCATTTGCGCTCCTTCGGCTCGATGTAGAAGATTACACCGATAGGGGTAGAATCAGAAAAGCTAATGTCGCTTCCGTAAGTTCCATCAGCAAAGATATAATCACCCAACTGCGCCTGATAAGGGTAGAAATATATCTCACTCTCTGCACTAACTGTACTTCCATCTGATAACTCAACTTCCAGATATACTGTAGCCTTATCATCATTCTCCTTAGACCCGACTTTGTTGATATGTATAACACCAGTATCTTTTTCTATTGTAGCGAAGTTATTCTCACTTATGCTCCACCTTGCAGATGTGAAGTTATTACCTGTCAGCGGTAAAGTTCTTATCTTTAAAGAGTAATCTCCTTTTTCAACGAAATTTTTCTTTCCGATGATTGATACACTCTTAATAGCGACCTTCTCATAAGAGATATACAGACTGTTACCCTCGTTATCAATTTTTCCCCAAGCATTCAGCATCTTTTGCTTCTGGTCCATTGTAACATTAGCTGTGCATACAATCTTTCCTTGTAATTTTACCCCCTTATCAGCAAGCCACATAAGGACATTCATGTTATCTACTGACCAGTTTACACCCTTAACAGTTGCTTCTACTAAAGGACTATTAGCATCAAAACAAGCCTTGCAAATTGCATAGCTATCCAAATTAGGGCAATCTTCAAAGTCCAAATACTTAATATTAGCATAAGAACCTATCGTAATTCCGTCAGTTGACAAATTGGAGTAGCCTTTTAGATGCAACTCTGTAATAGTATCAGGCAATACCAGCTTTGTGAGCATATCAGTAGGAGGTGTCGTTACACCTGTAATAGGAGTATTGGCGAAGTCAATCTCCTCCAAGAGGTCAGAGGATAAGATAATACTCTTTTTCAGGTTCTTCACGTTCCTGACAATCACCTGTCTCAGCATACCCATCTTGCTGAGGTCAAAATTCGTTCCTATCTCCCTTGTATTTGGCTTAGATGCAGTATAGTTCATAATGAACTTTGTGAGCCTTTTCAATAAGTCCATATTGAGGTCGAACTTAAAGTCACCAAGACCTTCCAAGCCATAGATGGTGTAATTTCCATCACTACCCTTGACATAGGTTGATAACTCTGTAATAAGGTCTGCATCATCAATATCGAAGGTTACATCCTGTGGACTGGAAGCCTTGAATGGCATATATGAGTAAGTGCCTGGTTTGATATTACGATAATCATCAAAGTTGCCTGCACCCCACTGCAAAGTACAATAGATAGCTTGGTAGTGCTTGATGGCAAAGCCCCTGCCAACTTCATATAAACGCAAGCGAAGGTTATTACCAATAGATGAGCCACAATGATACTTACTATCAAGGTATCTCTGACGCTTGCCAAAGAAGTAGTCCATCACTTGTACCTTGTCACCATAAGCCTTTGTAAAGTTGTTGGTGTTTGCATAGCCGAAGGCATCTGCATTATACAGATTCTCACACCAATACTTCCAGAAATCCTTATACTTCGTGAGCATGTCTTGATAAGTAAGACCATTTCCTCTCATCTTGACATACATAGCTTCCACCTCGTTAGGGAAACAATTAACAATATTATCCCACAAGGCAGACAGTCTGCCGTTGAATACAGGAGAGAAACCTTCTGGACAATTAGGTTTGTATGAGTTAGTTGTTCCATCATATACCTCTCCATTAATCTGTACAGTCTCATCTGTTGACGGATTGTAACAATCATTCCACTCATGATAATATTTGAATGCCAGCACACCAGAGTTATTAAAAAGTGATTGGCTGTCTGTATCCCTTAGAAATATGTCAGCCTTAGCTTCTTTTACTGTCTTTACCATAATTATTCTTCATTCCAAGTTATTGAATCAAATGCTAAACTCATGTTTTTATCCATAGAATCCATACCAATAATCCACTGGCAGTAATTGAAATAGAATATTGCACTATCAAGTCTCAGGTATGTACTTGCTTCCGCCGTAAACTTTGCACGTCTATATGCAGGATTATCCTTCTTATAAGTAATTCCATTATAAACTACTGGAGTTTTAAGTGTTGCATAATCACCATGCTCATGCTTGTACCTCTCAGCAAGGAGTACATTAGTGGAAACCACCCAGTTGTGGAAACGTTTAATTACTGCAAGCTCTTGATTGGTAGCATCAATGTTATCCGTAGTTTTCTTTGCTACACCAAGTTTATTTGATTTATTGACAGGTGACTTCTTAGGTACTCTCGCATAGTAAAGTGGAATACCAGTCAGCACACTACTCTGTAATGAATCACCCTCAATGCTATAGTCTCCAGCCTCCTGATTGAACATATTGACATTCTCATCTATCTCCCATATCTGAGCCTTCATGTAGTCCTTTGCAGGGAATCCAAGGAAGGATGCAGAATATTTGTTGTTGATAAAATTGTATATGCTGAGGAAGGTAGGTGCAGCACTTCCACTTGTTGAGGTTCTTCGGAATCCTATCTCAGGGAATCCACTAAGTGACTTCCTATATGTGACAGCCTTACCTAAATCTGCCTGTTCTTTCTGATAGGCAGTATAGAGAGAATCATTACCTTTAGCACAGGCAAGAAGTATCTGCTGATACATATTCATGGCATGAATATTGAAGATACCTTCGGATGAAGCAAAGTTTACCTTGTGAACCATTTCCTTCTCACCAGTCTCTACACCTATAGTGATAGAGTAAAGTGTATGGTTCTCTGTCTCACCAACAAATCCTACAGTAATATTTACAGATTCGCCATTGCCAGTTTCAAATATCTCGGCAAAGTTCTTGTATGGCAGAGGATAGCCATTTGAGGATGTACCATCTGCATTAAACATGTGTGCGCCTACAGTGAATGGAGCTTGCACCCAACCATCTGTAGCCTTGTTCCAAAGTGGATTTTCAAAGGTTGTGCCATTGATAGGAACATCATCATTGTTCTTGTTGTAAGGTAAGTTGTCGATATTCCATACGATGATAGGAGATTGAGGTAATGCCTTTTTCACCTTCTCATAGGATATAATCTCATCAGGGTTATGAATATTACCACTGCTGTTGAGAATATCATTGCGCTTGGCGAGGTTTATCTTTCCATAATGGTCAAAGATTCCATTGCTATCATACACATCATTAACATCTGGTGTGTCGTAAGCAAAATTATCCAAGGCTTGATAAGGGTTGATGGATTTCTCATATCCTCTTATAGAATAGAGGATGACCTGTGCCATATCAGAACCTATGACTATATCCTTTGGTGTGCCCTGCTTCCAGTTTGCGTTAGAATAATCGAACATTCTGACACATACACCATTGATGCACAGATAAGCCAAGTTTACGTCCTTTTCTGTTGCATCACCACCACCAAGGTTATTGACCGTATGAGTAGTAGTTCCATCAATAGATAAAGAGAATTTTATTCTCTTGGTCTCAGGATAGTAAGTCATTACACTATCAGTAGAACATTTTACCTCGATTCTATTTGCGTATATGCGGAAACCAGTTGTATCATCCATGCAATCTACAATAACTGCATTCTCATCAGAACAGATACCTGTCTCAAACTCAATCTCGATTGTTCTTCCCTTCTTGCTTCCACTCACACCGAAATTCTCTGCAAATGGTTGCCAGTCTTTCAATGTGACATACTTTCCTGCTCCGATGGTCATACCCTTACCATCCAAGAATCCGTTATAGTCATTCAACTTGAAATTGCCAGAACGTTCCAGATAAGAGGTTCTCACTCCATCGTAATAGCTATCCAAGTTCTCAATACCCTTATCGGAGTTTGTCTTACCCTTCATGGAGTAATATACCTTGCATTCGCTTACAGGCTGCAAGGTAACTCCTGCACCTTTGATTGTTACATCGTGAGTTGCACTCACCTCACCAATGGATATTACTACACTAATCTTTGGAGCATAGTCATTTAAATCCAATGGAACAGTAGCCTTCAATGGTGTCTCTCCTGATGTATGATTATCATCTATGGTGCATAACTGGTCTGTCAGAACAACCTCATCTGTATTGTTATTATACAACACCTTAATTTTTATTGTAACCTGTGAACCAATCTCATTGTCTGGAAGGTAGAAATAATATGGCACTTGGATAGTAGAATACTGGGTAGCAGATACAGGAGCATCTTTTCCTATGGCAATAGCAGAGATATTACCCTTCTTGATATATGAAGTTCGTATCTTTTCTGTTGTGATGTCATACTCTGAATTGGATGCCCATACTTCAATCTCATGTTTACCGGCAACATAAGTACCTTTTGAGTCGATGATAAACTCGCCTGATGAATTGTTGATGGTCTTTGTCATGGTTTCACTACCATCACCATTACTTACCTTACAATAGACCGTGGCATTCGCACCTTGGCAATTCACACGTAAAGCCCACTTTCCATCCCTTACGGAAGTCTCTACATAACTGGCATCAAATGAGAGATTGATAGATACTGTTCTGATGCTGAAAGCGAAAGTTCTGCTTTGACCATGTGTATTAGACACAGTAATCTTTACTGTATTTGTTTCTGACACAAGATAGTTAGTCAGGTCAACATCATAATTGTTACCAGTTGCTGTGCCAGAAGCTTCAAGTGTCTGTTTCAATTCTGGAATATCAACACCATTCACTGATACCACAAGAGTTCCACTTGTCTCATCCTTTTCGCTTGGCTCTCCGTAGTAGCTATTGTAATTGATGGTCGCAATACACTCTGTTCCCTTTACGATAACATCATTAGGTCTCTTTGTGATAGATGTTCTTAGGATATACTGGAGTTCAGCTTTTGCTGTAACAAAGTCGTATGACTGTTTTACGTTATCAGCATAGGTATCCTTGTCGTTATACCACTGACGGTAACTTTCCTCATCTGAGAAGAACCTCCAATAGATGTGAGAGTTGTTCCCATCTGGTACTACCTCTTGGTCAATGTAACCGAACTTCCCATCTTTTAAGGAAATCAAGTTGTCCTTGATGAGCTTTTGTACCCATTTACCCAAGTAACCTCCCCAATCAGTATTGAGGTCAGTTATTTCCTTGTCTATTTTTTCTGTGGCCATATCTTAATTAATTTTTCCAAGTTTCATCATCAATCCAAGGTTTCTCATTGACCCACCATCCACTGCCAAAGCAGCTTCTGATAGCTTGCCAAATAAGAACACTTCCCTTATACACTGCCGAAATCACATTACTTCCTAACCTGATAGCAGAGATTTCTTTATTTCCCAACTTAATCATAGGCTATTCCTCCGTAAGCATATAGTAGGTATCTGCTTCCTTTGTTTCCAAAGCCTCATAAGCCGCTTCCGTCATATTCACAAACTTCGTGATAGTGGATGATAAGTCGTTGAGTTTGTCACTAACAGCCTTCTGGCTCATCACCTTATCATCAGCTTCTCCTGATTCCTGGACAACACTTTCCTTGTCGAACTTCTTAGCCAATGCATCATTCAATGCCTTCTGGCTTACAACCTTATCCTCAGCTTCTCCTAATTCCTGGACAACACTTTCCTTGTCGAACTTCTTAGCCAATGCAACATTCAAGGCCTTCTGGCTTACAACCTTATTGGTGCTCACGCCCAACTCCTGAGCCACTTCCAGCAAGGTTGTGTTTACCCAGCTGCTGCCATTCTCAGAATAGAGTACATTGATGCCCTGAGGAACTACGAGATTATCAAAGTTTTTATACGTACCAGCTACGGTCGCAAAATAATACATCTTGGCATCGATAGCCTTAGCTGGCACAGTGTCAAGATTAGCCACGCCCATATACGTAGCACATTTTACGAGCTTAAACTTTTCTATGATATTTGTTATCAACTCGTCCCAATAGCTATCCCTCTCGGCATTCACACACCAAGTAGCTCTGTCCGCATTCCAGTAATGAGCCCAACCGTCTATCACCACAAAGTCACCGGCTACACCACCAGTAGGGAAATTTCGGTTCACCTCATAGATGCTGCCATATTCTCCCTTGTAATGAGCATCTTCTTTATTAATATCGATAGCCATAAAATATTATATTTGAGATAATTGGTTATACTTTTCTGCCAAATCGCTTTCCTTCTTACTTACCAGGAAGATGCTGATGGCACGATAGATAAGATATTTCTTGCATTCATCTGTAAGGGAAAGGATAATCTTCTGGTCGGTCACTTCGTTTTCATGCCCAGTTTCAGTAGAAAACACATCCTCCAACTTTTGATAAGGGATATACGTGAACAGTTCAACCTCATGATCATATACAGTTCCAACAGGTGCATGGTTGGCATCATACCTTCCGGCAGTCCAGTACATCAGCACTCGCTTTCCTGTAATTGGCGATGTGGTAATCATACCCTTTGGTTTCTGTGGCGTTCCCCTGGTCCACAGGGAGGCTTGCATCTGAGCCTCCTTGCTGCCTGGTTCCATCAGCATCGTCAGCGTGCTTTGCCAACTTTTTAGTTTCAGTTCTACCAGTCTCAGCCAATCGTCAGGAATTGTCAGGCATCCATGACCATCTGTAAACTGTGTTTGGATGGCATCATAATCTTGATTGCTACTTTCATTCAGCGAAACTTCCACCCTTTTGGGGAGAATCATTTGCGCTGGTGCTTGCAGCAGAATCTGTTGTGCTGCCGTTTCAATAGCTTGCTTCATTTCCGTGTCCGAATCATCCGTAATGATGTCATTCACCTCATCATGGATCACTTCGTCCATAGCTATGCGCATTTCCTTCACAAGGTCACTTATAAGAACTTCCATAAGCAAGAAACCTATTAACTAAAAATTATAAACTAAAACTCAATCACCACACCCAGCTCTTTAGCCTTCTCCTTCACACTCTCAGGTGATTTCAGTTTCCTTGCATCCACCTTATAGGTCTTCTGGAGATAGTTCTTGGCCTTGGTGATGTTCTCGAAATGAAGGGCATTCTCGTCCTTCAACTGCTCTTCTTTTTGTTGCTGAATCTGCACATCTTCCGACTTGCTCTCATCAATGATACGGCCTGCCTTCGTAAGAGGATGTTTCCTGATGCATTCTGCCACCTGCTTGTTATCCGTAATGTACGAATAGGCATCGTTGCCACAACGCTCAAACTCAATGTTCTTGATCAGTCCGCTCGGCAGAGTCACCACAAAAATGAGCATGCTCTTAGCTACAAATCTATACATATCTATTTGTGTTTATGGTGAAAAGGGATAGTGAGACTGCATTAGCCTCAACTATCCCTAGATTTATATATGTAGAAAACTATCAGTTTCCTATACGATGATTACGCTGCCTCCCGAATCTGCTCATCTGTCACGCCATCACCAGTGAAGACTGGTCGTGCTACACGAGCATGAGCATCAGGGAAGGTCAGTACCCAGCAGCTATACTCCTCCATCACAACACCTGCAGTGTTACGAATCAAGAGATCCTTAGCGTTAAACTCATTTCTGGTCCATGTGCCGAATACATACTTATCCAGATAACGAGAATCCAGGCAGAAAGCTCTGCCATCCATACCCCAGGAGTTAAAAGCATCGTGACGATAAATCAGAATCTTAGTACCCATACTCTCGAACTTCTCGAAGTCAAGTTTCCAACCCTGATAATCCTTTTCTGTCTGGGTAATGATACGCTTATTAGAACGAAGGTTAGCAAATGCCTGATAAATCAAGTTGTCAACAAAGAGGAGTTTGGTACGGCTTGAGTTACCTGCACCCTTCAACATAGCAGCAATAAATTGAGTCAATTCTTTCTCGCTGATTACATACTCGTATACCTGCTTCACAACCTCAGATGCACCATCAGAGTTTTTAACCTTTACCTTCGTTGTTACAGGAACAAGATCGCCTTTATCGTTCCTTTGCATCTTTGGCTCCCAGTGACCTATCTGCAAATCCTTTCCAGCTTCCCAGAAGATGCCGCCCATAGTGTATACCATACCGACATCCTTTCCACCATTCGACTGAGAACGATAGCCAAAGAGACCACTCAACTCCTGGCCCTGACGCATATCATCCATCGCCATTTTCTCCTGTCTGGTGAAGTCCCACTGAACCTGAGTCTTCATCATACGGTCAATAAGAGATTCCTCTACCTGCATGATGAATCGCTGGCAATACTGGAAGCTCTTGTCAGGCATGGAATAGTAACTACCTGTTTCAACCTCCTTTTCTCCAGCGGCTCTACCAAGTCGCATCACTACTGTTCCTGCAGCAATATCCTCCGGTATATCTCTGTTACCACGTGATACATTCTTTTTGCCATTCAGTGCATAACAGGTTGGATTACCATCGTTGTCAACAGACGTAACTCGCAACTGCAGAGGAATCATCTTGCTTCTGTCGGTACCATTATCATCAAAACCCAACATGTCGTTAACCATAATAATGTCACCAATACCAAACACAGTAGGATTTTCTACCTTAAATGTCACTGAGCCACCATTTGTAGTTTTATCAAGTTTCTCAGTTAGTTTGGTTTTGATTGGTCGCTGACCGATGGAATAATACTCGATGCGGTTGCTGTCAACAGGAGTCATTCGTTTCGAAGCTCGAAGTATCTGATCAATAGGGCAACTCTCCAATTTCATTTCTACCACGGTTGGGTTAACATGTGCTACATAGTAGTCCCAATTTCCCATTTTTTCCTGCTGCTCCTGACTAGCAGCTGCCCATTTAGGACCAGTACCACCAACACCAGGACCATCTGTAGGACCAGTCGGGCCACCACCACCTTCACCAGTGGGAACTGCAGGAGGATTTTCTGCCATTGCATAAGAGCTTCCACCACTAAGAATCATGACGAGCACCGCCATCATGAAACCAAACCATTTCTTAAACTGTTTCATAATCTATACATTTAAAATTATTAATTATAAATTTCTATTCTACATTCCAATCATCTTGCTGTACACCTGTTCTGTGCGACTCTTTTCCTTTGGAAGTGAAGGTGCGCCACCGCCTCCATCGATGTTGATGTTCTTCTTACCTCCCTGCTTGCCATCATGCAGTTGTTTCTGCTGATCAATCTTCTCGTTCTTACCACGCTTGTAGCCTCGCTCCTCGGCATCAGCCACAGCCTTGTCGAAGTCCTTTATCTGGAAGAGGCGCAAGAAGTCTTCCTTCTTCAAGCCATACCGAGCTGCACGCCATATGAAACCATCATCATCGTGATCCTCGCCATCATCGCTACGCTTGTAAAGCCATTCTATCAAATCGGTAATCGCCTCAGGCTTCAATTTCGCTTCTTTAATAGCAGCGTCAAGTTCGGCATCTTCCAGCTCCATATTGGCAGCAAGTTGCTCTTTGTCCTTTGCCAGTTTCTCGCTGGCTTCAAGTTTTTCTTTTTCACTAGCCTTCAAACGAGCCTTAGCCTTCTCGTCCCCATTGATGGCATCAATATAGTCCTGCCCCATTTCATCAATCATGAAATCGATAAAATTGAAGTCGCTGCCATCGGCATTTTTCTTAGTCACAAGACCTGTCACCAGACTTGGAGCATGAGGGGTGTCCTGCAACATTTTGTTGAAGTCATCCATTTTCTGCTTATTCTGGTCATACTGGTCGTAATCGGTCGAAAGTTGACCATAAACAGCCTCATCATCGTCCATATTCAAGTCCGGATAACGCTGAGCAAGACGCTCTCTGAAAGAATCTCGCTTTGACTTAACTTTCTGATTATCAATAGTTTCTTTTGCCATAAATATTCGTTTTTAATACTGTCTCTTATACACATCTCCGAGCCCACGAGACTACGCTGCATCTC
>ENA-UAPA01001421-UAPA01001421.1-human-gut-metagenome-genome-assembly--contig:-NODE-1421-length-10682-cov-8.697845_pt1 | contig 10682 bp, 10 predicted proteins | sample MGYA00243476_ERZ654569 | MGnify/ENA primary metagenome ERZ654569 (study PRJEB26926, sample SAMN06164726) | human gut metagenome | biome: ENVO:00009003; feature: ENVO:2100002; material: ENVO:00002003... | reverse complement strand
GTAGCAGACTTGCCTTTCTTCATGTACCGTATGATGATGATCTTCGGTTAACATGCCTGGTGGGCTATCCACGGACTTCCGCACCTGAGCCACAAAGATACAGATAATATTTCAGAAAGCAAGTGTTTTCTGATTATTAACAAAATACTCCTTACTTTGTAACTACTCATCTTTATGCTTGATAAATAGCCCTTTAGTAAAATTCAGAGACTCTTGAAAACTGAGTAGTTACTGAAATAAACATTTAAAACAAGCTTTACTTTTTAAAGTGGGCTCAGTTGATTAAACTCATATAGCACATGACGTAGATAATCGTCAAGCACATGATTGTAAATATAGTAAGCCAAGTCCTCGGGCATTTCCATGCCTTTGGTTGCTATAGCAATACCGCCAGCCATGCAAGCCATTGTATCGGCATCACCACCAAGAGAAATGGCATTACGAATTGCCGCAGTATAAGAATTAGCCTATAGATAAGAGACATAAGTCGAAGTCCATGCTTTTCACAGGATTAAACTCATAAGCTGCCCCCAAAGCAATCGCCTGCTATTGCTCCGATAATGCCTGTTGTAGGAAAAGACGGTTTCGCCTTTACCTCTTGCGCCTCATCTTGATTTCTCATTCTATACCCCAGTTCGGGATAAGGATACTGCATCGAAGACACGAAGCAACTTTCATTGTTCTAAAGACAGAATAATCTCTTTCGATTCTTTATATACAGCCCATGTCTGATGGCATGGGAAGAGAACTCGCGTATCTGTCTTCACATGCAACTAATCGCTATTTTATCCAGAATTGGGGTATAGAATTGACCTCACGGATATGCATCTGCATCTCTGAGTTCATCCATTGGCGTTCTTTGGCAAACAGTTCTTGAATCTTCTGCCAGTCAGCATCATTGACTTGCACAGATACCTTTAATTTTGTGGGCGCATTCTCCATAACTTTGTCTATATGCTGATTGATGGTATCAACCTTTTTGCTGATAGTAGTCACAGCACCACCTAAATTGGCTTCTGCACGTTGATACTGCTGAATGGCAGATTCCAGTTCAAGTGTGGCATTGATGAAGGTATTTGGTAGCCTTGTCAAAGCATAAACTTGATTATGCAATAGGCTTCAACTGCTTACGAAGCCGCTTTCATTTCTCCACGAAATAGGCTTCATTGACTATCGAAGCCGCTTTCATTTTTTGGCTCAGGACAAATAATCTCTCTGGAGCCTAAGACTTTGGAGTACTTATAGTACAGATAGAGTAAAATAGCCAAATACCACTATTGGTACAATCGGACTAATATAATAAAGCCAAGTGACCTTTAATTTCTCTGAAAATCAAAACATGATTCTCAACAAAGGGTATAAGTAAATTGGATATAGCCATATCGTGATAAGCATGCCATAACAGGAAACTTTGTCTATATCAGAACGGATAGGAGCATCAAAGAAGAATATAGAAACATAGCATCCCAAGGGCCATAATATCAGCGAAAATGCCATAAGTATAAAGAACACCTTCTGTAAAATAGTGGGTGTTCCTCCTAATATGCGAGCTATTAGCCCTTTATTTTGTTCTTGTTTTATTTCTTCTTTATTCATATTAAGCATCTTGGCTCGTTATTCTCGATTATCTTTCAATCCCTTTTCCAATTCCTCTATAGTCGGCATGGAAGATTTGAAATCTTTCGGGAAGAGCTTTGACAGTTGATATTCTGATATACCCATTGGTTCTTTGTATGAATCCAAGGCGTATTTTGCCACCACATTGTCTTTGTCCTTGCAGATGAGCAAACCGATGGTAGGGTTGTCGATGTCGGTCTTGAACTGATGGTTGACGGCTGACACATAGAAACTTAGTTGCCCCAAGAATGATGGATGGAACGACTGGGCTTTTAGCTCAATGACCACATAGGCATGGAGGTGGGCATTGTAAAACAGCAAGTCTGGGAAGAACTCCTGCTGACCTACCTCCAAACGAAACTGTCTGCCCATATAAGAGAATCCCTTTCCTAGTTCCAAAAGAAAACGTGTTACATTGTTCACCAATTCAACTTCGATGTCTCGCTCGTCAAATTTCTCTCTCAGATTGAGGAAGTCAAATTGATACGGATCTTTTGTCATTTGCTGTGCTAAATCGCTCTGCACAGCAGAAAGTGTAGATTGGAAATTTGTAACAGCTTTGCCATCACGCTCATATAGGTCTGTGTCGAGCCAATTAAGCAATGCATCACGTCCCCAGTTATTTTCCCATGTCTTTCTTGCAAAGAACAGGGCTTTGTCCATATCATCCTTACATTTGTCAATGATACGGCGATGATGGTCCCAAGGAATGGAGAACAACATCTTGAAATCATCAACAGGCTGTTGACGTTTTTTAGATTGTTCCGCAAGTTGCGGAACATTTGAGTCTGACAACGAATCAGAGAAAAGTTCCGCAGTCTGCGGAATATTTCTATATAGAGGAGCATAGAGTTTGAAAAACTTACTCATATAGCGCAAGTTTATAGGTGAGAATCCCTTCACCCCTGGCATTTCGTTCTTCAAATCCTGACTGAGATTTTTGTAAAATCCAGAGCCATAAGTATTAGTATATTGCTTAGCTTCAATGTCTCGTCCCAACTTCCAATAGAAGTCCAACAAGTAGCCATTGGTGGCACATGACGCTTTGAGGCGATGGCTGTAGAATCGTTCCTTGAGTTCCACAAGCCAGTCCTTGTAGTCGCAATCATCATGGAGGACTACTGCTAAGTCTATATTTTTCTTTGCCATAATTCTAAAACCATTTAATGCTACAAATATAAAATTTTATCGTGATAATCGGTTAAAAATAAATGATTTTTTGAGATTAGTGGCATCTATTTAGACAAATTAAAATTTGTGGATAAACAATCTCTCTGGAGCCTAAGACTTTGGGTTATCTTTAGGTTAAGTAATGTGGAAAACTTGGAACTTATCAACAAAATAACTATCTTTGCACATGAGAACGAAACCCAGCGAAAATTGGGTAAGAGAATATAATCTTTAAAACACAAGAAGAGTTATGGCTGACATAAAATTACTCTTGGTAGAAGACGACGAAAACCTCGCCTATATGGAGAAAAGCTGCTTCGAAGATATCATCGAAGGATATGAGGTGAAGACTGCCGTCAATGGCAGGCAAGGACTGGAGGAATGGAAAACCTTTCAGCCCGATGTCATCGTATCGGATATAGACATGCCTATCATGGACGGTCTGGAGATGGTGAGGAAAATACGGGAGGTAGATGGCGATACCATCATCCTCTTTACCACAGGCCTTACCTCGCCTAAAGACCTAAAGGCAGGCTATGCTGCCGGAGCCAACAACTATGTAAAGAAGCCTTTCATACCCGAAGAGCTGGATGCACACATACAGAGCCTGATGCGACTGAAGGAAGGCAAACGCAGCAAGAACAACAGCCAACTCGTAAAACTGGGCAAATATATCCTTGATGCCAACCATGCCACGCTGAAAAACCAGGAGGACCACAGCGAGAAGATGCTTACGGCACGTGAGGCAAAGATTCTGGAACTCTTGGCAGTGAACAAGAACGAAGTGGTACGCCGTGACGCTGTACTGAGTCGTTTCTGGGACGTGGAAGACAAAGACTACTTTGCATCGAGAAGCCTTGATGTTTTCATCAAGAAAATTCGTACTGCCATCGAAGACGAGCCAAGTGTAGAGTTAAGGACTATCCGAGGCGTAGGCTTCAAACTCATTGTAGAATAACTGCAAGCCCGTTGTCGAAGCATCGGTATGAAGACCTTTGCATAAAAACATTATTCAGAGAAAGAAAACAACAACAAAAATAAAGCATTATGTTTAAGTCGATACTTTACTATATATTAATGATAGCGGAATTCTGTAGCACCATGTTTGTTGGTGGTATAGTGATAGGCATCTACCTTGCTGTCTCAGGAAAACTGGAAGAGGTAAATGCCAACGACCAGGCTTCCTTCCTCAAGGCAGGAACTCCCATTATTTATGTTTTCTGCATTCTTGCTATGCTTATATTATGGTTCACCTTCAGCATGGCAAAGTTTTCCAAGTTTACGCTGGGCAGAGTGAATCCAGCCTACAAGTGGAAGGCTATGTTCTGGTACACCCTTCCCCTGTTTGGAATTACCTTGATGTTTATCGCCCTCTTCAATTTTTTGGGCATCGATATATACAACAAGGACTTCATGGCTTTCAGTTATATGGAGCGACTCCCGATGATTCTTATAGGCTCTTTTATCTCAGCCTATATTATCTTCGGCGCGATATACGAAGAACTGATCAAATGCGGAAAGAAGACATGGGTTTCTTACCTTACCGTTCTTGTATTCAGCATCATACCATTTTTCGCCTCTACCCTGGGCCAGTCATTGACATGGATTATCATGATGATGATATGGAGCATCGTGCAGACATCGCTCCTCTTTTATATCTACAAAACCACAAGGAGCACCATCGTGACATTTGTGGCCTGTATCATCTGTAATCTGATTCCTACCGATATTTCCAGTATTCCTCTGTGTACTGCCATGGGATGCTTTGGATCCACATTGACAGCAAGCAGCATCAGCAATTATTTAGTAGCAAAGAAGGAAGGCAGAGAAACCGAATACCTCTTGGATGAATAAAGAAGAAAGGAGAAGATGATATGAATGCCAACCGCACCAAGATACTCAGCACCACTGCCCTGATAGCCATTCTCTTCATCCAAATATTCTGGATGTGGAACACCTATAACATCAACGCGCGACAATTAGGAAAGGAATGTAATGAGATATTGGAGAAAGCCATCGCCTTAGAGTTGGATAAAACAAATAGGTGCGATTCTTTTTTTGAGTCGGGAGATACCATTGCTTCCAGTAATATTTATAATCCTACACTATCCCTTTATGATGCCATCTACAAAAAATCGCATCAAGATGCCAACACCGATATCTTGACAAATATTGCAGACTCTATCTTTAAAGCAGAGAAGTTGCCTTTCCGCGCTGCCATCAACAAGGTGAACATGAAAACAGGAAAGGTGATGGAAGGCAAAAATATCAACAGCAATATCTTCCCCTTCCTGGAGGAAGTGAAAACCAACATTCAGCCTGTAAGACTGGACAACAGCGTAGGCTTCCAGATGACCATCATCAACGGAAATATCTACATCTTCAGACATAACTGGGTGCTGCTCCTCATCTCTATCCTTATTTACATCGTCATCATCCTGAGTATTATCGACCAGATAAACTATATCAACGAGCAGGAACGTGTTCGCCTCCTGCGCGAGGATTTCTCGTATGCCATGGTTCACGACATGAAGTCGCCCCTCACCTCTATCATCATGGGTACGAAATACCTGCACAGCGGTGTGCTGGAGAAGAAGCCAGAAATAAAAGAGAAATATTTCACCATCGTAGAAGACGAGGCACAGCATCTCTTAGCACTCATCAACCGACTGCTCACCATCTCGAAACTGGAACATGGCAAGTTGAATATTCAGAAGACTATAGTAAAACTGGAGCCCATGATAGAGGATGTGACCGAGAAATACAAAGCCAAGTCGGCCAAGCCCATTCATATAGCCACCCAGCTGAAGGTAACGACTGTGGCTGCAGACGAGGAATATCTGAAGGAGGCTATCAGCAACCTGATAGACAACGCCACCAAATACTCGAAAGAAAAGATCAACATCCGCATTTCTACCCTCGAGGACAACCACTATATATATATTAAGGTGTACGACGAGGGAATAGGCATATCGAAGAGCGAACAGAAATCGGTATTCAATCGCTTTGAGCGTGCTGCCGAACACGAGAAAAATGGCAACAAGACCCGAAAAGGATTTGGCATAGGTCTGAACTACGTGTTCCAGGTCATCCATGCCCATGGCGGAAAGATAAGTCTGAAGAGTGAGAAAGACAAGTGGACGGAGTTTACCATCGCCCTGCCTAAAGTTTCAGACAAGCAATAAAATGGAAAAAAAACAAGTTACAGGGACACAACTCATCAACAGAGTGGCACGCCAGGCATGATCAGAAAAACGTTAACTTAAAGATAACCATCTGATAACACAACATTTACAGTAATAGCCGTATCTTTGCATCGTAAACAATAAAGAAAAAACCGATACAACTATGGCTAAATCATTCGTCGTCATACTCTTTACGATACTCTTTGGCTTGAACCATGTATCGGAAAAGCAGTACAACCATACAAACTATAAAAATCAAATAATAGAAATCTCTCTCATAAGGTCAAGCTCAAGCTGTGAAGCTGTTGAGCTTGACCTGTCTTGTTTGTCACTTTACTATGGAAGTGATGGGATTTCTTGTTCCTTTCATACCTACGAGGAAGGCCTTGGCGCTGCCAAACTTCAAGAACATGTCAAGACGTACTGGCACGTGGTTCTCGTCATCGGTCACATAGAAATCGACTATTCTCTTGTACTTGCCGTCTTCTAACTCCATGTAAGCCAAGCGCAGACAGCGATACTTCAAACCATTGTCGGCCTTGATGGTTTCCTTGCCAAAGAACTTGATCTGGGCAGGTGTACGGCCGTTTCCATCCACAATAGGAAACTTCACCACATAACCCTTCTTCCAGTTGGCAGGGTCGAAGCTGCGGGCACGCAGGAAGATGTTCATCATATCGAAAACGCAGTCTTCGTAAGTTGCATTTTTCCAGTGATGAGTGCCATCATGGCGCTGACGATGCATACGAACATGACATTTTCCGTTGGCATAGCTGTAGTAATCCTCATCTACCGTATAGCGCTTGCCTTCACGGGCTCCCTTACGGAAATAGAGCGGAGCAAGGTCGGTGCTGCTATAACAAAGCAAGGTGTCGCGAAGTACAAAGAAATCGTCTACTCGCTTGTTGCCACGTGTCACCAACGAACCACGATAGGCGGGTTTGCCCTTATAGGTGGTCTGGATGGTTGACATACTGGCTGTACCAGCCTTAACCCATACAAACTTCCAGTTGTAGTAGAGGTTGTAGGCCAGGTACTCACCCGACTTGAATGCCGTGTTACGGAATGTACACTGGGCAGACACCGTAGTGCTGACCATAAACAGCAAGATAGCTGTCAGTACTGATTTTTTAAGAAATTTCATCATATCTCTTACATTTTAGGAACATACTGAATGCCTAATTTCTTAGCACGATCAGCGTTCTGATTTTTCACTTTTTTCTCCTTGTCTGGCTTCTGCTTGGTAATGACACCAGGCTTCTGTCGGTCGAGAGGCCGTTCCGTAGGGTTCCAACTCTCGGTAATATCCCATTTGGCCTTGCACTCTATGACCTCAGGATAGTAATACACCTCTTCTGCCTGCTGGTCTTTATCGTAATCACCAGTATCCCATTTGCCATTATTGTTGCGGTCAACTATCAGGCGCAGATAATATTTCTCGGGCTTGAGATAATAGAACTCCGCCACTCCGTTGACAGCCTTGGTTTCCTTCACCACCTGGTCTTGCCCGTTGAGCAGTTGTACCAGCAGGTGCTCGTTTTCAAGACTTGTTATGTTGACCAGCAAGGTGCTGTATTCGTCGAGCGAAGAAACCTTGAAGCCTTGCTTTACAGGCTTGGAAGCCAGCCCGTAGATATCAACAAATGCAGCCGAATCTATCTCAAGACTGTATTCTATGTCGGGTCGCCACTCGCCCCGTAGCTTATAGTTTCGGTTGCCCATATCCTCAAACTCGAAAGGAGCTCTGTACCACAATGTGTCGTGCTTGGCATAAAGATGAATTCCTGCCGTATCGGCATGGGCAAGAGGTGTAGGGAACGAAAAACTGATGTTCTTGTCGGGATCCAGCTGTGAAGCCACTCCTATCTTTACCTCCAAAGGCTTGGGAGCCATGACCGAGTCGTAGGGTTCGCCTTTTTTCTTGCGTTTCTCCTGCTTCTTGGTCCATTCTTCCAACTCTTTGTTGAGTCGTTTCTGTCGTTTGGCATACGATTCCTTGGCGAGTACATCGAGGGTATCGGTACGTGAGACAAGCACACCTGTACTGTCGGTCATACGATAACTCAGTTCTATTTGCAGCGTATCCTGATTGACCAAGGCAGTATCGCGAAGCCAATAGGTAAGTGTGTCCTGCTGTAAAGAAGACTCGATAAGGAAGGCGTTTTCTGCATCAAAGTTCAATCCTCTGACCACAGGCATGATGGAATCGCCATAGCTGAAGAAGAGTGAGAAATTGTTGGCATCCTTGCGCTCAGCCTTGAGGAAGTAGCGGTCGGTAAGTGACTCTGTGAAAGCTATCAACACAATATCATCGGGCAGGAAATGAGTATACGCCACCCGGTCGATAGACTTGATATGCAGAGAGTCGACCCACGTTGTATCCTGACGGGTATCAGGCTTGAAAGATGGCACGATGATGTCGTGAGAGAAGGCTATCTTCTCGCTCTTCTGACTGAACATATAGTTGCCATCCATATCCTGAAGGGCATAGATGCGGTAAGAGCCTGGTGCCACACCCTTGATAACGAAGCGGCCACGGCTGTCGGTACGGCTCACACGAAGCATGGGCTTGGTACGGAAAGCTGAATCGGCAGTGTCGCTGTACAGACCTACGAGAATGCCCTTGATGGGCTCCAAGTTTTCTGATTCGAGCACATAGCCCGACACCTCCATCGTATCTATCTTCTCGCCTGTGGAGAAACTGTAGGTATAGTTTCCCATAGGATTGTTCTCATTATTGTCGCTGATGGCATCAGAGAAGTCTATCGTGTACGTGGTATTGGGCTTCAGCGAGTCGACCAGCGATACCTGAATTTTCTTGCCTGCCGTCTTGATTTCGGGCACTTCTATCTGAGGAGGCGACACGATGACTTTCTCGGTAGGATTGTCTATCTTGACATATTCATCGAAGTAAATGTTTATTTTCTTTGATGTCACATTCACTCCTTTGTCCTCAGGACTGGCACCTATCACCTTGGGCGGTGTCTCATCGAACCATCCTCCATCAGGCTGTCCCATCTTGGCACACGAAGCCAAAAGCAAAATGGCAAGGACATAGAAGGGCAAATACATAGCACTTGCCTTCTTATGCGCCTTGATCCATTTGTCTATCTTGTTTATCATCATTATTCTCGTGTATCTACCTTTTTGCGCATATTATAGTTTGTTGAGTTCGAGCATCTCGTCGATATTCTTTCGGCTGTTGCTCAGTCGGGGCACCTTGTGCTGTCCGCCCAACTTACCCTTGCTCTTGAGCCAGTCGTTGAAGAGGTTAGGACGGGCCTTCACTATCTCCAAATGCTGAAGTGTGACGTCGTGGAAACGCTTGGCCTCATAGTCGCTGTTGATTTCCTGCAGATGCTTGTCGAGCAAAGATGCAAACTCGTCAAGGCTTGCCGGCTCCTTGGAGAACTCGATGAGCCACTGGTGGCGGCACTTGGCATTACTGTCCATAAAGACAGGAGCTGCTGTATATTCTGCCACCTGCGCTCCTGTTTTCTCGCAGGCATACTTCAATCCCTTTTCGGCATTGTCCATGATGAGTTCCTCACCAAAGGCATTGATAAAGTATTTGGTACGTCCGGTAATGACGAACTTGTATGGATTCTTGCTGGTAAACATGACTGTATCGCCGATGAGATAACGCCACAAACCACAAGAGGTAGTGATAACCATGGCGTAATTCTTTCCCACCTCGATGCCCTGAAGAGGAACCACCGTAGGATGATCGGTACCAAACTCGTCCATAGGTATAAACTCATAGAACACGTCATAATCGATCATGAGCGACATGGCCGGGTCGGATGGATCGTCCTGCAAGCCGAAGAATCCCTCGCTGGCATTATAGGTCTCCATATAGTTCATGCCTGGCGAAGTGATGAGTTGCTCGTATTGTTTGCGATAAGGAGTAAAGGCTATACCGCCATGGAAGAACACTTCCAGGTTGGGCCACACTTCCTCCAAATGTTTTTTACCCGTAAGTTCGAGAACACGTACCAGCACACTGAGCATCCAACTGGGCACTCCCGAGATATTGGTCACATTCTTATTCATCGTCTCGCGGGCTATACGGTCGCGCTTTACCTCGAAGTCGCTCAACAAGGCTGTCTGCTTCTTGGGCACTCTCACCAAGTTGGCCAAAGGATTAATATTCTCGATGAGGATGGCACTCAAGTCGCCCACCAAACTGCCCGAGACATTATAATTGGGCGAATGACTTCCACCAAGAATAAGGCTCTTTCCATCGAAGAGCTTGCTTTCGGGATGATTTCTCAGATAATAGGCCACCGCATCGAAGCCTCCTGCATAATGAATGCCATGCAATCCGTCGCGTGACACAGGAATGAACTTACTCTTGTCGTTGGTGGTTCCCGACGATTTGGCGTACCATTTCACAGTTCCCGGCCACAACACATTCTGCTCGCCGTGGCGCATACGGTCGATGTCACCTTTCAGCTCCTCGTAGGTGTTGACAGGTATATTGTTGGCAAACTTCTCGTAAGAATCGGTATTGTTTAGTAGATGCTTAACGCCGTATTCTGTATTTTTTCCCTTCTCTAAGAGGTGCATGAGTACATTGTGCTGCAGATGTTCTGCATCATACAAGTACCTCTCCAACTCCTTTTGACGAGGTTTGAAGACGTTACTGACTATCTTTGTTAAACTCATAAGTGATATTAATATCTTTTAAGTTGCAAAATTAACCTAAAC
>ENA-UAPA01001403-UAPA01001403.1-human-gut-metagenome-genome-assembly--contig:-NODE-1403-length-10745-cov-7.762675_pt1 | contig 10745 bp, 11 predicted proteins | sample MGYA00243476_ERZ654569 | MGnify/ENA primary metagenome ERZ654569 (study PRJEB26926, sample SAMN06164726) | human gut metagenome | biome: ENVO:00009003; feature: ENVO:2100002; material: ENVO:00002003... | reverse complement strand
ACATAAAAAATATTTTATGTTATGTATGGTTATTAAAAGAATTTTATGTATCTTTGCGTCGTGATAAGTAAACAATAGTATTGATTTAAATTCAAGCCAATGAATGAAGATGAAGAATTAGAAAAGCAGATTAGACTACAGAAAAAGCTGCTAAGTGATTACAACAAGCTGAGAGAAGCCTACTATATTGATGATAAAACATATTGGAAATATATGGATATAGGATTAGACAAACTTTCTGCTTTGCTTAAAAGAAGAAACAAAAAGTAATGAACCGCGCCATCTTTCGGGAGGGCTTAAAACAAAAAAATATGGAGAATAACACAGAATTACTCAAGGAATACGCATCTCTTGCAGGCAGGGAGGATGCCAAGAGCGAGGCTCGAAAGGCAGAGATTCTAAGCTACATCAAGGCTCATGCCAATGATGCAGACAGAGAGGAAGCCAAGGCTTTTATTGATCAAAAGATGGAGCAAATAAAAGATAATGTAGAGGTGTTGCGCAAGCAGATAGAGACAGAGGATTATAAACTTCTTCCACTTCGCTACATTGCAGAAGTTTACTTCGGCAAGAGTGCCGCATGGCTCTCGCAGCGTCTCAACGGCTCTGAAGTGCGTGGACACGTCTATACGCTCAGCACTGAGCAAAAAAACATCTTCAACCAGGCTGTCCAGGAGATAGGCAAAAGAATTAGCTCTTTGCAATTGGCTTAGAGTTTACTTATCACACAATCGAGCCCTCGAAAGCTCATGCTTTCGGGGGCTTTTACTTATTACTGAACTTTAGCAAGTTCAGAAGTTCCATGCCGAGAGCCTTCCTGGTAAGAAGGTCAAACTCGCACTTCTCAAACAGATCCTCATCGCTGCAGCCGAATCCCTCCTTCAAGACTGACATAGCCACGAGTATGCGGATGGAGGCATTTGGGCGACCGCTCTTCTTGCCTTCAGGGAACAAAGGCTTGAATATATCCTCATCAATCTTGGTTGTCACGAGACTATAAAACTGGTTATGCCATGAGTTGGGGTCAGAATACTTCTTTGAAGCCCGACTTCCTAACTGCATTGAGGTAGCCGTGAATATATTTAACTGAGGATTCGGATCTGTCTTTTTAACACAGTCATTCTGTTTGATTGATGATGTAAAGATACGAAAAATACTCCAGATAACGGCATAAATCGAAGATTATTATCGTGAAATATAAACATTTTAAACAGGCCTTACTTTTTAAAGTGGGCTCAGTAGTCAGAAAAAACTTAAAATTTCTTTGTTTTTGTGATTGTAATAAAAATGTAACACGTAGATTTGTATAAATTACATTTTTTTACTATCTTTGCAGTCGCTTAATAAAGATGAGTATTTTCTAATTAACATTTTAAGATACATTATGCAGAAAAAAACTTACATGAAGCCTCTTGTTAGCTTATATGCTATAGAGGCATCAACTATTTTTGCTGGCAGTACTGACAAGCCCAGTACCCCCCCCATCTGTACAATCCTCTGGTTTTCAAGTCGATGACGTTGTAAAAAACGGAGATAGTGACGACGTTTGGGAATAGGCATGAGAACAATTAGAAATTAACCACAGGTACACAAATTGAAAACGGATTAGGACATGAAAAAGTTTTTGTATTCAGTATTTATGTTGGCTGCTGTAGTTCTCGCAGCCTGTAGCAACGACGACAATGGCGATATACAGCCAAAGAGAGGAATGACCCTCAATGCTTCTGTTGAAGATCTAAGTTCGCGTGCCACTATGACAGATGAAAGCGGCACATGGAAGTTTGCATTTGCCGCGAACGACAAGGTGAGTGTAAGCAACAGCGAAATAACATCTTACTATACTTTCAAAAATAATGGCAACCAGTTTACCTGTGCTGATGCTACGGCTACCACTAAGGCTGCCGACTGGTATGCTTACTTCCCAGGTGATGAAGTGGACCTGACAAACCAAACAGGTAATTTTGCCGATGTGGCAAACAAGTTTGCTGTAGCAGGAGGAACCGCCGAGGCTACAACGGGTGAAAATGGTCTTTCGATTACTCTGAAGCCCAAGGTGGCTGTGCTCCGCGTAGTGGCAGTAGACAAGAAAGGCATATTAGACATTCACGTAAAGACAGCTGACGGCATGTGGGTGAAAGGACTTACTGCCACAAAAGATGCAGCCGAATTTACAGTAAGCACAAGCGACACTAAGACAACCCTGCTCCAAAAAGCAGAAGGCAAAGTGCAGGCAGGCGACATCAACTATGTAGTAGTACCTGCTGGCGTGAAAATAGAAATATATAATGGAGACTTGCCCCTCAATAAAACCAAGGACGCTGGTCTTACTGCAGGTAAGTACTACACCATCACCTCGGGTCCTACCAAGGGTACAGAAACTGCTACTTTGGCAAATGGTACAACTGAGACCGTAGAATGGGTACAGCTTTGGGCTGGTGGTCCAAGATTCGCCACACAGAATGTAGCAGAGGAAATGACATGGACAGACGCTGCAAAGACAGGAAGTGATTATGTATGGGGCGAGAACTGGCGCACGCCTACAGCAGAGGAAGTAGAAGAAAAGGGAGGTCTTTTGATTGATTGGAGCACAGGCCAAGCCCCAGCTGGCTCTCCTACCTTCACCATCACCACCGCTCCTGACGACACGGAAGAAACGGTTGTGTTTACAGGCGTGCAGCCTGGCTATACTAAAAACACGCTGACTCTTTACAAAAAGGTGGTAGATGATTATAATCAATTTGCTTTTTGGACATCTACAAACGATGGAAAGTATGGCTGTAAATTTATTATCTGGAGAAAAGATAACAAAACAGTTGGTTTTGGCATTTCTAAAGTTGATGACCCAAACACAGTAAAAGACCTTGTTCGTCCTGTACTTTCAATTCAGAATATAACGAACAACAAAAAGTAAATGTCCCCACTTAACCCCTGTCAACGCAAGCCTATGTCTTGTCTTGACAGGGGTTATTTATTAGGGTGTCCTGTTCCTTGTACCAATTTTAGCTCACTTTCCTAAGCGTTTTGCTTCGTTCTGTAACCCAGTTTTTGGACACTTTGCTTGGTTGATCAATAGAAAAGCCTCGAAATATGAAATAGGCTTCGATAGTCAATGAAGCCTATTTCGTAGAGCAATGAAAGCGGCTTCGTAAGCAGTTGAAGCCTATTGCATCTTCTTGTATAAGATGTAGGAATAGTCCCATAACTTCTCTTAATTTCCCCCAACTTTTCTTAATTTTCCCCAACATCTCTTCACTCCCCGTATGCGAAAGTTGCATTATATGATTGTAATTTAGTATATTTGTGTGCTATTATTAAAAAACTAATCAACTACAAGGATGAAAATCAACAAGAACGTTTGGCTCATGCTGTTCATGGCAGGCTGGGCTATGATGAGCAGTACGGCAGCACAGGCTTCCGTGCGAGATACGATAGATATCAACTGGGGATGGCAGTTCCATCGTGGCGATATAAAAGGTATCAGCCAGCCATCTGACAACATTCAGAATCCTCATCTCTTGGATGAAGCTATGCAGGGATGCGAGGTCGTCAACCTGCCTCATGACTTCCAACTCTATCAGCCCTGGGTGGCACCGGGGGCAGACGAACGTGCCAACAGCAAGGATGCTGCCAATAATGTGAAAAGCCGTCTCAGCGCAAGAGGGTTCAAGGAGATGGGCATAGGCTGGTATCGATACGAACTGACACCCCAGGAAGAATGGAAGGGAAGACGGGTGATGCTCGACTTCGGAGGCATGATGCTTGTGGGCGATGTCTATGTGAACGGACAGCATGTAGGGGCAACCGACTATGGCTATTTGGGATTCGATATCGACGTGAGCCAGTTGCTCCGTTACGGCGAGAAGAACGAGATAGCAGTGAGGACAGATACGCGTGCTGCCAATAACTCGCGATGGTATACGGGTGGCGGACTCTTCCGTGATGTCCGTCTTATCATCACCAACGACCAACTCTATTTCCCTCGCCATCCACTCTATATCACTACTCGCAACAACCGCGAGGTGAACATCAAGGCAGAGATAGTGAACCGACAGAAGAAACAGAAAGGTGAGAATCATGGCTCAATGCCTGTAGAGGTGAAAATCCTCGACATGACAGGCAGAGTAGTGGCGCAGCAGAAAACCGACATGCCTTTCAATGCCAAGTGGCGCGACCGAGAATATGAACTGCCAGCCATCACGCTGGAAGGTGCCCAGCTGTGGTCGTGCGACCGTCCTTATCTCTATACTGCCGAGGTGACGCTCTACGACAAGGAAGGAAGAGTGGCAGACAAAACACGTGAGCACTTCGGCATGCGTACCATAGAACTGTCGCCCCAGCACGGACTCCTGCTCAACGGAAAGAAAGTGTTGCTCAAGGGTTATGCCAATCATCACACCTTGGGAGCCCTTGGTGCAGCAGCCTATCCTCGTGCCATCGAGCAGCAGTTGCTCACCATGAAGCGCTTTGGCTTCAATCATATTCGTACATCCCATAATCCTTACAGCGAGGACCTGTTGCGCCTGTGCGACCAGTATGGCATCTTGGTGGTCGACGAGCTGTATGATAAATGGAACTTGCAATTTACCGGAGGCAGGGGAGACTTCCTGAGCCTTTGGCAGAAGAACATACCCGAGTGGGTGAAGCGCGACCGCAATCATCCCTCTGTCGTCCTCTGGAGCTTAGGCAACGAGCTGCAGCATCATGCCGACATGCCCTTCAACGACTGGGGAGTAACCCTCTACAGACTGATGCGCCAACTGCTGCATCGCTACGACCATACCCGTCTCACCACGGTGGCGATGCATCCGCGTTATCGCAATATCGATACCGACTCGTTGCCTGCCGATCTGGCTGTTGCCACAGAAGTCAACTCGTATAATTACCGTTATATGTACTTCCCCGGCGACATGAAGCGCTATCCCGAAAAGATATTCTATCAGAGCGAGGCGAGCACAGAAGCCATGGGACCCAACTTCTTTGAGATGAATCTCGACAAGGTGATGGGACTTGCCTACTGGGGGGCTGTCGACTACTTAGGCGAGAGTTTGGGCTGGCCGCTGAAGGGATGGAACAAGGGAGTGTTCGATATGACCATGCTTCCCAAGCCCGATGCCTACTTCGTGAAGAGTATGTTCTCTGAAGAGCCCCTCGTACATATCGCCATCATTGAGAAGGCTGGCACCGATACGCAGTGGAACGGCATCAATGTGGCTACCCAACGGTTGTCTGAAAACTGGAACCGAAACCAGGGCGAGCAGCTCTCACTCTATACCTACACGAATGTCGACGAGGTGGAACTGCTGCTCAATGGCAGGAGCCTGGGAGTAAAAAAGAATGACGCTGATCCCAAACTGCGCAACCGCATACGCTGGGATGCTGTGCCTTATGAGCCTGGCACATTGATGGCTGTGGCAAGGAAGGCAGGAAAGGTAGTGGCGCGTCATCAGCTTACCACTACCGGAGAGGCTGTGGCGCTCAGGCTGGAACCGGAGTCTCGCTGCTGGCAAGCCGATGGCAAGGACCTGCAGTTTGTCAGAGTCACGGCAACCGACCGCAAGGGTCGCAGGGTGCTGAGTGCCCATCAGTTGTTGCAGATAGAATTGAAGGGTGAGGCAGATATTGTGGCAGTAGGCAACGGCGATATGGCTTCGTCTGAGTTGCCTGTAGGTGACAAGCAGTTGGCAAGCCATGCCTCCCGAAGTCTTTACGAGGGTGCCGCCTGTATCGTTCTCCGTTCCCGTCGTCAGGCAGGCAAGGTGGAGCTGAAGGTGAAGAGTGGAAATCTGTCAGCAGGAAGCCTGCGCATGAATACACAGTAATATATAAGCGATAGTTGAGCAAATATTTTTTCCTACCTGGGAAAAATATTCGACCTGTACGGTTGAAATTACCCAATACGGCCTACCTGTAGGTTGAAATTATCCAATACGCCCTGAAAGGGCAGAAGCTCTTAGCCCAGGGCAACGCCCTGGGTATAATAGCAATCAGCAAGGCGCCCTGTAAGGGCAAAAGCCTTATGTTATATCTAGAGTTTTAAAGCTTTTGCCCTTACAGGGCGACAGGTTTGCGTCCGTAATAACCCAGGGTGCTGCCCTGGGCTAAGAGCTTCTGCCCCTTCAGGGCGTGTGGGGAAAAACTTGCGAAACTTCAATTCTCTAATTCTTGATAAAACAAAAAATCTTGATAACATTTTCTGTTATCAAGACTCATCATCATCATTGATGATTTTCAGATAGTCATCGTAGCTGATAAACCTACCGCCCATGGAACGAAGATGCGGAGTCTCGAGTTGGCAGTCGATGAGTTTCATTCCCTTACGCTGCATGAAACGGGCCAGATAGATAAGCGCCAGCTTGGAGGCTGAGGGAACGAGGGAGAACATACTCTCGCCAATAAACACAGGGCCGATGGTGACGCCATAGAGTCCGCCCACGAGCTGATCGGTAGCATCGTCCCACACTTCTACACTCGAGGCAAAGCCCTGACGATGAAGCTCCGTATAAGCCTTGATCATATCGTCGCCCAGCCAGGCTCCATCCTGCTCGATGCGCAGTTTGCTGCACTGTGCGATGACGTCGTCGAACGCCTCATTGATGCTGTAGCTGTACTGGTCTTTGTTGATGAGCGTGCGCATGGAGTGGCTCACGTGTATCTCTTCGGGGAAGATGACGAAGCGCTGCATAGGACAATACCACAGAATATCAGGCTGGTCGCGAAAACTGTACCAGGGGAAGATGCCGTGGCAGTAAGCCAGCAGCAGGCGGTCGATACTTAAATCGCCGCCCACGGCAAAGAGTCCGTCCTCATCGCCTGAGCGTGGGTCGGGAAACGTGGGATAAGGCGTTGACTCGTCTATTTGAAATATCATTGTTCTTTTTTTGAGTATTAATTGCAAATGGAGAGTTAGAGAAGTTAAGGAGTTAGAGAAGTTATCTTAACTATATCACCAGCTCCTTGCCTTCGAGCTTGACCACTGCCTTTCCACCCTTCTTCAGCTTGCCGAAGAGAAGAGCCTTCATGAGCACAGGCTTGAGGCGGTTGCCGATGACACGATCCATCTCGCGGGCACCATACTCCTTGGTGAATCCCCACTTTAGGAGATGCTCTCGCGCCTGAGGTGTAAGCTCGATACTGACGCCCTTGGCGCTGAGTTTGTCGGCGAGCTGGGCAAGCTTCTTGTCGAGGATAAGCTCTGCCATGTGCCTGTCCATATCGTGGAACACCACAGTGTCGGAAAGACGGTTGATGAACTCGGGGCGGAAGGTTTTCTTCACCTGTGCGAGCATCGCCTGACCACGACTCACATTGCCTGCGAAACCGATGTTGGCCTGCGAGGCATACTGAGCTCCGGCATTAGAGGTCATGATGAGGATGACGTTGCGGAAGTCAGCCTTCTGACCCTTGTTGTCGGTAAGTCGGGCATAGTCCATCACCTGGAGCAGGATGTTGTAGATGTCGCTGTGTGCCTTCTCTATCTCGTCGAGCAGAAGCACGCAGTTGGGCGTCTTGCGGATAGCGTCGGTGAGCTGTCCACCGTCCTCGTAGCCCACATAGCCTGCCGGCGAGCCAATGAGTTTGGCAACGGCATGCTTCTCGGTGTATTCGGACATATCGAAGCGCACCAGTTCGATGCCCAACTCGCGGGCGAGGACGCGTGCCACCTCAGTCTTTCCCACTCCCGTAGGTCCTACGAAGAGGAGCGACGCCATAGGCTTGTCGTCGTCGATGAGTCCTGCCTTCGCCATCATCACGGCTTCCACCACCTTGTCGACGGCTGTGTCCTGACCATAGATCTTGTCGAGCATTCGTTGGCGCAGCGATGCCAGGGCAGAGTTGTCTTCGTCCTTGATGGCGGCAGCGTCTATCTTGCACACCTTGGTGAGAATCTGCTGAATGACGGCCTTGGTGACATAAGAGCGCTGGCGGTTGGCAGGATGCACCTCAAGATAGGCGCCGGCCTCATCCATGAGGTCGATGGCCTTGTCGGGCAGGAAGCGGTTGCTGATGTACTTGTCGCTGGCCCGCACCGCATATTCGAGGGCGTCCTTGCGATAGGTGACGCCATGATAGATATTGTACTTATGCTGCAGCCCCTCGAGAATCTTGATGGCTTCGTCGACGGAAGGCTCCTTGATGTCGATCTGCTGGAAACGGCGCACGATGCCCTTGCTCTTCGCCATGTAGCGGTTGTACTCCTCGTAGGTGGTGGAACCAATGAAGCGGATGTCGCCAGCCTCGAGATACTGCTTGAGCATGTTGGAGGCATCAGGTCCGCCATCCGATCCTCTTCCGGCTCCTATCATGTTGTGAATCTCGTCGATATAGATGATGACATTGCCCTCCTTGGCAGCTCCGTCCATCACCATCTTGATGCGTTTCTCGAAGTCGCCACGATACTGCGATCCGGCAAGCATCTGTCCGATGTCCATGCCGTAGATGCGGGCTCCCTTGAGGCGGTCGGGCACCTGATTCTCGTTGATGAGTTTGGCAAGTCCGAAGACGAGGGCTGTCTTTCCCACACCAGGCTCGCCCACGTGCAGCGGATTGTTTTTCTCGGCACGGCAGAGCACCTGTATGGTGCGGTCGAGTTCTTTCTCGCGGCCGATGAGCGGATTGTGCTGGTCTACCTTTTCGGAGATGCAGGTGACGAGCTTATGCCAGTCGGAGGGATGGCGTTTTCCTGTCTGCCAGCCTTCAGGGTCGTCATACTCATCGTTGTCGATGCCGTCGTCTTCATCGTTGTCATCGTCGTCATCATACCAGAAGTCGCCGTCATCACCGTCTTCGTCGTCATCATCGAAGTCGGAGCTTCCGCTTTCTATAAATGCCCTCATCTCGTTCATCAACTCTTCATCACTGAGGCCGCCTCCACTCTCGTTCGCCAACAGGGGAGAGAATTTGCTAAACTCTTTCATTTCCGGGTCTTCCTCATCGGGAAACTTTTCCCCTACGAGTCGGGTGAACTTCTCACCCAACTCACCGATGTACTTGTCGATGAGAAAGGGAGCCTCAGCGTAGGGAAGAGTCAGCATGGCTGTGAGGAAATGAGTCACATTGAGCTTAACACCTGCTCCGCCAGCCAGGTTGACCAGATAGGCAGAGCTGTGCATCGCCTTGAAAAGCACAGAAGGCTCGGGCTTCACATGAGAGAATTCTTTGGGAATGCGCTCCTGCTGCTTAAGCCACGCGTCGAGTTCCTGACGCATGGACTTTTGGTCGATCTTCATCCGGCGCATGATACGGACAACCTCGGGATGGTCGATGACGCTCAACAGCAGATGCTCGGGCATGAGAAACTCGTGATGGTATGAGACTACATTGTCCATTGCCTTGCAAAAGAAGAAGGACATGGATTGGGTAAGTCCTGGGAATAATTCCATAGCTATACTTATTTTTTACTCAACTTTGCAAAATCAATTTTTCACACAGGCTCAATGGTAAATTCGAGAGGATACTTTGCCTTGTCTATCTTCCTCCTCGCCTTCTCCACCTTGCTCTTTGCCACGTCATAGCTGTAGATGCCTACCAAGGCTTTCCCCTCGCGATGGGCCTTGAGCATGATGGCATTGGATTCCTCGGCGGCCTTGAAGAAGCATGTGTACAGAATGTCGACGACAAATTCCATCGGTGTGACGTCGTCGTTGTGTAGAAGTACCTGATAACGTTTAGGCTTCTTGATCTCAAGATCCTGACGTTCTTTTACTGCTGTTTGTCCTTGTGCCATAATTCAAATGCGTTTGTTATGTTGCTAAGAGAGAATGGGTCTTCTTGATAGTTTTACTCGGCGTAGGCATGAGTGATTTCCACCACATACACATCGTGGAAGCCACCCTTGGCGCCATACCACTGCAGAAGGTCTTTGTCGATAAACTTTTCTGCCGACATACTGTCCTTATAGAGTTTTCTGCACTCCAAGGTGAGTCGGGCCTGTTCGAAACCGATACTTCCACCCTCCAAGACGACGGGCTTGAGTCCTGTGGCCTCACACTTGTCGAGGTCGCGTCCGCTCTTTGAACCGCAGAAATTGTATATCTTGCGTGCTTCCTCGCTATGCCCCAAGAAAGAGAGTGTCATGGTGTCGTTGGCCTCTATGAGCTCGTGTGTGAAGCGCTCGGGACGAATGAACACCACTGCCACAGGCTTGTTCCACAGCCAGCCCAGGCAACCCCATGAAGCTGTCATCATGTTGAACTTGTCCTTGTTGCCTGCAGCCACAAGAATCCACTCCTTCCCTATCGTCTCAAAAACATTGTCGTTGATTTGCTTAATGTCTATCTGTTTCATATCTATATTATATTTAATAAGGTGAAACTCACCTTTGTGTTGTGTCATTAGCAGAGCCTTCACATTTGCGAAAGTTGAGTTACTGCCGCAAGTTTCGCATCTGGTTCAAGCACGCCCAGAAGGGGCAGAAGCCTATAACCCATGGCAGCACACCCTGAGCCAACGGTCACCGGCGCGTAACGGAATTGAAAATCGCTGGCCGAAGGGTAAAGCAAAGTAAAGGGCAGAAGCCCATAGCAGCACGCCCTGAAAGGGCAGAAGCCCATAGAAGCACGCCCTGAAAGGGCAGAAGCCCATAGAAGCACGCCCTGAAAAGGCAGAAGCCCATAGAAGCACGCCCTGAAAGGCAGAAGCCCATAGCAGCACGCCCTGAAAGGCAGAAGCCCATAGCAGCACGCCCTGAAAAGGCAGAAGCCCATAGCAGCACGCCCTGAAAGGGCAGAAGCCCATAGCAGCACGCC
>ENA-UAPA01001383-UAPA01001383.1-human-gut-metagenome-genome-assembly--contig:-NODE-1383-length-10818-cov-4.661061_pt1 | contig 10818 bp, 10 predicted proteins | sample MGYA00243476_ERZ654569 | MGnify/ENA primary metagenome ERZ654569 (study PRJEB26926, sample SAMN06164726) | human gut metagenome | biome: ENVO:00009003; feature: ENVO:2100002; material: ENVO:00002003... | reverse complement strand
TTATCGTCGGCAGCGTCAGATGTGTATAAGAGACAGGTCCTGAATGTCCTGCAGATCAAGGCCGCAGAGCTCGGAGATTCGCAGCCCGCAGTTCAGAAAGATCGTCAGAATGCAGTAATCGCGCTCGCGGTTCTGCCCGTCGACGGACTGCAAAAGCTGCACGCTCTCATCGAGTGTCAGATATTTCGGCAGCGACTTTTTGATCTTGGGGGAGTCAAGGTCCTTGCAGGGATTCGTGTCCAAAAGATGCGCTTTATTGACCAAATAGTTGTAAAAAGACCGAATCGTCGCGATTTTTCGCGCTCTGGACGCGGCATTCAGGCCGTAGTCGGACACGTCGCTGTTTTGATGCAGCACGCGGTCACGGCTCAGATAGGTCATGTAGGCGTAAATATCGGTCAATGTTACTTTTTTCACAAAGTCAAGATCGACGTCCATGATGGAAATTTCATTGAGAGGGAGGCCGCGCAGCGACGGATCGCGCGACTGCTTCAAATAGCGGAAAAAGTTGCGCAGGTCGAGGAAATATTCATCGACCGTTTTCTGCGAGTGGGCTTTGATGGTCTCGTGGTAGGATAGAAAATCGCGCAGGATCGGCGGCGATTCCAAGCGGTAGTCGTTCATAGTAAATGAGCGCCAGTGCAGGCGCAGAAACAGCTCATCTAAATCAGAAAGAAAAAATACGGAGGAGTTACGAAGTATTGGATTTCAAAATACCAGAAAAAATTCAGCAGCTTTGATCTGTGAGCGTTGTTGGCAGTTCAAACGCGACGCAGAGCAAAGCTACGCAGAGATTGATCCTTTGAACGGGATGCACAGCGCACATGCCGTTGATCAGCTGTACGGCGGTTTTCAATAAAGGAGCCGATGGAGAGGGGCATTTTGAAGTCTATACAAAATTGAACAAAATAAAAATTTTGTTCAATTGAGGGGGGGGAAAACGTATTTTTGCGGAAATGAGCGTTTTGGCGAGGCTGGCGACAAAAACCTCCTTTGTCAGGATCATGGGATTCTATGGGTCCGGCAGGGTGAAAACGCTGCCGGTTTTGCTGCTATATTATTATAGATTATAGAAACTGCTTTACAATCGGCGCATCGGCGTTTACGCCTGCACAATGGCGCGCAGCGCTTCGGCGATGTTGCACGCTTCGATCAGCGCGAGCCCCTGCGGCGCGCGGATCTGATCCTTGCGCTGCTTCGGGATGATGCACGTTTCAAAGCCCAGACGGTGCACCTCGCTGAGCCGCTCGCTCAAATGGTTCACGCTGCGAAGCTCGCCGGTCAGGCCGACCTCGCCGATGGCGGCGACGTGATTGCCGATGGGCTTGTCGAGATAACTCGACGCGAGCGCCAGCACGGCGGCAAGGTCTGCTGCGGGCTCGTCCACGCTCAATCCGCCGATGACGTTCAAGAACGCGTCACAGCCGGACACCTTGAGCGCGCCGCGCTTTTCGAGCACCGCCATCAGCATGGCGGCGCGGTTGTAGTCAAAGCCGTTGCTTGTCCGCCGCGAGACTGACTGCGCCGCGGGCGCAAGCAATGCCTGCACCTCGGCCAGCACCGGGCGCTGGCCTTCCATCACGCAGGTCACGCACGTGCCGGGCGCATCGTCAGGTCGTCCCGAAAGCAGCATTTCCGACGGGTTCGGCACTTCGACAAGGCCTTCGCTGCGCATCTCGAATACGCCGATCTCGTTCGTCGCGCCGAAGCGGTTTTTCGCCGCGCGCAGGATGCGATAGCTCATGTGCGCCTCACCCTCGAAATATAAAACGCAGTCGACCATGTGCTCCAACACCTTCGGGCCCGCAATAGAACCCTCTTTGTTGACGTGCCCGATGACAAAGACGGTGATGCCCTCCCCTTTGGCCAGCTGCATCAGCTCCAGCGTGCAGGCGCGCACCTGCGCCACGCTGCCCGCGGGCGATTCGAGCGAGTCCTGATAGAGCGTCTGGATGGAGTCGACGATCAAAACGTCGGGCTTTTCTTCTTCGACGGATTCCAGCACATCACCGAGGCAGGTCTCGGACAGCACGTACAGGTTGTCCGACTGCACGCCGAGACGGTCGGCGCGCAGCTTGAGCTGACGCGGCGATTCCTCGCCGGAAACGTACAGAATTTTGGCGGTTTCACTCAGCTTTCCGCAGATCTGCAGCATCAGTGTTGACTTGCCGATGCCCGGTGCACCGCCGACGAGCACGAGCGAGCCCTGCACAGCGCCGCCGCCAAGCACGCGGTCAAGCTCGCCCATGCCGGTGGGAAAACGGATCTCCTGCGCTGTGTCAAGCTCTGCGATCGGGTGCGCCTTGGCGCGCAGCGCGCGGCTGCGGCCGCCTGTTTTTGCCTTTGCACCGTCGCCGACGGTCTGCTCGACGAGCGTGTTCCATGCGCCGCAGCTCGGGCAGCGGCCCGCCCATTTGGGCGTTTCGTTGCCGCACTCCGTGCAGAAAAATACACTTTTTGCCTTTGCCATATTGTAAACCTCTTTTGCTTTACTGCTGCTGTAAAAGGGCGGACGCGATCACAACGGCCAGTTTTTGCTGATATTCGCCACTTTTCAAAAGCGCCGTTTCGTTTTCATTGCTCAAAAATCCGCACTCGATCAGGATTGCAGGCGCGGTGACGTTTTTCATCAGGAAGATCGACGCGTCGATGGCCTTCTCTGTCTTCTCATTGCCCGCATTGACAGTCTGATTCAGCGCGAGCTGCACCGCATTCGCGACCTCGGCACTCCCCTCTTTTTTGCCGTAAAACACCTGCGCGCCGTGCGTCTGCTTGGATGACGGAAGACTGTTCTGGTGGATGCTGACAAGGATAGCGCCTTGCGTGCTGTTGACCAGTCCCACGCGGTTTTCGAGGTCGGAGCGCTTCTTTTCCCGCAGCGTGGACGCACTGGCATCGTGGATGGAGATATCCTCTGTGCGCGTCATGCGCGTCTCCTCGCCGAGAAAAACGAGCAGCGCGTCGAGCCGCCGCGCGATGGCGAGGTTCATGTCGCTTTCCTTGCTGCCGTCGGCGGCGACGGCCCCGCCGTCCTCCCCACCGTGCCCCGCGTCGATGACCCAGACGGTCTTCCCTGTCGGCGCCGACACGCTCGTCTCCACCGCCTCCGGCGGCAGAAGCAGGCTGACGGTCGCCGCCGTCAGCACGAGCAGCAGCGCGAATATGGCGTAAAACGCCTTTTTTCCGAAAACGATAAACAAAATACCCCTCACCCCGGAACAATGTATGCCCCGCGGCGCGGCCTTATGTGCTTTTCATTATACAGGACTTTGAACAAAAAGAAAAGCCCCGCTTCCCTTTTTTCTCCCGCTGCATAGGATGGTGTGGGCGGATGCCCGATTTCTTTGCAAGGAGGAGACTTCTTTGGACGACAACAGAGCCATGCGCGCCGAGTCCGGCGTGGGCACGCTGCCGAACGGCTGCTGCGCGCCGCTGGCTTTTCCCTATGTCCCCGTGCAGAAAAACGACCCCGAGCGCTATTCCCAACAGGACGCGCTCAAGGCCGGTACGCTGTTTCCGGGGCTGAACCTACCCTTTCACGCGCAGATGAAGACAAAGTTCCCCGCCGTCAACACGGCGCTCTCAGAGCTGATGGCGCTCGATTTTGCCATCGACGAGCTGGGGCTTTATCTCACCACACACCCGGAGGACACCGAGGTTCTGAACCTCTACTGGTCGTATATCAAGCTCGGCCGCGAGGGGCGCGAGGCCTATGAAAAGCAGTACGGCCCGATTTTGCAGACGGACGTGACGCCCGGCAGCTTCAAGTGGCTGAATGATCCGTGGCCGTGGGATCTGGAGGGAGAAAAGTAATGTTTGTATATGAGAAAAAGTTACAGTACCCGGTCAAGATCAAAAATCCGAATCCCAAACTCGCCGCGGCGATCATCAGCCAATATGGAGGCCCAGACGGAGAATTGGGTGCATCGCTGCGCTACCTCTCCCAGCGCTACTCCATGCCCTACCCCGAGCTCAAGGGCCTGCTGACCGACATCGGTACAGAGGAAGCGTCATGGCCCCCAATTTTGGTGCGGTATTTTTCCAGTCCGTCCAGCACATAGACCCATTTGGTGGGCAGCAGATTGAGCGCCACCTCTACCCTGCCGTCCCGGTACACGGTCATCTGTTGGAGGAGGTGCCCGTAAAAGTCATCGTCCGCCGTGCGTCCGCTGACGATGCCTGTGATGGCGGCGCGGATGTCCGGCTTTAGGGCCTGCGTGTCGGTGTTCAGCGTCTGCCGCTGTTTGATCGCGGCAATTTTCTCCTGCACCCGGTTCATTTCATTCTCACAGCGGGCTTTGACCCGCTGGTAGTCCTCCTTGCTGATGCTCTCGTCGAGAAAGCGGTCAAGGATCGCATCGCTCCGCGCTTGCAGCTTTTCAAACTCCAGCTCCAGCCGCCGCAGCTCCTGCTCGCCGCTGTCCTCACCGGACGCCAGAACGCTTTCCACAACGCGGGTGAGGCTCGATATGATCGATTTCTTATCCAGCGTCACGGCGCTCACGGAGCGCCGTAGAAGATCCATGGCGATGTCGTCCCGGATCTGCCGCCCGACGCTGCATCCGATGGTATTTCCTGCGCCGTCTGTGCGCCGCAGGCCCTCGTTGGTGGCGGTGAAGCAGCACCAGCGATAATAGGAGCTGCCATCCTGCCGCTTTTTGGTGCGGTGGGAGAAGCTCTTGCCGCACTCGCCGCAGCGAATTTTGCCGGAGAGCGGATAGCGGTTGCCGTGTCCGCCGCAGCCTGTCGCACGGTTGCGGCGGGATAGTTCCCGCTGCACCGCCTGCCACGTTTCGCGGTCGATGATGGGCTCGTGGTGGTCTTTCAGCTCGACCAGCGGCTCCTTGCCGTGGTTGTACTTCTTTTCGTGCGTCAGATAGTCCGGCGTGTAGGTCTTTTTCTGGATCAGGTCACCGCAGTATTTTTCATTCTTTAGGATCTTAGTCACGGTGGCAGACGACCAAAGGCAGTTGCCCTTGCTGCTGAGAATACCGGCCTCCCGCAGCTCCCGCGCGATGGTGCTGCACCCTTTGCGCTCTTGCAGGTACTTATGGAAGATGAGCCGGACAACTTCCGCGCCCTCCGGGTTGACGGTCATTTTGCCGCCAATCACGTCGTAACCCAGCAGCGAGCCGCCAAAAACGACACCCTTCTCCATGCTGCGCATCTGTCCCCATTTGGAGCGTTCAGAGGTCCTTCGGCTTTCGTCCTGTGCGAAGGAACTCATGATCGTCAGCCGCAGCTCCCCATCGTTGGTGCGGGTATCCAGGCTGTCATTGAGAAACAGCACGCCGACGCCGCGTCGCCGCAGCTCGCGGGTGATTTGCAGCGCGTCCACCGTGTTGCGGGTAAAACGGCTGACCTCCTTGGTCACGATCAGGTCGATCTGTCCCAGCTCCGCTGCATGGAGCATTTTATTGAACTCCACGCGCTTGTTGGTCGATGTGCCGGAAAATCCTTCGTCAGCATAGATGCCTTGCAACTCCCAATCCGGCTGGCGCTGGATGTACTCGCGGAAATACCGCTGCTGCGCTTCAAAGGAATTTGCCTGGTCTTCCTTATCCGTGGATACGCGACAATACGCTGCTACTTGTAACATAAAAATTCCTCCTTTTAGTCGTATCATACGATACAGAATGTGCCTTTGCAATTGTGTGAATACTGAAAGGCACTATTCCTTTACAGATTGTGATTTTCCTGTATTTCTTATCTGTTCTTCTAATTTTTGTACACAGTTCCTACACTGCATTTCGTTGAGGAAGCCTTGCCGCTGCAAGGCGAGCAGGACGGCTCGCTGGTACGCGAGAAGAAAGTCCTGCCCGATCTCGTCTGCCGCCTGATTATGCAGCAACTCCGGTTTGCTTGCCATCCTGCTCCCCCCTTTCCTTGAAACTATGCGGAGAGACCGGTGAACTTGTTGCCGTTTTCCCGGAAGCGGTTTCCTGCCTGACAGAAACTCGATTTCTGATTCTTGGCACGCTCGCGTCATCAGACGGTCATGGCCTGCTTCCCCGAAAGAGAAACGCTCCGGCGGTCATTCAATTTTGTGGAAGATCGTTTGCATCGAATTTCAACTTCCACAAAAATGATAGCAAGCGTTGACGGAGATTTCAATATGTGGTAAACTAATTACGTTACAAATGATATACCACACGCATTGCACAGCTGTGTCCACGAATGGAGGAAAAGCCTTGAGAGCCTTGTATTGCTTGAGTTTTGGCCCCAAAAAGGAATATGTAGAAACGGATTTCAAGCCCGTGGAATATCGTCTCGGGACAACCCTTATTGCCTTTTTGTCTACAGATTTCGCTTCTTTACGGGCGAAATTACTGGTGCGAACAACGCCCATGATGGAAAATCAAGCCATTACCGAGATCAAAAACGAGCTGAGCACGATCCACCCTTTTGGGGAACGCTTTGTGCAGTCCCTCTTTTTTGAAGAAAAGCTGGCAGACGTGCTTGATGAACGCATGGAAGGTTTTGAGAAGCTGCAAAAGGAACTCTCCGCCTTTGCAGATGCCGTGCTCGTGCCGGACAGATCTAAGTTGAGCGCCAAGCAGCGTTTGGCGCTCTATATGAGCCGCGATTTTCAAGCTGCCACAGCAATCGCCGGTTTGGACCTCAAGATGCGCGCGGAACGAAAGCTGTATGTAGATGAGCAGAATTTTGATCCGGTGTTGGCGGTAGACCGTATTTCGACGCCACCAAAGTCTGTCCGGTTTGCCCGCATCGAGGGCTCGGACGATTTGGGTGCGACGCTGCTGACAGAACTGCTGGAGATGGTCGAGCAAGGAATTGAATTGAAAAAGTGTGAATATTGTCATCGTTACTTTATCCCGTTCTCTTCCAAAGCTCTTTATTGTGATCGGTCAGTCGGTGATACCGGAAAAAGCTGCAAAGAACTCGCAGTCAAAGAGAAGCATGAAAAGAAAATCGCTGCCGATGATGGCTTAAAGCTCATCCGGCAGCGGATCAAAACCTATGATATGCGTGTTCGCCGTACTCCGGCCATTTACACAGATGCCGCATTTCAAATCTGGAAAGCACAAGCGGAGAATGCACGAAACCGCTATGTGAACGGTGAATTGACCTATGAAGAATTAGATGCGCTTACACAGCTCCCAAAGAAGAAAGGCGAATAATAGACGAAGAAAACGCGAAATATTTGCGTATTTTTCTTGTCCTTTGCGTATACTGTGATATAATAAAGGCGAGGTGATGAGTGTGACCTTAAAAGAATTGCGTATTTCAAAAGGGTTGAATCAGGCCCAATGTGCGGAATACCTCGGTATGTCCACGCGCAACTATCAGAATTACGAAAACGATGCCGCAAAAGCAAACACAGCCAGATACCATGCGATTTATCAAAAGCTGGAAAGCTATGGTCAGCCTGTTGTCACAGCCGCCGTACTCTCGCAAATGCCAGAGTTTCATACGAATGTTGTCACAGGTGGGGGCTTGCAGGCGTTGGCAAACAGCGTGGCAAAGTACGGCAAGCGTGACTGCTTCAGCACCTTGCAGAAGTTTGTGGCCGGCTCCTACGACGGGAAGATCTGTATTTTATACGGTCTCCGCCGAACCGGAAAGACAACACTTCTGTTCCAAATGCTTTCCGAACTGCCCATAGAAAGAACGGCCTACATCAAGGTGCAGACCACCGATGATATGTCACGGCTGACAAAGGACTTGAAAGTTCTGTTTGAACTGGGCTATCGGTATGTGTTTATTGATGAAATTACGCTCCTGAATGACTTCATCGACACCGCTGCCGTGCTTTCCGATGTGTTCAGCATGATGGGCATGAAAATCGTTGTTTCCGGTACGGACTCTCTTGGCTTTGCTATGGCAAACCGCGATGAACTGTACGACAGAAGCGTGACGATCCACACCTCTTTTATTCCCTTTCGGGAGTATGCGCGGCTCCTGAACATCTGTTCTGTCGATTCTTATATTGAATACGGCGGAACGCTGAAAATGGAAAATATGAGCTTTGACGATCCGGATGCCGCCTTTGACGAGGTCGCGTTTCGGGACGATGAAAGTACCCGGAAGTATATTGATACCGCCATCAGCCGCAACATTCAGCATACACTGAAAAACGACCATTACGGCGAATACTTCAATCAACTGCGGGAACTTTACGAAAAAGGCGAACTGACCAACGTCATCAACCGCATTGTGCAGCACATGAACCACCGGTTTGTGCTGCGCGTGGTGGAGGACGAATTTAAGTCCCATGACTTTGGCTCCGCAAAGGAGCTGCTTCTGCATGATCTCCCTGCGGAACGGGCGACTGTTCTCTATGATGTCGATGAAAAGCAAATATTGGAGCGCCTGAAGGCCATTATTGAGGTCAAGGAAAAGAGTGAAACAACCGTCCCGATCACGCAGGAGCATATCGACAAAGTGAAGAAGTATCTGCTTATGCTGGATCTGATCGTCAACTGTCCGGAACGGTATGAAAGCGGTAAGCAGGCAGAGCATTTCGTCTTTTCCCAGCCCGGTATGCGCTATGCTATCGCAAAGGCTTTGGTCTACTCCCTGATGCAGGATGTCTATTTCGCATCGATTTCCGAAGCAGATAAGGCATATATCACAGGAAAGATTCTGGACGATGTAAAGGGCCGGATGCTGGAGGACATTGTTCTGCTGGAAGTCCGCAAAACCGCGCCCAGTACGATGGAAGCGTTCAAATTCAAGTTCGATGCCGGCGGCGAGTTTGACATGGTGATTTACGATAAAGCAAGTCGAAATTGCCGCATCTATGAAATCAAGCACAGCACCGAGGTCAATGAAAAGCAGACACTTCATCTGCGTGATGCAGAGAAATGCCAAATCGTTGAAAAACGCTTTGGCCCGATCAGCGGTAAATTCGTTCTTTATCGCGGAAAAGATACGTTTGCCGAGGGTGTTCAGTATTTGAATGTAGAAAATTTCCTGTGTGGTCTGAAGTAACTTTTGAGGAGGATTTATCATGAACTATATTTTAAAGCAGTTCGATGAACCGCTCGTTAAATTCTCCGCGACAACGGATACCAGTGAGCCGGAGATCCAAATCCTTTGGACAAACGAAGAAAAAGCGGCATTTCTGCCGCTTGATCTGACGCTGACACCGGACGGATTGAGCCGTTGGCTGCGCCGCCGCACGATTCCGAAGAATCGTGCCTATGTCCATAGTCTTTTAGCAAAATGCGGCTTAAACCTCAACCGACCGCTCAGTATTATCAGTGTTTGTAAAGGACTATCGCTTAACGATTGCTATTGGGTCGTCGAGGACGGTGACACCGCTTCTTTCGGCAAGGTAAATCTCTACGACAACCCATTCAGCAATGTTCTGGCAGAGCTTGCCTTTACCGGCTATGGCAGCAGCGTCCGCGCTTCCCTGCTCTCCAGCCCGGAGTTTACCACCAACGGAATGCTTCGCAAATGCTGGCGGCGCATCGGCGGTAAGGTGTATCTCTATAAGGGCGGCACAGAGGGCGCGGCCAACACAGGCAACGAACCATACTCTGAGTTTTACGCCGCGCAGATCGCCGCCGCCATGGGCGTTCACGCGATCCCCTACGGCTTATCCCGTTGGAAGGGCGTTCTCTGTTCCACCTGCGAGCTTTTTACCGACAAGGCGTATGCCTACCTCCCTATCGGACATCTCGTTTCTAAGGGCGGCATGGGGGCTGTCAGGGCGTATTACGAAAAGATGGGAGATAAGTTTGTCAACGCGCTGAACGAAATGCTGGTGTTTGATGCGGTGATCTGCAATGTGGACCGGCATTTTGGAAACTTCGGCGTGATGGTCGATAACCGGACGAATACCATCGTCTCCCCCGCTCCCCTGTTCGACCATGGCAATTCCCTCTTTAACTTTGCAGGCGCGGACGCCTGGGCGAACGAGACCGCATTGGAGGAATATATCGAAACGCTGTACCCCAGCGTGTACGATGATTTTCTCGGCACAGCCAAGGCCGTGCTGACGCCGGAGCTGCGCGAAAAGCTGCGGCATCTGCTAAGCTTCAAGTTCAAGAAGCACTCGCGCTATAACCTGCCCGAAAATAGGTTGCGGATGGTGGAGCGGCAGGTGCAGAAACGGGCAAGAATATTGTTGGATATGTAGAGTTAAGACCGCCAGTAAAAACCGGCGGTCTTAACTCTACATACTCCGCGTATTCAATACGTCTTCATGTTTTTCAGATAGAACTCATAATGCTTAACAGACTCCGGTAGCTGTCCACATCATGGTACACCACGTTGCTTGTGGACATCTCATTGAACAACTTCTTTGCGCAGGAGATTTTTGCCTGCTCAATTGGACGCAGCTCAAGACTTTCCATTGTGCCTTTCGTTTCAGCTATAAAGAAAATGTGCTTGACCGTACCTTCATAGAAAGCGATTGCCCAGTCCGGCGAATAGTTTCCTACCGGTGTAGGGATTTGGAAGGTTCTCGGCAGCTTGGCATAAACGCAAACTTCCTCCGCTGCATCCAAATCCTCGGCAAATTTTCTCTCGATGCTCTTGTCAGCTGAGCCGTCTGTAAACACATAGTCCTGAATGGCTTTCTTTGCGAGGAACGCCTTGTCAAAGCTCTGAGTTGCCTTTTCAGCCGTGAAGATGGAACTGTCATATTCGCCCTCGATGGTATCGTAGGAAATGTGCTCTACGATCATCGTGGCTTTCTGTTCGTTAATGAGCCGGATCACCTTACTGATGAACTCCTCCGGGTTGTTCCTGAACATATAGAGTTTGTCTACGCGGATGCCTTGCAGGATTGCAGAAACCGTACGCCTGTCTCTTATACACATCTGACGCTGCCGACGATAAGGC
>ENA-UAPA01001373-UAPA01001373.1-human-gut-metagenome-genome-assembly--contig:-NODE-1373-length-10849-cov-8.827219_pt1 | contig 10849 bp, 4 predicted proteins | sample MGYA00243476_ERZ654569 | MGnify/ENA primary metagenome ERZ654569 (study PRJEB26926, sample SAMN06164726) | human gut metagenome | biome: ENVO:00009003; feature: ENVO:2100002; material: ENVO:00002003... | reverse complement strand
GATGCAGCGTAGTCTCGTGGGCTCGGAGATGTGTATAAGAGACAGATATAATATATAACAATTTAAAACAACTTTGAACTATAAGGGCTATATACCCCCTAGGAAAAAACTGAGGAACTGAGTTATTGAGGAACTGAGTCAATGCTAGAGACTTTGAATCTTACTCTTGATACTGTTGAATATGTGCTTATATTAAAAACTAAGTATCAGATTATCAGATAAATAAAACACTTGCTCCCTTGAAATAAAGGGGCAAGTGTTTATTGTGATACCCATACCCCCTAAAACAGGGGGCATGGGTATGAAAAGAATTTCGTTACATTGAACTTTCAAATCGTAACTTGATGAGATCTGGCTGATTTACATCTCAACCACTACTTCATGCTTGCCTTCAGAGCAAGGAATGATGGTGCCTGAGATAGGAGTGCCATCCACTGTAATCTGCTTCACGCCCTTCTGGTTTCCGCTAGGATTCTTTACTGTGATATGGTATTCGCCACCACGGAACTTGCGGGTTACCTCATACTCCTTAGCGGTGCTTGGGAGACAAGGATCGATGAGCAAACCTTCATAATCTGGCTTGATGCCGAGGATGAATTCTGATACTGTATACCACATCCATGCCGCTGTACCGGTGAGCCAGGAATTCTTTCCTTCGCCCGGTTTGGCTGCATCCTTACCGGCTACCATCTGGCAGTTTACGTAAGGTTCTACCTTGTGAAGTGTCTGATATTTTTCCTCTACATAGCTAGGCAGAATCTTGGTATAATGGCTCCAGGCATCGTTGCCTCGACCGGCTACAGTCTCTCCGATGATGACCCAAGGATTGTTGTGGCAGAAGATACCGGCGTTCTCCTTGTAGCCTTCAGGATAAGAAGAAATCTCACCCATTTCTACATGATAGGTGGTGTAAGCTGGGTTGTTCAGCACCAGTCCGTGCTCGCATTCCAGTCGTTTCTTGCTGCTGTCCAGTGCTTTATCGCAGAGTCCTTCTTCCAGACCGATACCAGCCATCGTACACCAGCCCTGGCTCTCGATGAAGATTTTGCCTTCTTCGTTCTCATCACTACCAATCTTGTTGCCGAAGAAATCGTAAGCGCGGAGGAACCATTCGCCGTCCCATCCATGCTGCTTCACAGCCTCGTTCATCTCATCTACAGCCTGCTGCATGCGCTCGGCTTCTGTCAAATAATCTTCCTCTGCAAGACCGGCTATTTCGCCCTCCTTGCTTTCCAAAGCTTCCTTGGCAAGCTGCTTGCACAGAGCCACATAATCCTTGCCGGTAACCACGAACAGACCGGCTATCATCAGACTCTCTGCCTTGCTTCCTTCGCCCTTGTTTTCGGTGGTCTGGAAACTCTCGTTAGGGTCCCAGGAGAAGCAGTTCAGGTTCAGACAGTCGTTCCAGTCGGCTCTTCCGATGAGTGGCAACTTGTGTGGACCCAGGTTGTTGATAACATGGTTCATCGAAATCTTGAGGTGCTCGAAGAGGCTTACTTCTGTGCCTGGCTGGTTGTCGAAAGGCACCTGTTCAGCGAGGATAGAGAAGTCGCCCGTCTCCTTGATATAGGCTACGGTACCGAAGATGAGCCAGCATGGGTCGTCGTTGAAACCGCCACCGATATCGTTGTTGCCACGCTTGGTGAGCGGCTGATACTGGTGGTAGCAGCCACCGTCAGGGAACTGGGTGCTGGCGATATCGATGATGCGCTGGCGGGCACGGGTAGGTATCTGATGAACGAAACCTACGAGGTCCTGGTTGGAATCGCGGAAGCCCATGCCTCGACCGATGCCGCTCTCGAAGAAACTTGCCGAACGCGACATACAGAAGGTGATCATGCACTGATACTGGTTCCAGATGTTCACCATACGGTCTAACTTGTCGTTGCCGCTCTTCACGGTGAAGATGTTCAGCAGGTTATCCCAGTACTGGTTGAGTTCTGCGAAGGCAGCATCCACCTTTTCTGTGGTATCAAACTTGGCGATAAGCTGATGAGCTTTCTCCTTGTTGATTACCTTCTTGGCGCTGAACTTCTTGTCCTGCTCGTTCTCCACATAGCCCAAAAGGAAGATGAGGTCGCGGCTCTCGCCTGGCTGCAGGGTAACCTCGATATAATGAGATGCGATAGGGCTCCAGCCGTGGGCAAAGCTGTTGCGTGGCTTGCCTTCCATCACAGCCTCAGGCTCGGCAAACTCGTTATAGAGTCCGATGAAGCTCTCGCGGTCGGTATCGTAGCCCTGAATCTCTGTATTCACAGTGTAGAAAGCGTAGTGGTTGCGGCGCTCACGATATTCGGTCTTGTGATAGATGGTAGAACCTTCTACCTCTACTTCGCCCGTAGAGAAGTTGCGCTGGAAGTTCTCCATGTCGGTAGCAGCATTCCAGAGGCACCACTCTGCAAAGGAGAACACTTTGAGGGTCTTCACCTCCTCAGTCTGGTTCTTCAGCGTCATCTTCTGCACCTCAGCCCATGTATGGAGGGGTACGAAGAAAAGCACACTCGCCTCTACGCCGTTCTTGCTGCCCGTGATGCGGGTATAGTTCATGCCGTGGCGGCACTCGTAGCTGTCGAGTGGTGTCTTGCAAGGTTTCCATCCCGGGTTCCATACGGTATCGCCATCTTTGATATAGAAATAGCGACCGCCGTTATCCATCGGCACACCATTGTAGCGATAACGGGTGATGCGACGGAACTTGGCATCCTTGTAGAAGGAATAACCACCTGCTGTGTTTGAGATGAGCGAGAAGAAATCCTCGTTACCCAAATAATTGATCCAAGGCCATGGGGTCTTTGGGTCAGTAATCACGTATTCGCGATTGGCGTCATCAAAATGACCATACTTTTTTTCTGCCATTGTTTTTTTAATGTTATTTCTTGGTAAAATATACTATTTTGGTGCAAAGATAGTAAAAAGTTTAAGTTTCGGGGTTAGAAAACAGTTTTTTTTTGTATTTTTGCAATGAAAAGTTTGATGATTATCATCATTCCATTAACATTTTATACAGTTGGCTTATGAAAAGAAACATTTTATCACTTCTGATAGCCCTCTTTGCTACGATGCAGGTAGCGGCTCAGACATACGACAACTTGTGGAAGCAAGCTGAAATCAATGCTCAGAAGGACCAGCCTAAGAGCGAAATCGCGGTGATGAAGAAAATCATCGCCAAGGCCTCGGTTGCCAAAGATTACGGGCAGCTGCTGGCGGCTGAGATGAGGCAAATGACTCTTTGGAAAGAGATTTCTGCTGACTCGCTTTCGCCTAACGTGAAGCGGATGGAAGCTGAAGCTTTGAAGACAAATGACCCGATGCTGAAAGCGGTGAGATATGCTGTGCTCGGCAAGGTATATCATGATAATCCGTATGGAATAGAAGTGGATGAGGCTTCTTTGGAACAAAGGGAGGATGCTTCTTATTATCAAAGTCAGCGAAAGGTAAACCTGAAGAAGAGCCAGGAGTTCTTCAAAAAAGCGATGGCGCACCCAGAGCTTCTTGCCAAGCATGCTTCTACTGAGTATGTGCCGCTGACTCTAAAAGGGGTGGACGGAAGTTCCTTCAAGAATGATTTGCTGCATCTCATCGGATTCGAGGCAGACAGCAAGGAGGCGTATCTGCAGCTGTACACCTATTATAATAAGGTGGGCAATCGGGGTGCGGCTTGTCTCTGTGCCTATAAGCTCATCGAGAAATACCGCCAGGACGACGTGAGAGTGGTGAAGAAGTCGAAGTATCTGCAGACCATCGACTCGCTCATCCAGATTTATCAGGATATTCCGGAGGCAGGCGAACTTGCCGTGGAGCATTTCCGCTTCATGGAAGGTGCTACCGATGCCAAACCGCAGGATAAGCTCAACTATATCAACTATGCGCTGAGCCGCTGGGGTGAATGGTCGAGAATGAACGAACTGAGAAATGCGCAGAAGCGACTTACCGAACCGATGTTCCGGGTGAAGGATATGCCGCAGGTATTGCGACCTGGGGAGAAGGTTGGGGTGCAGCTGGATGTGCGTAATCTCCAGAACCTGAAAATCAGCATCTCCCGCCTCAACATCACGGCGGATAATGAATATGATGCTCAGGATGAGGCTACCTATAAGATGCTCCTGAAGAAGACCACGAAACTGCATCAGAAGGATTACAGCAGGAATTACTATGGTCGTCCGGATTATCAAGAGGTGAAGGATTCCATTGAAATCGGTGGCAATCTGCCGCTGGGTGCCTATCTGATGGAGGTAACTTCTGATAATACCGGCATCGCTCCGCAGCGCAAACTCTTCTATGTCAGCAATCTGGCGGTGATGATCCAGCAGTTGCCGGATGATAAGCATCGCTATGTGGTGGTGAATGCTACCGACGGACAGCCTATCGCCGGGGCGAAGATAGAACTCTACGACCAGCGGTATGATTTCAAGACGAAGAAGGACAAGCGAATAGTTCATGCCCGCTTGACAACAGATGAGAACGGAGAGGCTTACTTCAAAAATGTGGATGGAATGGTGTTGATTTCTACCAACAATGACAAGTTTACGCCAGCCAGGGACATCTATCTTAGCCGTACCCGCTATTATGAGAAGAAGGATAATGAGACTAAATATCAGGTTTATACCGATCGTGCCATCTATCGCCCGGGGCAGAAGGTACATGCCTCAGCCATTTCCTATACTGTCAAGAAGGGGTTGGATGCCAGCGTGCCTGGCAAGAGCATGGAACTGAAGTTTGTCCTGAGTGATGCCAACTGGAAGCAGGTGGCTGAGCAGAAGGCTACTACCGATGAATACGGTACGGCTTCCGTAGATTTCGAACTCCCGAAGGAGGGAAAGACAGGACTGTATTCCATCTCCGTGAATGGTACAGCAAGCGAATATTTCAGAGTTGAGGAGTATAAGCGTCCTACCTTCGAGATTACCTTCCCGAAGGTGAACGAGAAATATAACTGGGGCGATACTGTAGTGGTGAAGGCTACAGCCAAGACCTATGCCGGTATACCTGTACAGGGTGCCAAGGTAGCGTATCAGGTGACTCGCAGAAACCAGCTTTGGTGGTGGGGCGCAGGCTCTGCCGGACAGCTGGTAAAGACAGACAGTTGCGTGACTCGTGAGGACGGAACCTTCGACGTAGAGATTCCGCTGGAGGCTTCCTTGTCAGGAAAAGACGAGGCTGATATGAGCGAGTTCATGCGCATCGCCCGTTTCTTCAACTTCGAGGTCTCAGCCATCGTTACCGACATCAGCGGCGAGAGCCACGAGGGCGTGATGAGTCTGCCTCTGGGCACCAAGCCAACCATCCTCACGGTGAATCTTCCTAAGCGTATCGAAACAGACAGTCTGAAGACGGTGACCTTCGCTTACCGCAATGCCAGTGGTATGCCGATTTCTAGTAGGTTGAAATATCGCATTGATAAGGGCGAATGGAAGGATGCCGAGGCGAATGTATCGGTTTCTATCAAGGAATATGCTTCTTCTGCATCATCTGCCTCTTCTTCCCTCGTTTGGAAATCTGGCGTTCATCAGTTGGAGGCAATCTGCGGACAGGATACCCTGCAGCAGAAGTTCACGCTCTTCAGCATGAAGGATACCCATCCGGTGGAGCCAACTACCGAATGGTATTATCAGACGGCGAAGACTTTCCCTCGTGATGGCAAGCCGGTCTATATTCAGGTGGGCTCTTCGGAGAACGGAGCGCACATCGTATATTCCATCATCGCCGGCAACAAACTGCTGGAGAAGGGCGCCTGGGAGTTGGGCGACAGCATCGTGACTCTGCCTTTCACCTACAAGGAGGAATATGCGTCGGGCATCGTACTGAACTATAGTTTCGTGAAGCAAGGTAAGTGCTATACCCGAATGATGAGCATCGCCCGTCCTTTGCCTGAGAAGAAACTGAATATCGCCTGGAAGACCTTCCGCAACCGTCTGACCCCTGGACAGAAGGAGGAGTGGACGCTGAAGATTACCACCCCTGACGGCAAGCCAGCCAAGGCGCAGCTGATGAGCGTACTCTATGACAAGTCGCTCGACCAGATAGCCCCGCATTCCTGGAATCTCTCACTGGGCTTCTATCAGAGTCTGCCAAACTGCTACTGGAAGCACAACCTCACTTTCCGTTCATCTTACTTGAATGGCGTTTATCCTACCAAGTATTATGACGAGAAGGGACTGGATGTAGATAAGTTTGATGGCAAATTCTTTAGCTATTATGCTTATATGCAAGCGGTGGAGCTGAGCAAGTTGGAACGTTCTCTTGGCGGAACCGTAGAGTCTGTTCGTATAAAGAAAGACGAGCTGGTTCAGGAAGAAGGGAGGGTCATGAAAATTCGTGGGAGTAATATGACCCGTGTTGCAGCGGCTGCTCCATCTGCCAACAAGGTTTTTGATGTAGTAGAGGAGATGCCGCAGTTTGCCGGCGGTTCTGGCTCAGATGCAGAACTGTTCCTCGACCAGGTGCAGGTGCGCGAGAACCTGAACGAGACTGCCTTCTTCTATCCTGCCTTGGAGAGCGAGAACAATGGCAACGTAGCCATCAGGTTTACCCTGCCGGAGAGCGTGACTACCTGGAAGTTCATGGGCTTGGCTCATGACAAGGAGATGCGCAACGGTTTGCTGGTGGATGAGGCTGTGGCTCAGAAGACCGTGATGGTGCAGCCTAACATGCCTCGCTTCCTGCGTGAGGGCGATAAGAGCACCATCGTGGTGAAACTCTTCAATACTTCCGACAAGAAGGTGAGCGGCAACACCCGTATGCAGATTCTCGACCCGGAGACCAACAAGGTGGTTTGGCAGAAGACGCAGAACTACTGCATTGATGCCGAGGGCTCTGCTACCATCTCCTTTGATGTCCAGGGACTGAAAGAAGGCGTATATATTAATAAGGTGGTGGCTGCCGGTAATGGCTACAGCGATGGTGAACAGCACTATCTGCCGGTTTTGAGCAACCGTGAACTCGTGGTGAACACCCTGCCTATCACCCTGCATCAGAAGGGTGAGCAGAGCTTCGACCTGAGCAAACTCTTCCTGAACAAGGAGGGCAAGCAGGCGAAGGGCGCTGAAGAGGCAAAGGTAACCATCGAGTACACCAATAACCCAAGTTGGCTGATGGTGAAGGCGCTGCCAGCCATCAGTAATCCGGATGAGGAGGACGCCATCTCGCTGATGTCTGCCATCTATGCCAATACTATCACAAACCATGTACAGAAGCATCTCTCGCTGGAAAATCTCACTCAGGAGAGCATCCGCCTGCAGAATCAGGTGGAGAAGCTGAAGAAGTTGCAGAACCCTAACGGTTCCTTTTCCTGGTGGAAAGGAATGAAGGGCAGCCGGTATATGACTACATCGGTAGCCGAAATGATGGTTCGATTGAATGACATCGCAGGTGTGCAGAAATCAACCGCCCGGATGCTGACTTCCGCCATCGATTATCTCTCCTGGCAGACAGCACAGGAAGTAAGAGAAATGAAGAAGCAGGAGGAGAAAAAGCAGAAGGTGAATCCTAGCGAACAGGCGCTGCATTATCTCTACATCCTTTCGGTGGATGGCAGAAAGATGAAGCAGAATCTGGAGCAGGATAAGGCTTATCTCCTGGACAAGATGTCGAAGATGACCGGTGATTTCTCCATCTATGGCAAGGCGCGTGCTGCCGTGGTACTCGCCAGAAACAGCCAGCAGAATGCTGCTTACCGCGAGAAGGCAGGCGAATATCTGCAGAGCGTGAACGAATATGCCGTTTACCGCGAGGAGATGGGCCGCTACTACGATACCCGCAAGGCACTCTACAGCTGGAGAAACTATAAGATTCCTACCCAGGTATCCGTGATAGAGGCGATGCAGATGCTGAAGCCGAACGACAAGCAGACCGTCGAGGAACTGCAGCGCTGGCTCCTGATGTCGAAACGCACCCAGGTTTGGGATACGCCGGTGAACACCGTGGATGCTGTCTACGCCTTTATGAAGGGCAATGAGAGCAACTGGAGCAGGAAGGCTGAGAATGCCGTGCTGAAACTGGATGGCAAGCTGCTGCCGATGCCGCAGGATTCCACTACTTTGGGCTATGTGAAGACCGAAAGACCGGGCAAGGCATCTAAGCTGAGCATCGACAAAAAGAGCGATTATACCAGCTGGGGAGCTGTCTATGCAGAGTTTAAGCAGCCTATCAGCGAAATCGGTTCCATGGAGTCGGGCATCAAGGTGCGCCGTGTCATCGTTCCAGCCGAATCTGAGAGCAAGGGCAATGCGCAGGTAGGCGAGAAGGTGAAGGTAACGCTCATCATCACCGCCGACCGCGACTACGACTTTGTGCAGATTACGGATAAGCGTGCGGCATGCCTGGAGCCGGTTAACCAGTTGAGCGGTTATCAGTGGAGCATAGGCTGCTATGTTTCTCCAAGAGACCATGCAACAAATTTCTATTTCGATCGTTTATCTAAAGGTAAGCACATCGTAGAAATGGAGTATTACGTGGATAGAAAGGGCGACTATCAGAGCGGAACTTGCACCGCTGAGTGTACCTACAGTCCGGAGTTTGGTGGCCGCACAGAGACCTATGAATTGAAAGTTAATAATTGATAGTTAAAAGTTTATAGATTGATAATTTAAAATAGAATAGTATGAAACGGATGAATATATGGATGCTCTCAGCGCTGTTGGCGCTGCCTGCATCAGCACAGAAGATTACAACCCAGCACGAGGTGGTAGACTGCGGACAGGTGGTGTTCCACAAGCCTGTAACTGCCGAATTCGTGCTGAAGAATGACGGGCACAAGCCGTTGGTTATCAACAATGTATTGAAAAGCTGCGGCTGTACGGAGGTAGATTATCCGAAGACGAGCATAGCTGCCGGCGAAAGTTTCGTCATCAAGGCGGTATACGATGCCAAGCAGATGGGTACTTTCACCAAGCAGGTTTGCCTCTATACCAATGCGGATGAAGAGCCGTTTATCCTCTCTATGAGGGGAAGGGTAGTGGGCAGTGTAGTAGATTTCGCTGGTTCTTACGATGAGATGCTGGGTGTCATCAAGAGTGATGCCCAGGAGGTGGAGTTTGATGACGTGAACCGTGGCGACCGTCCGGTTCAGCGCATTCATATCTTCAATCCTACCGACGAAGTGCTGGAGCCGGTAGTGATGCATCTGCCATCCTATCTTCATGCTTTCGTATCGCCTTCCAAGGTGGCTCCGCGTCATTCTGCCGAAATCAGTTTCGTGCTGGATTCCAAGAAACTGCGCGACCTGGGCTTGAACCAGACATCGGTTTATCTCGGTGAGCGTCCTGGCGATAAGATTGCGCCTGAGAAGGAAATCGTGGTATCAGCCGTTCTTCTTCCTGGTTTCGAAAACATGACTCCAGCCAAGAAGGCACTGGCTCCGAAGATAGAGATGTCTGCCACCGATCTCAATCTGGGTAGTTTCAATGGAAAGAAGAAGCTGAAGGGTGAGATTCTGATTACCAATAAGGGTAAGTCGGAACTGGATATCCGCAGCATGCAGATGTTTACGATGGGCTTGCAGGTGAAACTGAAGAAGAGTAAGATTCAGCCAGGAGAGACCGTTAAGATGAAGGTGACGGCTGTGGCTGCCGACTTGAAGAAATCGCGTGTCAGACACCCTCGTATCCTCATAATTACGAATGACCCTGACCATGCTAAGGTGGTGGTGAAGATTTATGTACAATGATTTAAAAATGAATATCGTGCAGATAGAAATAGATAACGGCAGTGGGTTCTGCTTTGGCGTAACCACTGCCATCAAGAAAGCTGAAGAGGAGTTGGCTAAGGGCGGTAAACTTTACTGCCTGGGCGATATTGTGCATAACGGTATGGAGGTGGAGCGCCTGCATGAAGCGGGACTCATCACGATAGACCATGAGCAGATGGAGGAACTGCAGGGCGTAAAGGTCTTGCTCCGTGCTCATGGTGAACCGCCTGAAACTTATGCCCTTGCTGAGCGAAATAACATTGAAATCATCGATGCTACCTGTCCTGTGGTGCTCCAGTTGCAGCGCCGCATCAAGAAGCAGTATGTCAACAATCCGGAGGCACAGATCGTGATTTTCGGCAAGAACGGGCATGCTGAGGTGCTCGGACTGGTGGGGCAGACGGAGAGTCATGCCATCGTGGTAGAGAAGTTTGAGGATGTGAAGCAGCTGAAGGAAACCGGTCAGCTGGATTTCTCTAAAGATATCTATCTTTACTCCCAGACTACCAAGAGTCTCGATGAGTTCCACCGCATCATCGAATATTGCCAGGAGCATATTGTTGAGGGCGCTGTCTTCAAGAGTTTCGATACCATCTGCCGTCAGGTGGCTAACCGCATGCCTAACATCGCTGCCTTTGCCAGCAAGCATGATGTCATCCTCTTTGTGAGTGGCAGAAAGAGTTCGAACGGCAAGGTGCTTTTCAAGGAATGCAAGAGCGTGAATGCCAACAGCTACCAGATAGAAAGTGCTGACGAAATAGATATGAACTGGTTCAAGGATGTGGAAACGGTAGGTATCTGTGGTGCTACCAGTACGCCGAAGTGGCTGATGGAAGAGTGCAAGGATAAGATTATCAAGGAAAACTCTGCTCTTTTGTAATAAGAGTTAAAATATTGATTATCAGCTACTTGATATACTTGGTACGGTGTTTCACCGTATATGGGTAGAGGATAGTTTTATCGTTGGTTGAAAAACTTAATATATTGGTTATTAATCAGTTAACCCATTTGGTGTCGTGTTTCACGACGTCAAGTGGGTTTATCTTTTATAAACTGTCTGAAAATAAAACAGGTGATAAATCTTCTCCCGAAGACCTATCACCTTCAAAAAACAGTAATTAACTCAAAATTTATAATCTATATCATTACTACCTTGTTAATATG
>ENA-UAPA01001360-UAPA01001360.1-human-gut-metagenome-genome-assembly--contig:-NODE-1360-length-10913-cov-5.625253_pt1 | contig 10913 bp, 10 predicted proteins | sample MGYA00243476_ERZ654569 | MGnify/ENA primary metagenome ERZ654569 (study PRJEB26926, sample SAMN06164726) | human gut metagenome | biome: ENVO:00009003; feature: ENVO:2100002; material: ENVO:00002003... | reverse complement strand
GAAGGCTATCTGAAAGATACCACCCAGTGGAGCGAGGCGATGGCGGAAGTCATTGCCGCGCAGGAGGGGATAACGCTCGCCGTTGAACACTGGGAAGTAGTGCGCTTTGTGCGCGAGTTTTATCTTGAATTTAACACCTCCCCGGCGATCCGTATGCTGGTCAAGGCGATGGCCAACAAGTTTGGCGAAGAGAAAGGCAACAGCCGCTATCTCTATCGCCTGTTCCCGAAAGGACCCGCCAAACAGGCGACCAAAATCGCCGGCTTGCCGAAGCCGGTGAAGTGCATCTAATAGAGGATCGCGAATTTGTCCCAGCTGCGGGTGGGTTGATGGGGCTCGGTTAACACTCGGTCAACCCGCGCGCTGCGCGGCCCCCCGGCTTTAAGCCAGGCGATGAGTTTTTCCACCTGCTCCGCCTCGCCGCAGGCAAGCACTTCCACCCCGCCGTCATCCAGATTACGGGCATAACCGGTCACCCCCAGCTGCAGCGCTTCCCGCTGCGTGGAATAGCGAAATCCCACGCCCTGAACCGAACCGTAAACCCATGCCATTGTGCAGATACTGGCCATAATCATCTCCTTTTCGCTCACGCTATACGCTGAGGATAGCAAATTCGCTCAGCGTACATGCTTCGGCAGTAAACCATAATGCTGACGGAAGCGCGCGGTAAAGCGCGCGCGAAGCTCCCGCGTGGCGGCGACGGTGTAGGTCACGGCCAGAATATGCGCCGGGTCGATGCCGCAGCACAGCGCCATATACCCCAGCCGCGTCACCAGCACCGTCGTTTTCCCGCTTCCGGGCACGGCCAGCAGCAGAACCGGCCCCTCCGTCTCGCGGACGGCGGCCTTCTGCTGTTCGCTGAACTGCGGCATATAGCGGGCGGTAAATTCCTCCGTCGTCATACGGTAAGCTCCAGTACGACCGGGCAGTGGTCGCTGCCGAACACGTCCGTGCGGATCTCCGATGACAAAACACGCGGCAGCAGGCGCTCGGAGACGATAAAATAGTCGATGCGCCAGCCTGCGTTGTTTTCCCTCGCGTGGAAGCGGTAGCTCCACCACGAGTATACGCCTGCCAGGTTCGGGTGCAGGCGGCGGAACGTATCGGCGAAGCCGGAGGAGAGAAGCTCGGTCATTTTCGCGCGCTCCTCATCAGAAAAGCCCGCGTTCTGCCGGTTCGCCTTTGGGTTTTTGATGTCGATCTCCTCATGCGCGACGTTCAGATCGCCGCAGTAAACGACCGGCTTTTCCGCGTCCAGCCGCAGCAGATACGCGCGCAGCGCGTCTTCCCACTCCATGCGGTATGGAAGGCGCTTGAGGCCGTCCTGCGAATTGGGCGTATAGCAGCAGACGAGATAGAATTCCGGGTACTCCGCCGTGATGAGCCGACCTTCGTGGTCGTGCGCGTCAAGGCCCAGCCCATATTGGACGGAAAGCGGGGCCTGCTTCGTCAGAATCGCCGTGCCGGAATAGCCCTTTTTCTCGGCGGAATAAAAATAGCGGTGATAGCCGTCCAGCTCGAAGACGGCCTGCTCCGGCTGGAGCTTCGTCTCCTGCAGGCAGATCACATCGGCATTTTCCTGCGCACAGTAGTCAAGAAAGCCCTTGCCGAGACACGCCCGCAGGCCGTTGACATTCCAGGATACCAGTTTCATAGATACCTCCAGGTGAAAAAAATCTTCCCATGGGCGGGAAGAGTCAGGGTGCATAAAGACTTTGCGGATTTATAGGGCAGTACGGATTTGCGGCAGTCCTGTAGGGGCCGATGCCCACATCGGCCCGCTGGGAAGTTGCGAATTTGCCGCAGATTTCCGTAAAACCGGTACATTCTGCGGGCGGACAGAGTCGTCCGCCCCTACAGGAGAGAGCGGGGGACGTTGTAGGGGCCGACGACTCTGTCGGCCCAAAAAATATAACGAATTCGCCGAGAATTCCCGTAAAACCGGTGCAATCTGCGCGGGCCGATGCAGGCATCGGCCCCTACAATGAAATTTGGTGGTGCACACGGGGGTGCATCGGTCTATGCTTTTCGCCCCTGCCTGCTGCAACCCCTCAGGCGCTGCGCGCCAGCTCCCCTTTCAGGGGAGCCGTTATTCTGCTGTTTCCTCCGCGGCCGTTTCCGGCAGCTGCATGTCGTCGAAGGCGTTCTGCGCGTCGTCGAAGATCACCTGTACCTCGGCGAACGCGTCCTGCAGGCGGGAAAGGCCGGTAGACAGGTCGGCAGCCAGCGCGGCGATCTCCTCGCCGGAATCCATGTAGCGGGTGCGCGCATCCTCGCAGAGGTTGGACAGCTGCGCGTAGATGCGCCGGGCGCGCACGGCGGCATTGCGCTCGGTCTGCTCGGCGCGGCGGTAAGCGGTCAGCTCCTTTTCGGTGAGCGACGGTTCCTGCACCGGTTCATCCGGCTCATTTTCTGTTTCCGGCTCTTCCGGCTGCGGCACCGGCTCCGACGGCTGCGGGTCGGGGCGCGTCAGCAGTTCCTGTTGCGCCTCTTCGGCCTTTTTCAACTGCTCCGCCAGATCAGAGCCTTCCTGCGCGAGCGCGTTCACCTGCCCGGAAAGCGCGTCGTTGTCCGCCTGTGCCTGCTCCAGACGCTTCTGCAGACCTGCCAGTTCGACCTGAAGGCGCGCATTTTCAGCGGCAAGCTTATCGCGCTCGTCGGTCAGCTTGCGCAGAGCCTTCTGGTGCTCAATGGATGTCGATTCGATATAATTGACAACGTCGGTGCGGTTAAAGCCGCTGACCGCCGTGCGGAACTTTGAAAAATCAGACACCTGTTGTTCCTCCTGATTTCCGATTTTGCCTCAGTATATCACAAAAAACGGCAAAAAACAACCTGCCCGCCGCCGCCTTTGCGGATTTCACGAATTGTTCACAGACAGTGGTTTTTCATTTGTATGATTGCAGATACGGGAAAAGACTGATATAATAGATTTTATCTGAAAGACAGTGAGGAAACGAAGCATGGAATACAACAAGCTGATCGCCGAGCTGCATACCGGCGACGATGTAGAGGGCTTTTATGTTCTGAAGGACGCGTTTTTGAAGACGACGGCGGCGGGAAAGCCGTTTTTGTCCGGCGTTCTGGCCGACCGCTCCGGCGTGATCGATCTGAAGGTCTGGGACTATTCCGGCCCCATCGGCGCGCGGCCGGACGATATCGGCCGCGTCGTCAAGATCCGTGGGCAGGTGTCGGAGTTCAAGGGTGCGCCGCAGCTGACGGCGGGCCGCATCCGCATGGCGGATGGGAACGACCAGTATGATCTTTCCGCCCTTGTGCCGACTGCGCCCATCGACGCGGACGCGCGTGTCGCGGAAATTGAGCGCATGATCGACTCCATGGAGGACGGGGAGTATCAGTCCGTCGCCCGCACGATGCTTGCGCGGCATCTGGACGCGTTCCGTTCCATCCCGGCGGCCAAGAGCGTCCACCACAGCTTTCTGTCCGGGCTTCTCATGCACACGTCCAATATGCTGCGGCTGGCGGATTTTCTGGCCGGGCTTTACGGGGAGATCATCGACCGGAGCCTGCTGCTGACGGGAACGCTGCTGCATGATTTTGCAAAGGAAAAGGAATTTACGTTTTCCGGCCTTGGGCTGGTCACGGATTACTCGCTGCCCGGCCAGCTGATCGGCCATCTGGTGATGGGCGCGCAAGAGGTGCAGCAGTGCGCGCAGGAGCTTGGCATTTCCGAGGAAAAGAGCCTGCTTTTGCAGCACATGATCCTCTCGCACCATGGCGAACCGGAGTTTGGCGCGGCTGTGCGCCCGATGTGCGCCGAGGCAGAGCTGCTCTCCGAGATCGACCTCATCGACAGCCGCATGGAGATCTACGCCGAGGCGCTGCAGGATCTGCCCGTCGGAAGCTTCTCCAACCGCATTTTCGCGCTGGACAAGAAAATCTACCGTCACGGGTGATGCGGTAAGAATACCCGGCGGCAGGAGGCGATTGACAAATCGGCGATTTACTGGTATAACCTGAAATACATTTTTAAAATTGATATGCCAGACGCAAAGACGCAGAGCGAAGCCCGATGAAACGCGGGTTCGCTCTGCGTTTTTGTTATGGCGCAAACGGAGTCGAGAAGCATGGAGAAAACAGTCAGATTATTGGCGGCGGCAGGCGTTCTGATGCTGCTGGCGGGTGCGATTTTCGGGTTTATGCGGCAATGGATCTGCGCGCGCACGGCATTCCCGCCTGCGTGTTTCTGAAAAACAGCGCGGGCCGGTACCTTATCAGATCGCCGTCTGCGACTATTACGGGCAGTATTTCGCCTCGCCCGCGGCCAACCGGCACATTTATCTCCGGCAGGCGCAGCACGCGACCCGTCTGCTGCGGTCGGCGTTCTGGCGGCCGGAAAAACGGGGCTGCAGCGAAATGAAACACGCTGCAGCCCCGTTGACTATTCGATCAGACATACGGCATGGGCGGCGATCCCCTCGCCGGAGCCGGTGAAGCCGAGGCGCTCCTCCGTCGTTGCCTTGACGCTGATGTTCCCAAGACCGGTATGCAGTGCGCCCGCGATATTCCGGCGCATCTGCTCGATATGCGGCGCGAGCTTTGGCCGCTGGGCGATAATGGTCGCATCGAGGTTGCCGAGGCGGTATCCGGCCCCTTCAAGCCTGCGGCTGACCTCGCGCAGCAGCTCCATGCTGTCCGCGCCGAGATAGCGGTCGTCGTTGTCCGGGAAGAGCTTGCCGATGTCGCCCATGGCTGCCGCGCCGAGCAGCGCGTCCATGACGGCATGGACGAGCACATCCGCGTCGGAATGGCCGTCCAGCCCCTTTTCATACGGGATCGTCACCCCGCCCAAAATCAGCGCCCGGCCGGAAACCAGCCGGTGAACGTCGTAGCCGTGGCCGATCCTCATGCGTTTGCCCTCCGGCGCAGGATCAGCGCGGCCAGCTCCAGATCGAGCGGCGTCGTGATCTTCAGGTTCTCTTCATCGCCGTCGGTCAGCTGCACGGGCATACCGAGCGCTTCGACAGCGCTGCAATCATCCGTGATTGCAATTTCCTGTTCTTTCGCATTCTGCAGCGCTGCGGCAAGCAGATCGCGGTCGAAGACCTGCGGGGTCTGGACGGCGTAGAGCGTGCTGCGGTCTGGCGTTTCGTCGACCGCACCGCCGGTCGAGACTTTGATGGTGTCCTTGACGCGCACGGCAGGCGCCGCGGCGGCGAACTTCTTCGCCTTGGAAACAGCGCGGCAAATCACTTCGTCGGTCACAAGCGGGCGTGCGCCGTCGTGGACGGCGACGAGCTGCGCCCGGTCGGACACGGCGGCAAGGCCCGCCATGACGGAATCCGTCCGCGTTTCGCCGCCCGCGACAACCATGCGCATTTTGTCATACGCCTTAAGATAACGGCTGACCTTTTCCAGCAGCTCCTGCTGCGTGACGACGATGATCTCGTCGATCATGGCGCATTTGTCAAACACGTCGACCGTCCGGCAGATGACCGGCAGGTTTTCCAGTACCGTCAGGATTTTATTCGTGCCGCCCATGCGCGAGGATGTGCCTGCGGCGACGATCACAGCGGCGCAGTAGGGCCGCCCGATTTTCTCCTTGATCGCAAGCCCCTTACGGAGGCCTTCACTCAGCTTCATATCGTTTCTCCTGTTCACAGCGCCCGCACGAGCGTTTTATAGGTCTCGCCGCGCACCATGAAATTCTTGAACTGGTCAAACGCAGCACAGGCCGGGGACAGCGTCACGATATCACCGGGGACAGTGTGCCGCTTTGCCAGCCGCACCGCTTCTTCGAGCGTCTGCGCGTGCAGGATCTCCGGCTGTCCGGGCCGGTAGTCCGGCGCAGACTTGACCGCCGCTTCGATCTTCTCCGCCGTTGCGCCGCAGAGGATCAGCAGGCGCACGTGCGCGCAGATCTCCGGCCCCAGCGCGTCGAATGGGATCTTCTTGTCATAGCCGCCCGCGATGAGAACCAGCTTCTGGCGGAACGAATGCAGGCCCGCGATCGTGCGCGACGGGCTGGACGCGATGGAGTCATTATAATATTTCACGCCGTCCAGCTCGCGAACGAACTCAATGCGGTGCTCCACACCCGCGAATGTGCGCGCGATCTCGTCAATATCCTCGTCCTCCGCAAGTCCTTCGACGGCACAGGCGGCGGCCATATAGTTTTCGATGTTGTGGACGCCCGGAATGCGGATGTCGGCGGCAGCCATGATTTTTGTTCCGTTCCGGCAAATCACGCCGTCTTCCAGATACACGCCGTTTTCCGGCCTTGCCAGCCGGGAGAAGAACTCCACGGTTCCCTTCGCGTCGGCAGCGAAGCCGCGCGTGATATCGTTATCGTAGTTCAGGACGACCTTGCCGGTTTCGTTCTGATACTCGAAGACGTTTTTCTTGGCCTGCACATACTCGGCCATGTCCTTGTGCACGTCCAGATGGTTCGGGGTCACGTTCGTCACGACGGCAATGTCGGCAGAGCGCTCCATCGTCATGAGTTGGAAGGAGCTGAGCTCGACCACGGCAATGTCCGCCGGCGTCATGTCCGCCGCCTGCGGCAGAAGGGGCGCGCCGATGTTGCCGCCGACCCAGACGCGGTGGCCCGCGTGCTCCAGAATTTTTGCGATCAGGGTCGTGGTGGTCGTTTTGCCGTCGGAGCCGGTCACGGCGATGATGCGGCAGGGGCAGACCTCGAAGAACGCTTCCATTTCACTGGTAAGCTCCGCGCCCTTTTCGCGCAGCCGGCGCAGCGCCGGGATATCCGGGTGCATACCGGGCGTGCGGAAGACGATATCAGCCTGCACATCGTCAAGATAATGCTCTCCGACATGGAGCACGGTGCCCGCCCGCTCCAGCTCCAGAACCTCCGCGTCGAGCTTTTCCCGCGGCGTTTTGTCGCAGGCCAGCACGTGCAGTCCGTGCGCAAGGAGCATCCGGATGAGCGGCCGGTTGCTCACGCCGATGCCGAGCACGGCGATTTTTTTATCAATCAGGGAATCAAAATACTGGTCGACAAGATGATTCATATCCAAAAGCCTCTTTTAAAATTTCCTGCCTGTATTATATCCGCGCGGGAAAGAAATTGCAATCCATTTGACTTTTTCCTGCAAATAAAGTACAATACTTCCGCGACCGGGTCGGACAGTCGCGGGCGCAGCGCCGAAAGGCCGCGCATGAGGAAAGTCCGGGCTCCGCAGGGCAAGGATAACGGGTAACGCCCGCCCAGAGCGATCTGAGGAAAAGTGCAACAGAAATAAACCGCCGGAGGCGGCTCGCGCCGCCTCCGGCAAGGGTGGAAAGGTGCGGTAAGAGCGCACCCAATGGCGTGTGAAAGCGTCCATTGCTGTAAACTCTATCCGGAGCAACACCGCAGAGGAGGCAAGGCTTGCCCGGCTGCTTCCGAGAAGGTGGCTGGAGCGCACCGGCAACGGTGCGCCTAGATAGATGACTGTCGATTACAGAACCCGGCTTACAGACCCGATCGTAAAAAACGCCTCCGCTGAAAAAAGCGGGGGCGTTTTTTTCGGGCTGTCGGCAGGCATGCGCTTATTTGCCGCTTGCGCCGTAGTTGGACAGGACACGGGCGGAGGGGTCTTTTACATCGCAGCCCTTCCACGCTTTGTTCGGCATCCAGAAGTCCTTGACCATGTCCGCCTGACCGGGATAGTATTTCTCAAAAATATCGCGGTACAGAAGGCTTTCCTTTGTAAACGGCTTTGCAAACGTGTATTTTTCGCAGCCTCTTCCAAACGCTTCATCGGAATAGAGGCTTTCGGCATACGCCTTCAGATCGTCGACCATGGAGTGGCCCACGGCGTCGGAGAAGGCCGCCTTCTGCCGCCAGAGGATATCGTCCGGCAGGATATGATCGTCCGCGAACGCCTTGCGCAGGAGGTATTTGCCCATGTCATACGTGTTCAGCTTCAGCTCCGGACGGATGGACATGACGTATTTTACAAAATCCAGATCGCCGAACGGGACTCTGGCTTCGAGCGAGTTGACGGAAATGCAGCGGTCGGCGCGCAGGACATCGTACATATAAAGCTCGTCCACGCGCTTTTTTGCCTCCTGCTGGAAGGCCTCGGCGCTGGGGGCAAAATCGGTGTATTTATAGCCGAACAGCTCGTCGGAAATTTCGCCGGTCATGAGGACGCGCACGTCCGTCTGCTCGTGGATAGCCTTGCAGCACAGGTACATCCCCATGCTGGCGCGTATGGTCGTGATGTCATAGGTTCCGAGCAGAGCGATGACCGTTTCGAGGGAGTCCAGCACCTGCTGCCGCGTCATGGTGACCTCGGTGTGCTCCGCGCCGATGAAATCAGCGGTTTCCTTCGCATATTTGAGGTCGATGGGATCCAGATCCATGCCGATGGCGAACGTGCGGATCTTCTTGCCGAGGAGCTTGGCCGAGATCGCGCAGACAAGGCTGGAATCGAGGCCGCCGGAGAGCAGGAAGCCGAGCGGCGCGTCCGCGTCGAGCCGCTTTTCCACGGCGGAGATCAGCTTTTCACGGATCTTCTTCGTGACGGTGTCCAGATCGTCGCTTGAATACCTTGTGGCAGTGGTCAGATCGGTATAGCGGACAAATTTGCCGTCCTTATAATAATGTCCCGGCGGGAACGGGAAGACGTGCGCACAGAGGCCGACGAGATTTTTCGCTTCGCTGGCGAAGATGATCGAGCCGTCGGCAAGATAGCCGTAGAACAGCGGACGGATGCCGATGGGATCACGCGCGGCGACAAGGGAATCGGAAGCCGAATCATAGATGATCATGGCGAACTCCGCGTCAAGCCCGGCAAACATCTCGGTGCCGTATTCCTGCCACAGGGGAAGGATAATTTCGCAGTCGGAATCGGACGCGAAGACATAGCCCTTGGCTTCGAGCGCCTTTTTGACCGGTCGGAAGCCGTACAGCTCGCCGTTGCACACGGCCATATCGCCGCCGCGATGGAACGGCTGCATTCCCTCCGGGTGCAGGCCCATGATGGCCAGACGATGGAAGCCCAGCATACCGCTGCCTGCGGGCTCAAGCCGGGTATCGTCCGGGCCGCGGGATTTTGTTTTTTCAAAATACGGGAGAATCTGTTCCTTTTTGAGACTGGGGGACGTAAAACCAAAAATTGCGCACATAAAAAGCACCTCCGAATCATTTGCGCAGCATTGCCTAAAATAAATTTTAGGACGAATTGCTGCCGATCCGCGGTGCCACCTAACTTACTGGAATACCCAGTCTCTTTTCCGGGACTCTGACAAGCCCCTGCGCTTTAACGCCGCGCTGCGCGTCTTCCCTACTGCGGTGTTCCGGTTCAGGTCGCTGCTAAGAAGTGTTCGTTCACGAAGGCGTTGGCGCCGGGATCCCAGCATCCCCGGCTCTCTGCGGCCATGTCCCGCGTTACTTTTCTTCCTCATTGCATTTTGCGATATTCTTTTATTGAGTGAAGCTTTAAATGATGGAACAATTCTACACCCGGCATCCCGATTCGTCAAGCGTGCAGGTTTGACAAACTATATGCCCGCCGGATTTTCATTTTTGTACAGTTTGAATTTTCGCAATACGTGCGGCAAATTCCGTGATCCGTGCGTCGATCCCGTCCGCAGTCCGGACGGAGCCGGGGTCGTGCGCCGTCTGCATGAGGCAGAAGTCCGGCGGCAGGATGGCCGTCTTGTTCAGGCACATTGCGCCCAGCAGCTGCCGCGCGACGATATCGCTGCCGGAATAGCCGGAAACGACAATGCCGTACAGATATTTCTGATACAGATCCTGCTTGACGAGCAGATTGGTCAGGCGGTTGAACAGCGCCATGATATTGGCGCTGACCGCGTCGTTATAATTCGGGCACAGGAAGAGCATCGCGTCGCAGGCGCTGATGGCGGGCAGAACCTCGTCGGAGATGCTTCCGCCGTAGAAGCAGCGGCTCTGCGCGGCAAAGTGCAGGCAGGCTTCATACGAACAGCCCCGGCAGTCGTGGATGGAGCCGTTCTGCAGGGAAATGGTCTTTATTTCAAATGCATCCGGCAAACGCGCAAGCACCTGTTCGCCGAGCCAGACCGTATTGGAGCGCTTGTTATCCGACGCGTGGAGCATGAGAAGCTTTGGCCGGGCAAAGCACGGCGGCTCAAACTCCAGAAGCCGCTGTGCCAGCTGGCGCAGCTGGTGCGCATAGGTCTGCTCCCAGCTCAGATGCAGGATCCCCGCCTGAATATGCTGGTTGTAAAGAGAGCCCGTCCCCTCGACGAGCGGCTTGCCGGGAAACGCGCAGCCTGCCTGATTTGCCGCAAGAACCAGCTCCCGCGCGGTCTGCTTCGTATAAAGCTCCCCTGCCCCGTCGACGATCACGCCGCCATAGCTGCCGGACAGACAGTCCGGATGCTTCCGAAGCGTCCGCAGCAGGCGGCAAACCGTCTCATCCGGGCCGTATTCATCCAGCGCGGCGGCAAAAAGCAGGCGGCAGCCCGCCGCCTGTTCGATTCTCTCCGGCGGAAGCTCCTTCACGCGGAGCCCGGACAGCGCCTGCGGCAGCAGGCGCTCCAGCCGCGCACTATGGCCGATGCGCACCAACGTCAGTTCCTGTTCCATGTCAGTATTCGAACGCCTCCAATGCGGTATGCGTCGTTTGTAATTCTTCCAGAAGCGCGGGGGCGATCTTCTCCCGGATGAGGCTGACGCCGAACGGCGTCATGCGGCTGCGGCAGCCGAAATACGCGCCGCCGAGCGGCACCGCACCGAAGTGCTCCTGCCCGCGCACGAGCCGCAGAATACTCACTGCGGCTGAGGACAGTGCGGGGGCCAGATACGGCTTGAAGCCAAGCTCCCGCACGCGCAGATTCGCCGTGCGGGTCTGTTCGGTCAGCCTTGCGGAGAGAGCCGCGTCATAGTCCGGGCCGCAGCTGTTCGCGCAGACGAGTCCCCTGTCTCTTATACACATCTGACGCTGCCGACGATAAGG
>ENA-UAPA01001340-UAPA01001340.1-human-gut-metagenome-genome-assembly--contig:-NODE-1340-length-10979-cov-7.547693_pt1 | contig 10979 bp, 10 predicted proteins | sample MGYA00243476_ERZ654569 | MGnify/ENA primary metagenome ERZ654569 (study PRJEB26926, sample SAMN06164726) | human gut metagenome | biome: ENVO:00009003; feature: ENVO:2100002; material: ENVO:00002003... | reverse complement strand
GATTTGAGCATTGTTAAGAGGCTTGGCGAGGACTGACGGTGCAAAGATACGAATATTCATTGATAATACAAACTTTTCGGCAAGAAAAATATCGCAAAAGTGGAATTCTTTGACTTATTTATATTTAATAACCCGTTGGCGGAATTAATTAAGTGCAAACTTAATCCTACCGATGGGCTTATTATTAATGAAGTTTACATATTGTAGAATGATAAGTGCACTAATTTTGCCGATTATTCTGGCAAACAAACCATTCGTTGTCTTAGCAAAGTTTCTGATAATCAAGAATTGGTCAGTAAGTTGCGAGAACAGTGTTCTTCTCCACCATCCATTTCAAAAGCAAGTCGCTTGCGTATTTCTTCGCACAAACCTGCGGTCTTCTTGCGGTCATTGAATAGTCTGCGTGATATGAGATTGGGGATTTTGTCCCTATGTTCCTGTAGCTTGTAATCAAACAGCCAATTCTCGCTGTCAATACTTTCTGTTTCGGCGGTTAATGACAAAGCGACCATTTCTTAATCAGAAAATTTAGGAATTGGGCCACGGCGTGGGATATTTCCCAGGCTATTAACAAGATTTTTGGAATTTTTCTTGCATTCAACCAACAGCATTGAAACTATTCCAATAGGTAAAAGCAAAATCTCGGATATGGATTTCTGTTCTTTCGAGAACACGATTGACAAGAATATCGAAACGGACAAGGCATCGGACAAGTTTGACCAACAGCTTCAAGCCTACAAGAATGCTGGCAATAGCTTGACTTCGGCAAAAAGTGGCGTTGAAATGGCTACTGCTTCCATGCATGAAGCAAAAGACAAATTGAGTGAAGTGAAGGAGTTTGTTTATCGAATGGTAGGGTAAAGACTTTGCTTTGGATATTCTTGCCGTGTTTCCTTTATACGAGCATTTCGATTGTTTATTTTGTCGCATCACATATAGATAAATGAAAAAGCGGATGGATGTTGCAAAAACAACTCCATCCGCAATCTTTTGCTTTGAATAGATTCTGTCATTCTAATAGAATAACATGTGCCTGAGAATTATCCATGTCAGGCATCGTTCTTCCAACAGGTGCCCCGATATAAGTCGGATCTGTGATGACATAACGTTTTCCATTCAAAGAAATATAATCTCCAGAAACATTTTCTGTAAAACATACAGCACTCGCCAGATGTCCAGGATAGAATACTAATATTGTCTCTAACCCTAACAAGTCTCGTGTCAAACGAGAAAACAATATAGACCTATCTTCACAGTCACAATATGGATAATATAAGGTTTCTTCTGCAAAGAAAGCCCTGTCGTGTCCCCATACTTTATCATCATATTCGTAAACAAAGGCCGTTTGAACCCAATTCAGTAATTTGTTAGCAGCTTCCAATTGAATCATACCATTGATTTTTTCTTTTAGTGCAGGATAAAGGTCTTTTTTCACATGTTCATCCAATGGCGTATTGGCATACATAGCCCATCTTGTCATAAAGTTGTTGTTGATTTCCGAGGTAGGGTAGGTGTTGTAGAAATCAATCATATTTTCATTTACTTGAACATGTATTTGAACGTCAGGATATCTTTTAGAAGTCAAAGTCCTTAATTTGCTTGCTTTGTATTCAAATTGCTGGCTCTGAGGAATATATAGTGACAAAGGCTTTTCTTTAGGAAGTGAAGCGTCACATATCTCCAGTTGGTCTTTGTTACATTCAAATGGATAAAACTTAAGTCCATCTATATCGAAATATGCAATATCATAGATTCCATGTTCACTTGCATATAATAAATATATGTTTTGCTCATTTCTTCCTAATCTCATTTTATATCCGCTTTGGGCATAAATATAAGAAGTAAGCATTGTCGCTTCATTGGATTTTCCATATATAGCTTTTGAAAATGAAGATAATAAGTTTAGGTATGCCCAATCACATAAGTTCCTGCCAACTCTTATTGCAAGACAGTCTCTTATGGTGTTGTTGAGTACGCCCTCTGCTGACAGTTGTGTCCAGACATTAGATAACTGTTCGTTGCTACAATTTTGGAGAGTCAGATTTAGGTTCTTATTAAGGCGAATCCGGCATTGTGTTCCACAGTAGACAAAGTCAATCGTCCTTTCTTGTGGTTGAGAGTCCTCTTTGATGGGCGCGATAGGAGTAGGTTGTGGATCTGGTGTTGGTGGTACAACAACTTCCTTGATCGGGATTGGATTGCTCTCTATTGTCTTGTCCTTATCTTCTTCGGGAATAGTGACAGGTGGCACAGTCTCGTCCTTGGGCTTTGGAATGGCAGGCAAGGCATTGTATTGCTCCCAAGCTTGCTTTAAGAAAACGGCATATTGTTCGTTGGCTTGCGTTCTGAAGTCACTGTATTTTTGTAGGGCCTGCTTTTTGAAATCATCGTATGTCTTGCGAGGATTATTGTTTTGGGCGAATCCGTTTGTTGAAGCCAATATACCCAAAAACAATATAGGCAAAATTTTGTTCTTTTTCATCGCTTTATCTTATTTAAGTGTGATGTTTCTCCATTCTTCCAGTTCTGACGAATTATATACAGATGGAGTTTGTGTCTTGTTTTTTCCTTGAAAGCTTGTTTGGAAACCTCAGCCTTCACATAGTCGGTTAATTCTCCTAAAGATGTATTCCCAGATGTTTCTTGTAGCTTTTTCAACAGATAATAAGTGAACATACCATGTTTTTCCTTGTCGTATGGCAGTGCTGACTCGTCACCTTGACTTGCTGAGATTACAACAAGTTTACCAGTAAGCGTGTCTGGCTTGGCTTTGATAGCAACTCTTCTTGCCTCGGTGTTAGCTGGATAAAACGAGATTTTTCTTTATCACTTCCTTATGCTGATAGCTATTTTTTTATAGGTCATATCTTTGTCTTTTGTCCGATTCCTTGCTAACCACTTCTGAAAGTCTTCGTTAGAAAGTTCTCTTGGCAATGTCTCTTCTCGTTTTCCATCTGTAGCTTTTACAAATGTATTCGGTGAAAAAACAACGTATATCTGATTGAGTTCTTGACTATGTGAACACGTCATGGTATATTCATCCACATACGTTTTCAGATTTTGTGGAGAAAGTTTTTCGGAAAAGAAGACGTATCTTTCGTTTGCATTGATCTTTACATTGCCTTGCTCTTGGCTCTGGTAGGGTAGAAGGCAAAATGCAGTTCCATCGTTGTCAACTAAATACACGGCGATATAGCCACTGATGGGAGATACAAATGACAAAAACAGGTCGTCTCCGCTTTTGAAAGTGTCATCTTCATATTTATCTTCTGTACCATTGCGAAGAACTAATGCCTTGAAGTTGATATCTGCCGAGACAATCTCGCGTATTTTTCCTTTGATGTGTACTTTTATAATCATTTGCCCGTTATCAAAGGAAGGGTTAAAGTCTGGTTCTCCAATAGTTTCTATCCATTCTCCTCTTACTTCACTACCGCCAACAGAGACGAAGTCGATGTCTGACTTTCCGTTGCTATTCTTAACGGTAGTAGCATTGTTTTGGGAAACGACTGTGCCGAACTCATCTGCAATCAATTGAACTTTGACTCGTTCCAAAGCGATTTGTTTGGCTTTTTCCAAGTCAATGTTTTCGGGAACGTAATAGGTGTATTCTCCACTTACTGTTTTTATTTTTTGTGAAAAACAACAAATGGAGAAAATACAACCAGCCAATATGCAGAGATTTTTTACCATCCTAAGATTTTGTCAAGTTTTTTTTGAATGTCTTCACTCTTGCTTTTTAACTCATCTTGTATGGCTCGCTTTGCTGCTGCTTTTGCCATTGCTCCATTATACGCTATACGAACAAGAACTTCCTTGTTCTTATTTGTTTTTACACGGTAGCACTCCATCACTGTTATAGTACGACCTATGCTTTGCGAAATAAGATTCTTGGCTCCCATGATACTTTGCGTCAATGAAGAAGCATCTTCATTTGCAAGTTGTTGGTTGGCAACTGAATTCTCAATCAATGCAGTTACTTCTGTTTGTATCTGACCTGCAAGATTCTGCTTGGCTAATTCCAAAGCCTGCATTTTGGCGGCATCATAGTTCTCGCCAATACTCATTGCTTCTCCCATAAGATACTTGGGGTACATGTCATCATCATACTCCATCTGCATCATGTAAGACTTGTCCAATTGTTTCTCTAAAGGCAAAGCACCAGGCGCCGTTATCCAACCTTCTTTTGTTAGTTTCTTGGCATCTTTTCTTGCAGCTTTAGATGCCTTTTGGTTTAACTCACTCTTGGACGCTTTACGCATCTCTTTTCGTTCTTTACGAACATCTTTTGCAGTCTGAGCTGTCATGTTTGCACTAAGGCAAAGAATGACAAACGTACATACGAACAATTTTTTCATTGTAGGAATCTTTTAATTTATAATTGGTTTTGTACTGTTTCTAAAAATAGATTTATTTCAGTTTCCAACTTTTCCAGCTATTGCCAATGTTGGGAGAAACTAGGATGGAAGGTGATTGTATCTTACCATTGGTAACCACGGATTGGCGTCTTACTTGTGTTTGAATATAATCGCCAAGTTCGCCTAATGTAACATTTCCTTTCGTTTCTTGAAGTTTCTTCAAGAGGTAGTAGGTGAAGAGACCGTGACCTTCCTCTTTGTATGGGTAGGCCATCTCATCTCCTTGGGCGGCTGTGATGGTAAGCATGTTGCCTTTGGGGGAGCTAACTTTTGTTTTAATTGCAACACCACGTGCTGCGGTGAGCATGTTCCCGTCACGATTGGTTCCACTAAAGCAGGCGTCCAAAAATATTATGACAGATTTTGACGTTACATTTCCTAAATTGTTGTAAAGGTTGGTAAGAGAATAGCCAGTGCTGACATCAGAACCATAACCGTCAATTGGGAGCAGGTATGCAGTCTTACTTTGTTCGTCAGGGATGCCGTGACCTGCGTAGTAGAAGATAATTTTTACATCTCCTTTATATACGGATATGATATCTTGAAGCCATTTTATCTCGTGTCGCATCTCGTTGAGTGTCGCATCCGATACAGTATGGATATTCGTCTTTGGTACTCCTAAAGTTTTGTGGCAATATTGTTCAAACGAGTTTCCGTCATTACCTGCAAATGGGACGCTAGCTTCTTTTCTGTAGTTCTCGTTGGCTATGATTAGTACAAACGTGTTTTCATTCTTTTGAGGTGTTGTTGGGATTGTAGTATCAATATCTGATATTCTATGATTATTGCCTTCCGATGTTTCTGTACTTGAAAATGGCGTATTTACGACAGTTGGGGCGACTTGCTGTACTATGGTAATGTTGTTGGTGACATTGGGGTTGTAGCCAGGGGCTTTTTGTTTAGTCTCATCTTTTTCGTTAATGCCCAATAAGTACTTCTCTGGGTGTTTCAGTCCCTCGTTGTATAAATCAACGATATTTGGCAGTTTACAGACCCCACCTTTCTTGTTGTAGCGAGAGAGCCACTCCTCACTTTTGATGTAATCCTTTTCACCAGATAAGCCTTTCTGATAAAAAGATGCAAGATGATACATTGCGTCAGGAAGTCCTCTTTCTGCGGTTTTTCGGTATAGTTTAAAGGCTTCTTGGTAGTTCTGCTTTACCCCGATACCATTTTCATAGCATCTTCCCATAAAAAACTGAGCGTTGACATCATTTTCTATAACAGATTTTTTGAGCTCTTCAATTCCATGAAGAATGTAGCCTTCTCTAATCGATTCAATGGCAGATTGGGTTCGGGAACTCATGGATTGCCCAAATAAGCCGATACTATTTAAGAATAATAAAAATATAGTAAGCGTTTTGTCCATGTCCTTCATTATTTATGGACTTAATCCCCTGTTGCCAAAAACGTTTGGTAATAGGGGATTAAGTGCATTTTATTTTGCTTGCATTGTCTTGTTGATATCATCAACAAAATTCATTTCTCCCCAGTCGGAATTTTCGCCGTCAAATTGATATACGGATTCATAATATTTTCGGTCAAGCGGAGCGTTAGTCCCAGTAAGGGCATTTCTGAGTGTACCTTTCAGGTATGAAGAAAAGCTCTTGTCAGCTTTGGAAGGGCTAGGACATACTAATGTGAATGTACCTTTCTTGTAATTGCCTTCCCAGTCAGAGCATAAACCTGTTGGCTTTTTGTTGTCTTTCTCAAAAGGCCATTCTGCTTTTACATGAATGATAGCAGGCTTTTGTTCTTTAACTCCAAAGCCTTTCTTGTTTTTGACGTCTTCTGGCATTTCTACATAGTAAGGAGCCAATATAACATCGCTGACCCATGTGGAAAGTTGGCAGTTAGTCCAATCTTCTGTTCTCTTGTTAAAAGCATATGCTATGGAAACGGAGATTGTCTGGATGCTTTCGTCTTCTGTAAGATGGCATGATGCAGTTCCTATGTATTGTTTCTTTTTGGGGTCGGCAGCTTTGGCTTTTTCCACCAAGTCGTTAAGTACGTTGAATAAGTTTTTGTCAGCCTTTGTTAATTCGCCACCTTTGACATTCCCAAAGAAATCTGTACTGAGAGGGGTTTCTGTAGTTGTGTAATTTCCCCAGACAAAAGGTGTCAAGCTACGTATGAAAGTTGCGTCTTGTTTGTCGCCAAGCGAAGGCGCAATGGTGAGGAATACATCTGTAGAAGTTGTTATTCCCTTTTTGGATTTCTTGCTTTTGCCTTGGTTCTCATCATACATAGGACTGGAATTGCCGTTGATGCCGATGAAACACTGTGATAAATCCAAGAAGATAGTTTTCTTGGTCTTGTTGGTTGCATACAAGGAACCATTGATAATTTCTAACTTGATGTTGTCATCTTCGATGGAAGATTCTGCATACGCATAAATCAATAAATTGCGGTAGGCAGTTTTTAACTTACTTTTTGCAGATACTCCCAATGAAAAGAGACCGCATAGAGTTAACAAAAAGAGAATTCTTTTCATATAATTATTAAAAATATATGCCAACGACTCCCCAATTGGCGGTTGCTATATTTATATTATGTATATACATAAAAAAAACGTGGAGCCAGTCCTGATGCTCGTTCCACGATTCGTAGGCTCTCGCATTGCCCAAGTTGTCGAAACGAGCAATGCTGAAAACCCCACGTAGATGTGTATATAATTCCTCCCTACCAACGAGCATATTGCTCGAAGCCAAAAAGGGCTGTATACAATACACCCTGTAGGGCGTCCCCATTGCTTTGTTCTTGACAACTTTATTGGAATTTGCGAGATTCACGAATCGTCAAAACCAAAGCGTACAGTTACGCCTTAATATGTATATGTCGCCCCAACCTCCTGCCCTCTTGGGGGCTTTCAGCAAGGGTTACGGTTGCAAAAATAGTGATAATTTCGATAAGTCGTATCAAAAAATGGAGATTTTTTGGTGGTAGGGGGATAAAAAACTTCATTTTCTTTGTTTTTAACCTCTTAATCCTGGTAATTCACGTTGCAGCCTGTCACTAATAGTATCAAGAGCCTTTGCGCCCCAATGTGCTTGTTGTAAATTGATAGACACATAACGCCCTATACCATAATATAAAGACAACTGTATGGCATTACCAGACGTAAAAGATGTCGTAAAAGAAACGAAGCCGGCTTCATGTGGCAACGCAAGTACTTTCGTTGTTGATTTAAAGTACTTTCGATTGCCATAGAAGCCGGTTTCGTTTTAGGGGTTATGCCCTCTCCTATTCATCCCATGTTGTCCAGGGGTTGTAGGGTTTTGCCATATCGGCAACACTGCCATTGCCGTTGTCTTCATTTCCTCCTTCTGATGAAGTTCCACCCACATTAGTGCCAGTTCCTCCGTTGACGATTTGGTTCTGGTCTACTTTTCCAGGCGATGCGGCTATGAAATGTTCTGTTTCCATCTTCACCAATATCATAGTTGGCTTGTTGTATATCTTTTTCATTTTCTTTTCTCCTTTTACTATTATTTTTACATCATTTTCCCTTCAAGTGCATTCTCGGCACACTCTTACTTACGGAGATATTTTCTGCCGTTGCGCACCACGATGCCCTTGTAAGAAGCATCCACCCGCTGTCCGCTCAGGTTGTAAACCTCGGCTTGCTTAGAGGCTTCCTCTGCCGAAATGTTGCTGATGCCTGTTGTCGAAGCTGCCATCACTCCCACATGAATCTTGGCATTGGTGTTATTGTTCTTGCTTGCAGGCTGTGCCGCGTTGTTGTTCGCCGCATTCCAGTTGGGGAAATAGAAATAAGCACGCATTCCGTTGAACTGAAGAGTGGAACCAGATGGCAGATATTTCAGATAATTGCCAGCAGCTGTGCTGATGTACTGATACTTCTGGCTGCCGTTGTCGGCAATAGGAGTCGTTGTAAGTTTACCATCCGCATCCTCAGTATACTTCTTGCGACCATACAATCCGCGGAAAAAGAAATCACCATTCACGATATTGTCACTATACGAAGCCGTCACCTCATAAGGAGGCACCACGGAAATGAGTTTTTCTCCGATATGGGCATAATAAGTTGACTCCTGTTTCATAAGAGTTTCAGGCTCCATGTTCTCTGCACCTGAAATGGTCGTCAAACAAGCTGTCTGTGTACCCGATGCCTGCATCAGATAAGGCACGCCAGCCTTAATAGTTAGTTTTGTATCTGGCAGTTTGGTAAAGGCAAGTACACCTTTATCGTTCACCTGTCCTGCCCACTGATGATCAGTCTCATCACTTGTTGCAGGTTTGGCAAGAGCAGTAAGTTCGCAGCCAAAAGCCTTCTTAAATTCTTCTTTTGTCAAGTCGAATGGCAGACAGATTGTATTCCACGCACCAGCATTGTTAACCAAATTCGTACGATGTACATACACATCTACCTTATCTTTAAGAGCACCTTGTTGTACCAAATATTCGACACGACCCTCAGCATCGTTCTCATCAAGATAAATCTTGTTTACCTTAAAGAAATCGCCTTTCAGTACAATGAGTTTTGACCCACTGTCTGTTCGCTTAATCAAAATGCCCTCGAAGATTCCGCTGGTTCCTACATAGTCATCAAGATTGATATCCAACTGAGAACTATTGAAATAAATACGATTCGTTGTATCTTGCCAGTCGGTAGTTTCATCCTTTACCAAATAGTATTCACCTTGAGTCCCCTTCTTGATGGTTCCTGGAACCTGGATAATCGTATTCAGATAGGGACCATACGAAGCTGCTATCGTATTCACATCGACTGGAGTAACAGGATAACTTGCCGGCTTTGTTCCATCTGCACTTGCCTCGCCCGAATGGTCTATATCGAAAGTTGTAGAATAATTCGTTCCATCAATATTCTTCGTTCCATGTATAGATCCAAAATAAGGTATTCCGCTTGTACCCTCACTATAGTCACCAATAATAGCACCTGTAAACTTGCTACCAATTGCCAAATCAGTAGGCAACTTATAGCCATCTTTTATATCATTAGGTGAAACCCATAAACCATAATTACTATTATCGACAATAAAGAATGAATTGATAAATTTTTTATCTTCAATGTCTGGGTCGTGATTGGTCATTACTGCCACTACAGTTGCAGGATTTGTTGCTTCAAACTGGATAACAACATCACTCAATGAGTTACCGTTTGCAACATCGCGCAATTCCTTAATCGAGGTAAAAACCTTCGTCGTTGTTGCCTTTTGAGCCCAAGCCTGTCCTGTGGTAAGGATGATAATACTAATCAGCATCCATAATCGAGATAGAATTAAACGTTTCATTTTACTTACAGTTTTAGTGGATTATTTTGAGTATATTTTTTGTTCTTGCGAATTACCTTTTCCCAGATGAACGTTTTAAACGTATATCTTCTTTCACAGGGGCAAAATTAGTAAAAAAATCAAAACGTTTTCTTTTTGCACATCATTTTTTCGCAATTAATTACGAAAACGTTTACGACAAATCCTCTTTCCTTACGTTTTATCTCTCAATCACTATCTTTCGCTTACTTTTTACTGCCAACTTCGTCATTTATACATAAAAAAGACAGAAAGCAAATCTCCCCATTCCTTATATATAATAAGGTATAAAGGGAGAAAAAGAGGATAAAAACAGGCATATACCACAAACGTGGTAGTAAGAATGCCACTATTATGCGATTTCATAACTCGTTTTTTCGCCGTACCTTTGCATCGTCAATCAGAAATAATAAACAATTTAAAGAAAGGACATAGATTATGAGTACAGAAAAGAAACTTCGCTTTGAGACACTTCAGTTGCATGTAGGTCAGGAAAATCCAGATCCAGCTACCGACGCTCGTGCGGTGCCAATCTATCAGACTACAAGTTACGTGTTCCGCAACTCTCAGCATGCTGCTGATCGATTCGGACTCCGTGACGCAGGAAATATCTATGGTCGATTGACCAACTCTACTCAGGGTGTATTCGAAGACCGTGTGGCTGCCCTCGAAGGCGGTGTGGCTGGTCTGGCTGTCGCTTCTGGTGCTGCCGCTGTTACCTACGCTCTGCAGAACATCCTTCAGAATGGCGACCACATCGTAGCAGCCGACAATATCTACGGTGGTACTTATAACCTCATCACTCATACATTATCCACACAGGGCGTCAGCTACTCCATCGTGGATCCTCGCAACTTCGAGCAGGTAGAGGCAGCCATCCAGGACAACACCAAGGCTCTCTATGCCGAGACCTTCGGAAATCCTAACTCAGATGTGACCGATATCGACAAGTTGGCTGAGATTGCTCATCGCCACAACATCCCATTGATTATCGACAACACCTTCGGCACTCCATATCTCATCCGTCCTATCGAGCACGGAGCTGACATCGTGGTTCACTCTGCCACTAAGTTCATCGGTGGTCACGGTTCTTCTCTCGGTGGTGTCATCGTAGATGGCGGTAAGTTCGACTGGAAGGCCAATGCCGACAAGTTCCCTACTCTCGCCAAGCCAGACCCATCTTATCATGGTGCAGTCTTCGCAGATGTAGCAGGAGCAGCAGCCTTCGTAACCCGAATCCGTGCGGTCATCCTTCGTGATACCGGTG
>ENA-UAPA01001327-UAPA01001327.1-human-gut-metagenome-genome-assembly--contig:-NODE-1327-length-11027-cov-3.396008_pt1 | contig 11027 bp, 9 predicted proteins | sample MGYA00243476_ERZ654569 | MGnify/ENA primary metagenome ERZ654569 (study PRJEB26926, sample SAMN06164726) | human gut metagenome | biome: ENVO:00009003; feature: ENVO:2100002; material: ENVO:00002003... | reverse complement strand
CCTTATCGTCGGCAGCGTCAGATGTGTATAAGAGACAGGTGTTGGTGCCGCCGGGGGCCGTCTCGGTACGGGGTTCGGCCAGTGCCGCATCATGGGGCAGGGTGACCGGCACGGCCGGTCCCTCTTCCAACAGGTGGCGGCAGGTCCAGCCGGTGTTGAACGAACAGGCGATCACAGGCATCTGCCTCCTTTCATTTGATCACAAGATAAGGTCCGGAACCCAAAATACCGCCCGGCAGAGCTTCTCCGCCGGGCGGCTGGGGGATTCATCAGTTCTTTGCGGAGAAGCCTTCCACGATCAGGGTCACGATGCCGACCAGGTAGCACACGGCACCCACGATGGAGATGTGCAGGGCCGTGGCCTCAGAGGCCGGATAGTTGACCGGGATGAAGTAGACGTCCGCAGCCAGCGAAACGCGGGCCAGAACGAATACGGCGAAGCTGCCGATCAGGCAGACATTGGCTGCCACCAGCAGCACGTCGTTGACCACGGCGGGCAGCTTGCTGCCGGCGAACTGGCGCAGAGCCAGGCACACCAGCGCGGCCACGGTGAGCACCACCGGCAGGGTGCTGGTGGCCGAAGCCGCCAGATAGCCCACCATCGAGGTGTAACCATAGACTGCAAGGCCGATCACACTGGCCACAGCAGCCACGATCGTCTTCGTGTTCAGTTTCGTTTTCATGGCTCAGGCCTCCTTTGCAGTCTTCTGCTTCTTGCTCTTGACCGCAGACACGACGTACAGCAGGGCGCACAGTGCGGTGAGAGCTGCAAAGCCGTAGATGCACACGCGGTAGGTCATACGCCACCAGGTCATCACGCTGATGGTGCGGGTGGTGGAGTTGACGCCGTTCATGGCGGCACTGTTGGCCAGAGCGTACAGCAGGTAATGGATGTTCTGCTTGATGGCCAGCAGCATGGTGCGGTCGCCCTTCAGAGCGTCAGCATTCCAGTAGGTGATGCTGTCGTCCTTGCCGAAACCGCAGAATGCGGTAGTGCCGGCCAGGATGGACTCCTTGGGAGAAGCGTGCAGGGTAACACCGGTAAAGTCGGTGACGTTGTAGCCCTTGAAGCCCCACTCGTTGCGCATGATCTGCACCTGGACACCAGCGTTTGCGCTGGAGGCCACGGCACCAATGCGGTTGTAGGAGCTCATCACGCCCAGAGCACCCACAGTGTAGGTGTCATCGCGGGAAGGATCCGCCTCGAAGGAAGCGGGCTTGCCGTTGCCCTCAAAGGCCTGCTGCAGGTTGCGCAGCTCCAGCTCACGGGCCTTCTGCTCAGTCATAAAGACTGCGATGCCGGAGCGGTTGATCTCCTGATCGTTGAAGGCAGCGTGCTTGATGTTGACCAGGGTGCCCTTGCTCTGAGCGCCCTGCACCACAGCGGAACCGGTGTAACCGGACAGGACGGGGTCCTCGGAGTAATACTCTGCGCCGCGGGCGTTGTAGCCGTGACGATGGATGTTCATGCCGGGGCCGATCATGATGGGCAGGTTCAGCACCAGGGTGCTCTCGCCCAAGGTGATCTCACCCACGCGGTAGGCCAGTTCCTTGTTCCAGCTGTAAGCAATGTTCTCCGGGGTGGGGCCGACGCGGGTGCCGTAGTCGTAATCGGCAGCATCCGCATACGGAGTGCCCTGGTAGCTGCCCTCGGTCAGGTAGTGCGAGTCGGAACCGTTGGGGCCGTCGTCGGCTGCGTACTGCAGCAGGCTCACAGAGTCGATGTTCTGGATGTTGTGGAAGGCGTTGGAGGCAAAGTTCAGGAACTCGTCGATGGTCACTTTGCCGACCAGCTCATCCCAGCGGGGATCGTCGAAGTCAGCGCCCTTCAGGTCGTTCAGGGTCAGGGTGCTGGTGGTGTCGCCGAACACGATGTCCGAAGTGTCCTCATCGGTCTTGATGTCGATGAAGTCGTTGGCCAGCAGGGTGGCCAGACGGCCCTCGGCCTTCAGGCCGGTAATGGTGGTGGGGAAGGTGCCGTCCCAGTCGCTGCGGGACAGATAAGTAGCGGTGCCGGGGATGAAGGTGTTGATGTCCATGGAGTAGTCGCCGTCGCTCACTGCGTTGGTGATCTCCACGCCGGCCTTGCTCACAGAGAAGGTGTCGGCATCCACAGCGCCGTCCCAGGTCCACTGGTAGGTCTTGGAAGCATCGCCGTCGGCGGTCATGCCGTCGGCAGTGGTCTTGCCCTGAGCAGCCAGGATGTTGTTCAGAGCATCATGGGCGTCAGAGCCGATGGCGAAGTAGTAGTCGCCCGGGTCCACGATGAAGGTCTTGGCGTTCTGGCTGTCGTAGCTGGCCAGCAGGCTCATGTCCACATTCATGGGAATGGTCTGGCTCTCGCCGGGCTGCAGGGTGTTGGTCTTTTCGTAGTCCATCAGCTGCAGGGCGGACTTTTCGATGCCGTTCTGCTTGTCGTAGTCGGTGTAGGGTGCGCTGGCGTACAGCTGCACGACAGCCTTGCCGGCTACATCGCCGGTGTTGGTGGTGGTCACGGTCACGGTAGCGGTGCGCTTGTCACCGGTGATGACCACGCTGTCCAGGGTCTGCTCAAAGGTGGTGTAGCTCATGCCGTAGCCGAAGGGATAGACCACCTCGTTGTCGTAGCTCCAGGTGCCGTCGCTGGTGGCCACGGTGCCGTCGGCGTTGGCGTAGGTACCGGCAGAGGCATTGGCACCGCCGTTGCCCAGCACGATGTCCGCATAACGGGTCTCGTAGTAACGGTAGCCGGTGTAGATGCCCTCGTTCTCGATCAGGTAGGAGTTGACGCTGGTGCCCTCAGCAAAGTCCGAAGCGTTTGCCCAGGGGATGTTGCCAAAGTTCTGCATGGCGGGAGCCAGTGCACCGTTCTTGACGAAGGTATCGCCCAGATGGGCAGAGGGAGCCACGGTGCCGTTCAGCACGTCGGCCACGCCGTAGAAGCCATAAGCACCGGGGTAGCCCACCCACAGGATGGCGTCAATGTCGGGGTCCTCTTCCAGGTTGGAGATCTCCATGGGGTTGGCTGCGTTGACCAGCACGATGACCTTGTCGAAATTGGCCTTTGCTTCCTCGATCATGGCCATTTCTTCATCGCTCAGGCTCAGGATGTTGCCGTTGACGGTGTGCACGCCGTCTGCCAGGCCTTCCTCGCCGGGGTAGTATGCACCGGCTTCGCCGCCGACACGGCTCACCACCACGATGGCAGCGTCGCCGTACTCGGTGTACTTGGACTCAAAGTCGGGGTTGAGCTGCTTGAGCTCGTCCAGGGTCAGCTCGTGGGGATCATCGTAAGCGGTGATCTCGGCGTAAGCCGGCAGGATGCCGCCGCCGAACTGGGGCTTGGTCCATTCCTTGTCCGCAAAGAATGCCTCGTAAGCCGCCAGGGTATCCGGGTTCAGCTGGAAGCCGCGCTCGGTAAAGGCGTCAAAGATCTGCACGGTGGACTTGCCGTCCGGCACGCTGCCGCCGCTGTTGCCGTAAACAGGAGCATAGCTGCGGACGCCCAGCATGGTGATCTTGGCATCCTTGGCCAGAGGCAGGGCACCGTTCTCGTTCTTCAGCAGGGCAAAGGTCTCCTGCGAAGCCTCGATGGCGAAGTCCTTGAAGCCCTCGTAGGCTTCTTTGGCCGTGGTGAATTCCGACTTGTAGGTCCAGGCATCGGATTCATCGTCCGACTGCTCGGTCACAGTCTGGGTGCTGCGGGTGCCCAGGAAGGCATCCACAGAGGTGCGGTAGAGCTCCAGGATGTTGCCTGCCATCATGGAAACGGCCAGAAGCAGGGCAAACACCATGGTCAAACCGCGCCACAGGTTTTTCTTCTTCAACATTTTGTCCTCCTTTGAAAGTTGTCCGCTCTCCCCCTGTGCGGTGCGGAAGCAAACGCCGCACAAAAAGAAACCGGCAGAGTGATTCAAAGCTCTGCCGATAGTATAGAGGTTTTGTGAATATTTACAACAGATTTTTCCCAAACTGTCATTTTGGGGCCCTGAACTGTCATTTGAGCGGCAGGAGCGCCACCAGACGGAACATGCCGTCCTGTGCCTGCATCGTCAGGGTGCCGCCGTGCTGCTGCACGATGCGGCGGATGCTCTTAACGCCAAAACCGTGCCACCGGGCGTCCCCCTTGGTGGTCTGGGGCAGGCCGTCCACAAAGTGCAGCGGCTCGGCGGCGCAGTTCTCCATGCGGATGAGCAGCATGCCCCGCTCGGCCCGCACCTGCAGGCCGATGTAGCGGCGGTCCGGCTCCAGCGAGGTCACCGCCTCGATGGCGTTGTCCAGCGCGTTGCCGAACAGCGAGTACACCTCGCCGGGCTTCAGGAAGTCCAGCTTTGCACCGTCGGCGATGTAATCCAGCTGGATGCCGCGGCCCTTGCACACGATGGAGCGCTCCGCCAGCAGCACGTCCAACGTCTCATTGCCGGTCTTGACCGTGGAACCGTAGATATCCACCGCCTTTTTCAGCTCGTCCAGCTCCTCGGTCGGCACCCGGCTGCCCAGCGTGTACAGCTGCTTGCGGATGTCATGGCACTTGATGTTGATGAGCTCCACCGTCTCCTTGGACAGCTCCATCTGCTGGCGCTGCTGGCGCATCATCTGCTGCAGCACCATGTTGTCCCACTCGGCGTCGCTGTGCTGCAGGATCTCACACAGCAGGAAGAACAGCAGGATGGTGGTCACCTCGTCGTAGACGCTGTAGACGGTAAAGATGCGCGGGGCACTGTCCACACTAAAGGCGTTGAACAGGTTGACGAAGATGTTCATGCTCAGCTGGTAGCCCACCATGATAAAAGTCATCGTGCGCCCGGGCAGTGTGCCCAGATTGCGGCTGTGCAGCCGCCGGGTGAGGGTCAGGCAGCACACCGCGAACAGCAGCACGAAAAGGCCCAGATAGACCCACCGGCTCCAGGCCCAATACTGCCGGTCCATGTGATACACCGCATTCTGCAGCAGCTTGGCCCCCCGGTAGATGATGTGCTGCATGGTGCCCGCCGCCGTGGCGTAGAACACCGCCCACGCTGCCGCGATGCGGAAGCACAGCCGGATGCCCACCGCCGCGATGCTCCACAGCAGAAAGGTGCGCAGCGACTCGGTGTAGAGGTTGTGGGGCACCTGCTCCCACACGATGGTAAAGCAGGCCTCCGCCAGCAGGATGCCGGTCAGCCGCGCCGCAAAGCGCTCCTGCCGCTCCAGCTTCCAGGTGGTGGCCGCCACGCACGCCAGCAGTTCCAGCACATAGCCGTGGCGTTCAAACAGATCGATGACCGTACTCATAGCACAAATTCATTGCCCATGCTGCGGGCCAGCTCCTCCATGAATTCCTTTTTGCGCAGACGGCTGATCTGCAGCTTCTCCCCGTTGGAAAGCACCACGTCGCTGCCGGTGACGGTCTGGATGTGCTTCTGGTTGACCAGATAGCACTTGTTGCAGCGCAGGAAGCCCTTGCCGTGCAGCCGCTGTTCGGCGTCCTGCAGGGTTCCGGTGCCCGGCAGCTGGCCTTTTTCGGTGTGATAGGTCAGCTTGTGGCCCTGCACCTCGATGTAATAGATCTCCCACAGCAGCAGCCGCTGGGTGCCGGTGGGCAGGGCCACCATCACGCTCTCGGCGGCGGCGCGCCAGCGCTGGGCCGCACGGTCCAGCTTGATGCTCAGCGGCCCATACTGGGCAGGCTTGATGATGTAGTCCAGCGCATCCACCTCATAGCCCTTGACCGCAAACTGGGCCATGTTGGTCACAAAGATCAGGATGACCTGCTGGTCGATCTCCCGCAGGCGGTGGGCCGCCTCCATGCCGTTGATGCCCGGCAGCTCGATGTCCATGAACACGATGTCATAGTCGGCACGGTAATGTTCCAGAAACGACGCCGCATCCCCGAAGGCCGTGGTCTCCAGCGGGATATCCCGCTCTGCCGAGTAGCGGGCAAGGCATTCTTTCAGATGTTCCAGCTCTCTGGGGCTGTCCTCCACGATCGCACAGCGCAGCATCCGGTTCTCCCCTTCACAAAAACTTTTCGGAATCAGTATAGCGCAATCTGTAAAAAATGGCAACAATTGCCCTTGCACACAATAAACAACCACCAGCCGAGCTGGTGGTTGTTCCTTCATTTTTGTCGATTCGTGTCCATTGGGAAACAGCTGAAGGTTTTTCACGCTCACAGGGTCCAGCCTTGCCCATATTGTAAGAGTTAAAATATTTTCAACATTCAATTAAAAAACAAGGCAATGTGTTGACTTTTGCGGAAAGTCTTGCTATAGTATGAGATACAAGGATTCCATATAGGTTCTGCGTGAGAGAATGAGAGACGCACAACAGCCCCTTTCGGCTTGTGGTGCGTCTTTTTCTTTTTGCAAGGTTGGAATCTTCTCTGCGTTTTTCCGTGTGCACCGGAAGTACAGCAGTCCCAAAGACCCGATGGGAGAATGGCCATTCCCGTCCATCATCACAAGAATGACACGATACCAAGAGACTGTCAAAAGGAGAACAGAATCATGAAAAAGATTTCGCGGAAAAGTTTCCTGAAGCTGGCAGCCGCCACCACTGCCGGAACTGCTATGGCTCCCGCTCTCATGGGCTGTGCCTGGCCTGACACGCAGGACCACACCCCCTACAAAGGCGATATCGTGTTGCTGCTGAGCAACGATATCCACTCCAATCTGGGTACTTCTAAGATCATGAGTACGGACGGCTCTACCCGGATCACCGGCGGCGTGGCGCGAATGGCCGCCGCACAGGCCGGGGTACGCCACCGAGCCTTTGGCAAAACCCTGACCTTGGACGGTGGTGACTACTCCCAGGGAACTCCTTACCAGGACGGCTATCAAAAGGGCTGGGAGATCCTGGCCCTGGCCGAAATGCAGGTAGATTTCTGCACCCTGGGCAACCATGAATTCGACGTGGGCGATCAGGCCGTCGAAAACTCCTGGGTCAACGCCCGGAAAAACCGGCTGCGCTACGGGGTCTACCACAAACTGCCCCAGTTGCTGGTATCCAATATGTTCATCAAATACAACGCCAACGGCGAGCCGATCTCTTATACCAGCGCTGACATCCGCCCCAATGACCTGAGCACCAATGCTTTTGGTGCCGGGGCCTACGCCAAGACCGGGGCCAAAAACTACGCCATCCGCCAGGTAGCAGGCTACAGGGTGGGTCTGTTTGCCCTGGAAGGCGAGGAGTCCTACGGCTACTGCAAGAACTCGGACCTGACCCGGATGGACTGTGCCGAGGTTGCCAGAGTCTATGCCCGTTTCCTCAAGGAGGAGAAGGGCTGTGATCTTGTCATCGCCATCAGCCACTGCGGCATGGAAGAGGACCGGGCCACCGCGCGGGCTCAGGAAGGCTTCCTGGACGTGATCCAGAACGCTCACGACCACCTCGCCTATGACCAACCCATCGTGGAGAACGGCGTGATCATGACCTCCACCGGCTGCTATGCTCAAAACCTGGGCGTGCTGAGCCTGCAAAAAATATCTGCCGGCTGGACCTGGGTGCCAGAGGAGACCTGTTGCTATGAGCTGACGAAGGCATACGACTACGAGGATCCCCGGGATCTGTCACCGGAAGCTCTGGCATACCGGAGTATGCAGGATCTTCTGGCCCGCTACGACGCAGACCTGACGGCACCGGACGGCTATTTCTCCAAGCTGGGTCTGGACGATGTAACGCCGGACAGCGTGGTGATGACCATCCCCACCGGCTACGACTATATCCAGTACGAAGACGGAAAGGCCATCGGATACACCTACATCCAGTCTCCTGTCACCGCCTTTATCTGTGATTCCTTCAATTATGCCTCCGGCTCTCAGGTATCCTTCGTGTTCGGCGGCTACGTCCGCACTGCGCTGTATCAGGGTGACTTTACCGTCGCGGACGCCTTCAACGAGCAATCCACCGGTGAATCGGCGATCGACCACAGCGCGGGCTCCAGTCTGGTGGTCTGCGACTTGTCCGGTGCACAGCTGGCATCCATCTGTGTCTTTGATGCTGCGTGCTCCGGTGTCACCCCTCAGGGCCGGACCTACGGCGGTGCCGGCACCCTCCACACCGGAAATCTGCGCTACCGCTATCACATTTCTGACGGGCAGATCTCCTGTGATGTTTCCAGCATCGAAGTCTATTTCCCGGAGAGCGACAGCTGGCAGCCTCTGGACTTCCACAAAGCCTACTCCACCTCGTTCACCTTTGAATCCTCCCAGAACTTGGTAAGTCTGCTGCCCTGGGCCAGCAAAATGGCCACAGGGCAGGCGCTTCCCTTTGCCCCCTACGATGAGGCCACCGGCACCTACATGGATGTTCCCTCCGACAACAAATCGGAGGAATACTACCGGTTCTGGGCTCCTTATTGCCGCGGCAAGGGTGTGCTGGAGGGCACCAGCTATGAACTGAAATCCTGGACAGCCCTGTATTACTATGCCGCCAGCATGAACGGTACCTTATCCGATGCCTACACCCCGGACCATCTGATGCAGACCCGCATCCAGGGTTGATTTTCCAACAACTTCTGATGTAAAAAGCCATACGCCCCCGGCAGGCTAGAAGATTAAATCAAAAACAACTGGATGCTTCATCTGAACGATGATACACCCAGTTGTTTCTTTTATTGGCACAGCCTCTCTAACAACGCCGTGCAACCTGCCAGTACATCCCGCCATGTGTCCTCGAAATTTCCAGTAAACCACGGGTCGGCCACATCGTGCGGCGTACTGGTATACGACATCAGGAGGGAGACCTTGTGCAACGGGTCGTTCCCTACAAAACGAGCCATATCCCGCAGGTTGCTTCGATCCATTGCAACCAGATAATCATAGGTATCATAATCCTGCCGTGTCATCTGACGCGCCGTTTTGCCCACACAGGAAATGGCATGGTCTGCCAATTTTTGCCGAGCGGGTGGATAGACCGGGTTGCCCACTTCTTCCGCACTGGTCGCAGCGGAGGCGATTTCAAATTTTTCTGCAATACCGGCTTTTTCCACAAGGTCTTTCATAACAAATTCCGCCATGGGACTACGGCAGATATTCCCCAGACAGATGAACAAGATTCGGGTCATTTTCTCTCAGCTCCTTTGGGCAACCGTATACCATTGTCGGGACAGTATTGGAATGGGCTTTTCCCTGCTCTGCCAGAACGCAACGAAAAGCATACCCTCCACCAACTGTGCAAAGACATCCGTCCAGCCCGCAGAATGCCAGCTTCTTTCGGAGATTGGAAACAGTATTGCCAACCACTTTTAAGGTATCGGCGCAATCCTTTCCCCATACAGCATCAAAAAGCTCTTTTTTAGAAAGCGTCGTTCCTTCGCAGACTGCCAGCACCCACAACAGGTCGGATTCAAGACGTGTCAACGAAATATTTCTGCCGTTGGCTGAAATTTCATGTCGGGTGTTGTCAATCACCAATCCCGGCAGTTCCAGTTTTTTCTTTGCGCAGAATGTGATCTGCTCCGCATCAATCTGCGCCTGTTGCAAAAGGCTCAGAATCGTTTGCTCCAGCACCTGGTCCGGGGTATTCGCTCGTATCACAATCATGGAAGGCTCCTGTGTCACCGTTACTCTGCATCCATTTCGCGGATCAGATTGACCATCTCGATGGCGCTGACCGCGCACTCATAGCCCTTGTTTCCGGCTTTCGTACCTGCCCGCTCGATTGCCTGCTCGATATTTTCAGTCGTCAGAACGCCAAATAAAACAGGAATACCGCTTTCCAGCGAAACTGCTGCGATGCCTTTTGAGACTTCGTTGCAGACGTAGTCGTAATGGCTGGTAGAGCCGCGAATCACTGCGCCAAGGCAAATCACAGCATCGTACTTTCCGCTTTTTGCCATTTTGGAAGCAACCAGCGGAATTTCAAACGCTCCCGGCACCCATGCGACATGAACATCGTCCTCGCTCACATCGTGCCGGAGGAGTGCATCCATTGCCCCGCCAAGGAGCCTTGAGGTGATGAACTCGTTGAATCGTGCAGCAACGATACCGACCCGGATGTTTTGTGCAATCAGTTTTCCTTCAAATGATTTCATTGTAAAATCCCTCTTTTCCTTAATAACTCAGGATATGTCCCATTCTTGCCTGCTTGGTTTTCAGATAGAACAGGTCGTGCGCGGTCGCAGTCATCTGAATTGGGACACGTTCTGTAATCTCCAGACCGAACTCGGAAAGTTGGTATACCTTATCCGGATTATTGGTCAACAGGCGCAAACTGTGTGCTCCCAGCTCCCGCAAAATCTGTGCTCCCATGTAATACTCCCGTTCATCCCCATGGAAACCAAGGGCGAGGTTGGCTTCCAGGGTATCCATGCCCTGTTCCTGCAACTCGTAGGCACGCAGCTTATTTATGAGACCGATACCGCGCCCTTCCTGCCGCATATAGAGCAGGATGCCACGCCCCTCCTTTTCAATTTGCGTCATCGCCGCAGCCAACTGCTGTCCGCAGTCGCAGCGCAGCGAACCGAACGTATCACCCGTCAGACATTCCGAATGTACCCGACACAGGACATCCCGGCCATCACCGATTTCACCTTTTACCAGTGCAACATGATGTTCTCCGTTTAATTTATTGACATATCCGTAAATCGTAAATTCTCCATAGCGGGTTGGCATTTTCGCTTTTGCAACACATTCTACGAAAACTTCATGTTCTTTCCGGTATGCGATCAGGTCGGCAATGCATCCGATCTTTAAGCCATGTTTCTTAGCAAATGCGATCAGGTCTTCTTTTCTTGCCATAGAACCGTCTTCTTTCATGATCTCACAGCATAATCCAACCGGCTTTAAGCCTGCCAGACGCATCAGATCGACAGTTGCCTCGGTATGACCGTTTCGTTCTAACACACCGTTCTTTTTAGCAAGCAACGGAAACATATGCCCCGGTGTTCTAAAGTCTCTTGCTGATATTCCGTCTTCTACAACCTTTCGTGCCGTAAGGGAACGCTCATATGCTGAAATACCCGTTGTAGTCTCCACATGATCGATCGATACCGTAAATGCAGTGCAATGGTTATCTGTATCTGTCTCTTATACACATCTCCGAGCCCACGAGACTACGCTGCA
>ENA-UAPA01001320-UAPA01001320.1-human-gut-metagenome-genome-assembly--contig:-NODE-1320-length-11056-cov-4.038269_pt1 | contig 11056 bp, 7 predicted proteins | sample MGYA00243476_ERZ654569 | MGnify/ENA primary metagenome ERZ654569 (study PRJEB26926, sample SAMN06164726) | human gut metagenome | biome: ENVO:00009003; feature: ENVO:2100002; material: ENVO:00002003... | reverse complement strand
GATGCAGCGTAGTCTCGTGGGCTCGGAGATGTGTATAAGAGACAGGCCGAAGCCAGCGCCCGGCGCAGCAACACGACCTCCTCGACTTCGAGGAAACTGCCTTCGATCTTCAGTTTGGAAAGGATATAATCGACATCGACGAACTCGTCGTCCGGAAAGTCCCGTTCCATCTCCAGCAGACGGCGCATCTCGTCCGCCAGCGCCAGCCGCCGCTCGACATCGGCCTGCGAAGTGCTGAATTGTTCGGCGCACAACCTTTCCCGGCCGCCGCGAATCGTACACAGCGCCGCGACCTGCTCACGCAGCCGGTCGAAACCGACTTTCTGTTCAAAGTTCGCCGGATAGATCATCGCACAGAGAAAACATTCGAAACTATCGGGCCGCTTTCAGGGCCTTGAGCGAATCGCGCCGGGCATGTTTCGCCTCTTTTTTCTGCTGCTTGCGGTCGGCCTTTTCGGGATCGCGGCCGAACAGCGAGAAATGGACGTAACGAGCAGGATGGGCCTGCAAGTTGGCCAGCAGCGACGCCAAGTTCGCAGTCGCCTCGTTGAGCGATTCGTACAGACGGGGATCGCTGACGAGCTGCCCGACAGTCCCCTCCCCGGCATTGACACGGGCCAAGATCGCATTGAGGTTCATCAGAGTCGAATCGAGCGCCCCGGCCAGATTCTCACGCTGTATTTGGTCGGTAAAATTGCTTAAATTCAGGATAATACTGTCCATACGCGGAGAGTTCTCGCCGAGCATCTCCGAAAAACGGGTCAAATTCGCTACGGCGCTCTCCAGATTCGCACGCTGCGACAGCAACATACCGTTTACGCTGCCCGTAATCGAATTCAGGTGCGACATCGTACCTTCGATATTCGCGGCGTTCTGCTCCATAATCAGATTCAGGTTATCCATCGTGCGGCTCAAATCCCCCACGACCTGCGACATCTTCTGCTTGAAAAATTCGAGTTCCGAACCCGCCATATCCATCAGGCCCTTGCTGCGGCTCGAACAGAGGGTGTCCCCGGATTGCAGGTAGGTCCCGGCATCGCCCAGAGCGATTTCGATCGCTTTGGCGCCCATGATGCTGTTGCTGTAGATCCGGGCTTCGGAATTGGACGGAATCCGGTATTTCCGCTGGATCGTCAGTTGAAGTACGACCTCGTTACCGATCGAAGGATCGAACGAAATATCCGTCACGGCTCCCACCTTCACGCCCCGGATCAGAATCGGCGAAGCGTTCTGCACGCCATCGACCTGGTCGTAAGCGGCATAATAGACCGCGTTGCGACTGAAGATGTCGAACCCCTTCAGAAAGCGGATACCCGCCCAGAGGGCGCCGATCATCAGCACGGCAAAAATGCCGATCTTAACTTCTCTTCTCATATACCTGTTTTTTTCGTTTTATTTACTGTACGATCCGGTCGCCCCGACAACTCACCACGAACGCATCGCGGAACTCCCTGCGCACCTCGGCCAACTTGGCTTCGGCCTGCTTGCGGGTATCGAAACGCCCCACACAATACTTATACCTGAACCGGCCGCCGGTAACGAACTCCGTGACTTTTCCCCGGTAACTTTTGAACTGCCGGTCCTTGGGCGGCACGCGCTTGGCGCTGGCGATCAACTGCACGGCATAAAACGTCTTCTCCTGTTCGGCTTTCCCGGTTTTGACACTACCCTTATCCGCTTTGTCCGAAGCGGCAGCCGAAGCCGGCTCTGCGACATCGGCATCGGCCTGTTCGTAAATGGCATCGTCATCGACAAGCAGCGCACCCCGAACGAAAGCGACGTAATCCTTCACCGCATCGCACAGCGCACGTGCGATTTGAGCCTGCCCCTTCGCCGAATTCATATAAGCATACTCCTCCGAATTGGAAAGGAAACCTATCTCGGTCAGGATACCGGGCATATCGGTAGCGTAGAGCACTTTGAGCGGCTGCCGCTTCACACCGCGATTGTGCCGCCCGGACTTGACGTAATGTTTCTGCACCAGACGGGCCATCGCTTCGCTGTATTCACCATAGGTGAACTGCAGGTTCTGGATATAAGCCCGGACGATCGCCGCCGTCTTCTCGTTCGACATATCGAGCAGCTCCTCCTGGTTGTTATAATAGAGGGCCCTCTCGTTGGCGTTCTTCTCCAGCGGACTCTCACCCATAATCAGGGTTTCGACTCCCCGTGCCGACGCCGATGCCGCAGCATTGGTATGGATCGAAATGAACAGGTCGCCGCCCGCCTTGTTGGCGATATCGGCCCGAGCCTGCAAATCCTGGGTCAGACTTTCGGAAAACTGCTTGTCCGTCTTACGCGTGTAAACCACTTTCAACTGGGGGATCTCCTTCTCGATCAAGGCCCCGAGCTTCAGAGCGATCTGAAGGTTGAGATCTTTCTCATAAACTCCTCTGTAATGAGCTCCCGGAAACTTCGGCCCCCCGTGCCCGGCATCGATTACGACGACCCGCACGCCCTGTGCAATATTCTGCGCGGCAACTCCGTTGAAAGAGAGTGTCGCAATCAAAAACAGGGCAACAAGAAAAAGCGATTTCCGCATAGCAAAAGTGGCTGAAAATTTAACGGTTCTGAATTTTTTACCTATATTTGCCGGATGTTAAAACCCCCGCACTGAGGCTTTCGGAGCCATTTTCGGGCGGTTTTGCCGACTTGTCGGCAAAGGTATGATTTTTTTTGGAATTTTGGACAGGCTAAAGGCAAAATATATCTTCTCGGGAGCACTCCTGCTGCTCTTCCTGCTTCCGGTGCTCGGCATGGCGCTGCCGGGCGGAGTGCAGCATCCCGCGACACCCGAACGCCAAACACCGCCCGACAGCACTCCGACACAAGCCGTACAAAAATCCCGCCGCGAAACCCGCCGGGAGATTCGGCGCCTTCAACGGGAAGCCGACCGCCCCCCGACCGCCGAAACACGTACGGAAGAGGAGCAGGATTCGCTTTTCGACACCAAGATCGACTCGATCTTCGGAGCGCCTCCCCTCTCGCCGATCGCCCCCGCCGACAGTACGGCTCCCACCGGCAACGACTCGCTGCTGCGCGATTCGTTGCGTCAGGACACGACCCGGCGCGATACGACCCGGAAAAAATCTTTCCTGGACGACATCATCAGCGGCAAAAACCAGGACTCGCTCTACTACGACGTACGCAACCGCACGGTCTATATCTACAACCAGGGCGATATCAACTACCAGAACATGAATCTCAAGGGAGATTTCATGCGGGTCAATATGGACGAAAAGATCATCTACGCCCACGGCAAGCGCGACACGATAGACGGCAAACCGACAGTTACCAACCCCACTTTCACCGAAGGAGCCGCCAATCCCTACACGATGGACACGATCACCTACAACATCGGCAGTAAAAAGGCGAAAATCAAAGGCGTGGCGACTCAGGAGGGCGACGGCTGGCTGATCGGCAACAACGTCAAAAAGATGGACGACAACACCATCCACATCCAGGACGGCAAATACACCACCTGCGACCAGACGGACCACCCCCACTTCTACCTGGCGATGACCAAGGCGAAGGTGATTCCCGGCAAGAAAGTGGTCACGGGTCCCGCCTACCTGGTCCTGGAAGACGTTCCCATCTACTTTCCGCTGCTGCCCGAGGGTTTCTTCCCGCTCAGTTCCGGCCCCAAGTCGGGTCTGCTGATGCCGACTTTCGGCGAGGAATCGACCAAGGGATTCTACATTCGTGACCTGGGCTACTACTTCACGCTCGGAGAGCACATGGACCTGGCCATCCGGGGCGGTATCTACACTCTCGGATCGTGGGAGGCATCCGCGATGTCGCGCTATATGAAGCGTTACAAGTACAACGGCACCCTGAATTTCAACTACTCGAACGTCCGTGTCGGCGACAAGGGCGAACCCGACTTCCTCCAGCAGAACAACTTCCAGCTCTACTGGCAGCATACGCAAGACCCCAAAGCCAATCCGGGATCGACCTTCTCCGCTTCGGTCGATTTCCGTACCAGCGGCTACAACCGCTATTCGGCTACCAGCCTGAACGAAGCGCTCCAGACGCAGACAAGTTCGACGATCTCCTATTCGAAAAGCTGGCTCGGCACCCCGTTCTCCCTTTCGGCCAACATGTCCGTTTCGCAGAACTCGCAGAGCGGAACGCTCTCGATCGCCCTGCCGAACGTCGTCTTCAACGTTTCGACCTTCTACCCCTTCAAACGCAAGGAGGCGATGGGCAAGCAGCGGTGGTACGAAAAGATTTCGCTCCGCTACACCGGCAAGTTCAACAACAAGGCCAACGCCAAAGAGTCCGAAATCTTCACCAAGGAAACACTCCAGAACATGCAGTACGGCTTCGAGCATAGCATTCCCATCTCGGCGACGTACAACATCTTCAACTATATCAACTTCGGACCTACGATCAACTACACCGAAAAGTGGTATTTCAAAAAACAGGAGCAGGTTTGGAACCCGGTGCTGAACCGCATCGACAAACTCGACCCGGAGTACGGGTTCTACCGTCTGTACAACTACAACTTCAGCCTGCAGGCCTCGACGATCATCTATGGCCGCTACGAGGCCAAGAAGAAAACGCGCAAGATACAGGCGATCCGCCACACGATCACCCCGACGGTGAGCTTCTCCTACGCCCCCGACTTCTCCAAGCAGAAATACGGCTACGTAAAGACCGTGCAGAGCGATACGCTGGGTAATTTCAAGACCTACTCGCCTTTCGAAGGGAGCATCTTCGGCGTGCCCAGCTCCGGTCAGTCCATGGCCATCAACGCCTCGCTCTCGCAGACGCTCGAAATGAAGGTGCTCAGCAAACGCGATACCTCGGGTATGAAGAAGATCAAACTGATCGACGAACTCCGCATCGGACAGGTATCCTATAACTTCCTGGCCGACTCCATGGGACTTTCGAACATCCCCATTTCGCTGCGCACGACCGTTTTCCAGAATTTCGGCATCAATATCAACGCTACGCTCGACCCTTACCGGGTCACCCCGCAGGGCCAGCGTATCAACAAACTCTTTTTCCCGGGCCGTGTGGTATCGGCCAGCACTTCGTTCGGCTATACGTTCCAATCCCGCCAGGACAACTCCACCCCGGCGATCAACGACATCAACAGCGCCCCGGTCGATCCGGCCTACGCCAATCCTTTCTACGACCCTTACGGGCAAATGAACCCGGCCCTGCGACGGCAATACATGACCCAGGCCTACTACGACTTCTCGCTACCCTGGAACCTGGGATTCAACTATACGATCAGCTACTCCGCATCACCGACCAACAACGGCACGACGGGCTACCAGAAAAACATCACCCAAACGCTCGGCATCAACGGCAGCGTTACGATTCTGCCAAAAATGGGTGTAACAATCCAGGGCGGTTACGACTTCCAGGCCAAAGAGCTGACTCCGGCCTCCATCACCATTACACGCGACCTGCATTGCTGGCAAATGTCGTTCGCGTGGGTCCCCTTCGGCCACTATCAGAGCTGGAGTTTCAACATCGGCGTCAAAGCGGCTTCCCTCGCCGACCTGAAATACGACAAAAGCCAGAGCATGTTCGACAACCTGTATTGATTTTCCGCGTCGTTCCCTTCTACCCCCGGAATATAAAGATTCTGTGAAATTTAGTTTTTTCCTACTCTTTTACATAAATATTCCCTACATTTGTGCGTAAACATTTTAGGGCGAGAAAAAACTCTCAAACATAATACCTCTATGATTATGAAAAAACACTACGAATCTACGGTTAAGGGGGGGGGAACTTCGTACTCCGCTCCTTCGGTTGAGATCCTCAGCATCTCGATCGAGAAAGGTTTTGCCAACAGCACTGTCCTGGACTATGGCGGAGCCGGCGAAGCAGGCGGCAGCGTTAATGACACCGATTACGGAGAATACTAACAAACACATCCTACGACTATGAAAACTTTTTTCAAATCCATTTTGGCTGTCGCAGTGTGTGCATCTCTGTTCGCAGCCTGTTCCAAAGACGACACGGTTTCCGACCCGTCGAACGGTCGTAAAGTAACGATGACGGTCACCGCATCGTCTGAACTCGAATCGGCATCCGGTTCCCGTACGACGTATGATCCCCTGACGGGGAAAATCTCGTGGAACGAAACCGGCGAATACCTTCAGGTGTTCGAAACGGCCGCCTCCAAAACCACATACGCCAACTCGCAGGAAGGTACGGTAAGCGACGGCACGGCGAAATTCGCCGTATCGTTCCCGGAGAATACGAACACTCCGCTCGTTTATAACGCGGTTTATCCCGCCTCGGCATGGATTACGTCCAACAATACGGATATTACCAACATGAAAGTCGTCACACGCACATCTCAACAGCCGACCGCTACGAGCTTCGATTCGAACGCGGACCTGCTGATCGCCAAATCGATCTCGCTGGAGAGTCAGCCGACCGAACTGCAAATGAGTTTCGGCCGTGCCGTTGCCATCGGTAAGATGACGGTCAAAAACCTCGCATCGGAGGAGCCTGTCCTTGGCGTCGAATTCACGGCTCCAGATAAGAAGGTCACGGGCCGTAGCTATGTCGATATGACGGCAGGCACCGTCAAGGAGTACGGTTATCCCGGTAATTTCTCGGACAACGTGACGCTGAGCTACTCTTCGGAGATGAACCTTACGGCCAACGGCGCAACGGGCATGACCGCCTATTTCACCTGCTTCCCGTTCGAGGTGGCAGCCGGTGAAACATTCACCGTTACCGTGACCACCGCATCGAAGATCTTCACCAAGACGGTAACCGTTCAGGAGGGCCGGCCCCTGGCTTTCGCAGCAGGCGACAGTTCGACTTTCGCGGTCGATATGACCGACGCTGCGGAAGAGACAACCGAAACATTGAGCGGCGACTACGTCATCACGGCGACCCAATCCGAAACAACCTATGCAATGAGTTCTTTAGCTGAAAGCTCCCGTTTGGCTCCCGTAGTAATTACACCGTCAAATCCCTACAAAACGGGTGATGAAACCCTCATTTGGACAATTACCAAATCGGGTGACAACTACACGATCAGTCAAGGCGAGAACTACCTCTCCTGGGAAAGCGGCAACAGCGCTACGATCTCTACGGAGGCTTACGACTTGATAATTACCAAGGACAAGGACAAAGGCACTTACCAAATCGCATCGGCAGCGACCCCTTCCCGTATTTTGGCGAAAAATAATACAGCAAACCTCGGTTTCGGATTCTATACCGGCAGTCAGACAAAAGATCTGACCCTGATCCCTGCCGAATACGTCAAGTTGCCTCAAATCACGTTGGATCCATCCACCCTGACACTGTCTTATAACGATACGGAAACTCACTATATCCCCGTTACGTTGAAGAACGCCGAAACGCAAGACGTTTCCGTCGCTATTTACGACGGCACTGAAGGAACCAAACAGCCGGACTGGATCACCACAGGTGATTACAACGGCAGCGAAAATCGCCTCGAAGTCGCAGCCACAGAGAATACGGTCGCAACACCTCGTACAGCACGCATCGTTCTTACCGCCACTACTTCACTGGGTACAGCCCAAGCGACGCTGACTGTTGAGCAGGCTGCTGCCGGCGCAAAGGCATGGGTTTCGGAAACTTTCGAGAACTATAAACCCGATGCAGAATCAGTCTACAACTCTAATGGAACTTTCAACGGCGTAACAACCGGGACTCCGGTATGGACCTATGCAAAATGTGGTAATCCGAACCAATCCAAAACCGACCGTACTACATTGTCCAACACGGCAGGGATCACAGTTTCCAGCGAAACTTACCTCACGATAGGTAAGAGCGGTTCATTGAGCGTAACAATCCCTGGCGGAATCACAGCACTCAAGTTCAACGCCTTGACAAGTTCGAAAGGCAGTGCAACCTTGACCGTAACAGTCGGAGGAAAAAGCGTAGGAACATTAAGTATAACCAAAAATTCAAAAAAAGTTTTCGAGCTCTCGGATATAGTATGCAACGGGCAGGACGCAACGATCAAGATCGAGCAAAACACGGAAAACCGTACTACTATCGGTGATTTCTCTTGGCAGCTTGAGTGAACAGGAGGCGGAGTTCCGACTCCAGACCCTACCCCGGGAATTGCTACACCGAGCGTAAGCGACATAACTTCGAGTACAGCGAAGGTTTCCAGTAGTCTGACCGACGCCGCTTACGCAACCGAGGTGCAGTTCTTCTATTCCGCAACGAACGGCAGCGACACGGGAAGTGTCGTTGCCGCTGTTGTCGGAAACGAAGCGACCGCCAACCTCTCCGATCTTCTGCCCGCAACGACGTACACGGTTTACGGCGTCGTAACGGCGACCAACGGCTCCACGCCGCAGAGTTCTTCGACAACCTTTACCACCGAAGGAGCACGGACGGATCATGCCGCCTGGTACGAGCTTCCGGCCCGCACGACAGCCGATGAGACGATCACGCAGACGGTTTATCCCGCCTCCGGATCGCAGCGCAACTACACGATGTACTACGACAAATCGACCTACACGGCTTACTGGGTAGCCTATCCGCTCGCAAAAGGACACATGGGAAACGGACGTTCCGACAAATGGCAGCGCAATCCCGGACTGGCCGAATCCGAACAGATCAACGTCTGGTCGAGCAGCTACGGGGTCAATCTCGGAGCTACCACATCGGACGGATATGACAATTCGAAAGAGTTCTACGCCCGGGGGCACCAGATACCCAACGCCGACCGCAACGGTTCGGACGAATTGGTCGTACAGACCTATTACGCAACCAATTCCACGCCGCAGATTCAGAACAAATTCAACGGCGGTATTTGGCAGCAGCTCGAAAGCGGCGTCCGAAATATCGCTGCGACTACGGACACGGTATATGTGGTGACGGGCGCTATTCTCCAGACCGCAGGCAACCACGAAGCGATCACCTGGATCACACCGAAGTCGGACAGCAAACGATGCCCCGTACCGAACTATTACTACAAAGCGTTGTTGAAAGTCCGGCGCGACGCGTCGAACAAAGTGACGTCGGCCATGACGATCGGTTTCTGGATGGAACACAGGGAGTACTCGAACGATAGTTACACGAACTATGCGACTTCCGTCGCCGAGATCGAACGGCTCACCGGCTTCGATTTCTTCGCCAACCTGCCTGCCGACATTCAGGCCGCAGCGGAGCAAAATTCGAACTGGAACACATTCGCATCGTTCTAAACGGGCGAAAAGATCTCCGACACGACAAAACGACACGCATCAAATAGAATGATGCGTGTCGTTTTGTATTATCCATACATCCGAACGGCTTATTCTTCCGAAAAATAATTATCTTTACGAATCGGAAAATCGCCGAATCCGAAAACCGACACTCGAAGCGGATGCAACGAAGAGGCGGGAATATTCCGCCGCCTCCAAAGGAGGCAAACCGCAAATATCCGATCGACGAGGCCCGCGACTGCCCGCGAGGTCCTGCCGAACGCAGAAAACGAAAAAAACACAAAGTCAAAGCCCGGTTCTCCGTCCATTTCCCGCGATCCGGCTCCGTTATGCTACGACTCAAGTCCGAAAACCTCCGGTCGAAACTCCGGCGCATGCCCCTGCTCCGCGCATTGCCGCCGCTCGCGGCCGGCATCCTGCTGGCCGACCACTACGTACTGCCGCTGTGGTTGTTAGTAGGCGGATTCCTCGTCTGCGGTATCCTGGCACTGCTCGCCGACGACCGGGGCGCAAACCTCGCCACCCTGGGAGCCATTCTGCTTTTCGGCATGACCGTCACCGAACTGAGACACACTCCCGCTCCGCCGACCGGCACTCCGGGCGAATACGAAATCGTCGTCCGGGAACGCCTCTCCGAACGGGAAGGCAAAACGGCCTCCGGCACAACGATCCGCGCCCGGCGGAACTCCGCAACCGGAGAATGGCTCCCTGCTGCTGGAAACCTCGTGGTGCGATGCGACTCTTCGACCGCACTGAATCCCGGCGACCGAGCCGTCGTACGCGGCAAAATCTACCCTTTCACCGCCCGTCACGGCGGCTACGGACGGCTGATGACCCGCCGGGGATACGTCGGCACCCTCTACCTGAACCGCTCAAGCCTGCTGCTGAGCGACACCCTGCACCGGGAGCTTTCCCCGAAGCACCTCTCCCTGTTCCTGCACGAACGGGCCGTCGCACGGCTCGACCGTCTGGCCCTGGCACCCGACGAACAGGCCCTCTGCAACGCTATGACGGCCGGGGATCGACGCTCGCTTTCCCCTGCACTCCGTGCGGCCTACTCGCGCAGCGGGACCTCGCACCTGCTCGCCGTCTCGGGATTGCACGTGGGCATCGTCTTTCTGCTCGCCAACCTGCTGCTCTGGTGGCTGCCGCTCTTCCGACACGGACACATCCTGCGCAATATCGCGGTCATCCTGCTCATCTGGCTCTATGCCGCCACGACGGGATTCCCGCCCAGCGTCGTCCGGGCCGCGCTGATGTTCTCCGTCCTGCAATTCGCCCTGGCCTCGTCGTCGGAATACGTCGGGATGAACACACTCGCCGGCGTAGCCTTCGTCATGCTGCTCTTCCATCCCGATTACCTGTTCGACATCAGCTTCCAACTCTCGTTCATCGCCGTCGCCGGCATCATCGCCTGGGGACTCCCCCTCTGCCGCCTCCTGCGAACACGCCGCAAAAGCATCGATATGCTGACCGCAACCCTCGCCATCGGATTTTCAGCGTCCGCTGCGACTGCACCTCTTATCTCCCATACCTTCGGCCAGATCTCGGTCGTCGGGCTGGCACTCAACCCCGTCGTCATCCTGCTCTCCTACGTCGTGGTCGGGAGCTGCACGCTCTGGCTCGTGATCCCGGGAACAGTGCTCGCACCGCTCTTCTCGGACGTCGCAGGATTCGCAGCCCGGGCACAGAACGAACTGATCCGAGCTGCAGCGGCACTTCCGGCAGCCGCCCTCGACATCCGGCTCACGACGACCCAATGCTGGATCGTTTACGGACTTTTCATCTTCGCAACCCTGCTCCTATGGAGCGCCGAACGGAAAAAATCGGTATCTTCGCTCCCGGAATGATGACTCCGGAACAATACCGACTGCTGCTGACTCCCGAAG
>ENA-UAPA01001304-UAPA01001304.1-human-gut-metagenome-genome-assembly--contig:-NODE-1304-length-11139-cov-8.225099_pt1 | contig 11139 bp, 8 predicted proteins | sample MGYA00243476_ERZ654569 | MGnify/ENA primary metagenome ERZ654569 (study PRJEB26926, sample SAMN06164726) | human gut metagenome | biome: ENVO:00009003; feature: ENVO:2100002; material: ENVO:00002003... | reverse complement strand
ACGAGATGCAGCGTAGTCTCGTGGGCTCGGAGATGTGTATAAGAGACAGAAACTGTACAGGTGTGCCGCTGCCGGAGGCTCCTGTCCTGCCGACCCCAAGGATACCGCTGGGGTGTGATAAGACAGTGTCCGGACTGGAAAGAAACGGTAAATTTCCGGCTAAGATTTTGTCCCGTAGAATTGTGAATAATAAATTTACAATTCTTTTATGTTCTTAAAGGAGAGGATGGTTTATAATGGATTTCATGGAAATGTATGCCCAGAAAAAGATGACTGCCGAGCAGGCTGCTTCTCTGGTCAAGAGCGGCGACTGGGTGGATTACGGCTGGTGCGTCAACACCCCCGTGGCCGTGGACGCCGCCCTTGCCAAGCGCCTGCCCGAACTGGAGAACGTCAATTTCCGCGGCGGCATCCTGATGTGGGTGCCTGAGATCTTCCAGATCGACGACCCCGCTGCCCACATGACCTGGAACAGCTGGCACATGGGCGGCATTGAGCGCAAAGCCATCGCACAGGGCTTCTCGTTCTACTCCCCCATCCGCTATTCGGAGCTGCCCCGCTACTACCGCGAGAGTCCCGACCCGCTGGACATCGCCGTCTTCCAGGTGACTCCGATGGACGAGCACGGCTACTTCAACTTCGGCCCCAGCGCTTCCCATCTGGGTGCTGTCTGTGAGAAGGCCAGGAAGATCATCGTGGAGGTCAACACCAATATGCCCCGCTGCCTCGGTGGTATGGAAAACTGTGTCCATATCTCCCAGGTCACCGGCATCGTGGAGGGCAACAATCCGCCCATCGGCCAGATGGCCGCTGCCGGCCCCGCTTCCGAGGTCGATTTGAAGGTCGCAAACCTCGTCGTGCCGCAGATCCCCAACGGTGCCTGCCTGCAGCTGGGCATCGGCGGTATGCCCAACGCCATCGGCAGCCTCATCGCCCAGAGCGATTTGAAGGACCTGGGCGTCCACACCGAGATGTACGTTGACGCTTTCGTGGACATCGCCAAGGCCGGCAAGATCACCGGCGCACACAAGCAGCTGGACAAGGGCCGTCAGGTCTACGCCTTCGGTGCCGGCACCCAGAAGATGTACGACTACCTCAACAACAACCCCGAGTGCATGTCTGCTCCCGTCGATTACACCAACGACATCCGCAGCATCTCCGCACTGGACAACTTCATCTCCATCAACAATGCGGTGGACATCGACCTGTTCGGCCAGGTGAATGCGGAGAGCGCCGGCGTCAAGCACATTTCCGGTGCAGGCGGCCAGCTGGACTTCGTGCTGGGCGCATACCTTTCCAAGGGTGGCAAGAGCTTCATCTGCCTGTCTTCTACCTTCTTTAATAAGAAGACCGGTCAGCTCGAGAGCCGCATCCGTCCCACGCTGGAAAACGGCAGCATCATCACCGATACCCGCGCCAATCTGCATTACCTCTGCACGGAATACGGCTGCGTCAACCTCAAGGGTCTGACCACCTGGGAGAAGGCCGAAGCCCTCATCAATGTGGCACACCCCGACTTCCGCGAGGAGCTTATCAAAGAGGCCGAGAAGATGCACATCTGGCGCCGCAGCAACAAAATCTAAACATCGCCGTACCGGCTCCTGCCGTCTGCGGCAGGAATGGAGTCACACATGATGGACAAAAAGCCGCACATCAAGCCCTATCTCTACGGAATGCTCGCGGGCTTTGGTGCGATAAGTCTAAGCATCCTGTTCTTCTTCTTCATCTACCGCTTCGACGGGTTCGGCGACGCGGTCTCCAAGGTGACCGGCATCCTGATGCCCTTCATCTATGGTGCCGTCATTGCCTATCTGCTCAAGCCGGTGTGCAACACCATTGAGGGCTTTCTGCACCGTATCTTCCCCGAAAAGCTCCACAGCATGGCCAATATGCTTGCCATTGCGGCGACGCTGCTGTTCGGTGTGCTGGTGGTCTACGCCCTCGTGATGATGGTGGTGCCGCAGCTCATCACAAGCGTCACCTCCCTCTACTACACCGCGCAGACCAGCATTACCCGGTTCATGCGGTGGGTGAACACACAGGAAGTCTTCTTGGATAATGAGACACTGATGGGTTATTTCAACGATGCCTACGATGCCATTGCTGACAATCTGACCACTCTGCGCACCACCCTGCTCCCCTCGCTGCAGAATATACAAGGCATCCTGAGCGGTGTGGGCGTCGGCGTCATGAATGTGGTGACCTGGTTCAAGAACCTGCTCATCGGCCTTATCGTCGCTGTTTACCTGCTGGCCAGCCGCAAAAAGTTCGCCAAGCAGGCCAAGATGATCCTCTACAGCGTCGTCAAGCCCCACTGGGCGCAGCTCATCCAGGAGGAAGTCCTCTACGCTGACAAGATGTTCGGCGGCTTCATCAACGGCAAGATCATGGACTCCGCCATCATTGGTGTGCTCTGCTACTTTGCCTGCATCATCTTCAAGTTTCCGAGCGCGCTGCTGGTGTCGGTCATCATCGGCGTCACCAACGTCATCCCCTTCTTCGGCCCCTTCATCGGTGCCGTGCCTGCAACGCTGCTCATCCTCATCCAGAGCCCCATCAAGGCCCTCTGGTTCGTGCTCTTCGTTCTGGTGCTCCAGCAGCTGGACGGCAACGTCATCGGCCCGAAGATCCTGGGCAACACCACCGGCCTTTCGAGCTTCTGGGTGCTCTTCTCCATCCTGCTGTTCGGCGGTCTGTGGGGCTTCGTGGGCATGATCGTGGGCGTGCCGCTGTTCGCCGTCATCTATGACGTCATCAAGAAGCTGGTCTTCCACGGCCTGCGCCGCAACGGCCAGCTCGACCAGATGACCGTCTACCACGACGAGTTCGGCGATCCCGGCGACCCGGCTCCCGCGCCTGTAGAAGATGAAGGAACGGAAACCGAAATCGTCATTGATTCCGGCGAAGAATAAAATAACAAGATAAAGCCCCCATCCTCCCGGCTGCCTCAGCCGGTGAAGATGGGGGCTTTTCTGCGCATTTTTATGTTTGAAAGACCGATAAAGTCATTTCGCGTGAGCAGTGGAATGCGCCGGTTCCCAGTCCTTGTAATTCTCGTACCGGCTCTCCCTGAGGGTGACGTGCGACCAGATCTCGTCGGCTACAGGCTGCCAGTCGGCAGCATATGCACCGCATTTGTCGCAGAGGTGGTCTACGCTCTCGGGCGACTGCAAGTCGGTGCTGTGAGCACCGGTGTCATGCACCATCTGGCGCAGAAGCTCGGGGTTTTCCAGCATCGGGCAGGGACGCAGATGGTTTTTATTGAAGGGCTGGCCGTTGTGGTAAGCCATGAAGAGCGGGCTGCGGAGAATATCGAGGATGCTGCTGTCGTGGATGTTGGCGTTGGAATAGTGGATAAAGACGCACGGCTCTGCATCGCCCGCCGAATTGATATGAAAATAGTTGCGTCCGCCCGCAATGCATCCGCCCACAAACTCGCCATCGTTCTGGAAGTCCATCGGATAAAACGGAATATCGCTTTTTTCTGAGCGGAGATACCGGATGCGCTCGATCATGTACTTGCGCTGAGCAGGCGTGGGCATCAGCTCCGGCGCAGCCTCGTTGCCTACCGGCATATAGTGGAAGTAGAACCCGAAGTGCGCACCCTTGTCGCAGAGCATCCGCATAAAGTGGTCGCTGGTGACGGCTTCGAGATTGTCTCTGGTATAGCAGATGGAGGTGCCAAAAAGGATCCCGTGGGCCTTGAGCAAGTCCATCGCATTCATGACAGCGGCATAGTGGCCGTCGCCCCGCCGGGCATCATTGGTAGAGGGAGTTCCCTCGATCGAGAGCATGAAGGCGATATTGCCCAGTTTTACGACCTCTTCGCAGAACGGCTCATCGATGAGGGTAGAGTTCGTGTAGATCGCAAACTGCACATCGTTGTGCTTTTTTGCCAGACGGAGAATATCCGCCTTCCGCACCAGAGGCTCGCCGCCGGTGAGCATATAGAGATAGACCCCCAGCTCCTTGCCCTCGGTGATAATTTTGTCCATATCCTCAAAGCTGAGGTTGTTTTTGTGGCCGTACTCGCCCGCCCAGCATCCCACGCAGTGCATATTGCAAGCCGAAGTGGGGTCGAACAGGATCAGCCACGGAATGTTGCAGTGGTACTTTGTGCGATTCTCGCGGATGGTCTTTGTCCCCCGGAAGAACGCCTCATAGCCAAGGTTGAGCGCCGTGGTGCGTGCCACGCTGGGCGCGGTCTGGTCGAGCACACAGTTGATGAGCTTCGACCACTTGCTGTCAGCATCGGTCAGCACTGCGCGGGCGTGCTCATACGTCTCCTCGCTGAACGAGTCGCCATAGAACTGCTTGGCGACGTCCACCATCTCGGCAAACGCCTTCTGACGGTCTTTTCTGACATGAGCCAGTGCCACATCCACCATCGTTCCGACAGCGGTACGCTGTACCTTATGGCTCAACGGCTCCAACGCGATACTCATAAAAGTCTGCCTCCTTGTGTGGGTCTTTGCCAGCCCTTTGTTTTGACAATACTTTAACATTTTTCCGACAAAGGTTCTATAAACAACAAAAGCAGGGTGATAGTTTTTCTATCATCCTGCTCTGCTTGTTCAAATTTTTATCAGTCGTCGATTTTTGATGCTCTGCCGTCGGTGCTGAAGCGCAGCAGCGCCCGCTTCAGATCCCCCTGCATCATGGTGTTGAGCCGTTCGGCCATGATGGCCGGTTCGGTCTTCATATCGCGGCGTATCCATTCCAGCACCATGCCCACAAAGCCATACTTATAAAAATCAATGATGAACTGCTTGTCCTCTTCCTGCACCGGGATGTTTTCACGCTCTACAAACATCCGCAGCAGAGGGTCAAGCATTTTATAGAGATACTGCTCCACCTGTTCCCGGCTGATGGAGCGGTAGACATTCAGCACCAGCACCCGGTTGGCCTGCACCTTTTCCAGCATATCGCGGAAGGCGTCGCTCCACGTCTCATAGTCCTGATGGCCTTCCAGTGCCTCTGTGGCATCCTCCACCAGGATCCAGTCCACCAAATCGTAAATATCCTTGAAATGGTAGTAAAAGGTCATGCGGTTCACACCGCAGTCCTCGGTAATGTCGTTTATCGTTATCTTATTCAGCGGCTTGCGGAGCAGCAGCTTTTTGAGCGATGCTTCCAGCGCGCGTTTTGTCGTCTGTGCCACGAGAATGCCCATCCTTTCGCGTTTGCCCCGTTCTGTGCGGAGTTTTCCAACTTCTATCTATTATGATACCTCATCTGCCCGTGCAGGTGCAAGCACCTTTTTCGACTTTTTCATGAACTTTTTATGTTTTCTTAAGATTTGGACAGCAAAAAAGCCTGCTCCGCCGCAGCGCGTCTATTATGAGCTTTCCGAAAAGCTTTGACATTTTCCGGCTTTCCTCTTGATTTCTCCCCCGGCCCTGCTTACAATGGAGACACAGAGGGGGGCATCTCCCCTGTTCTTTTGATTGGGAAAGAGGTTTTTCTTATGCTGAATACCATCGGTTTCTTAGGCTGCGGCAACATGGGCGGAGCCATCGCCCGGGCCGTCTGCAAGGCGACAGACCCGCAGAACGTCTGGCTCGCCAACCGCACCGCCGCCAAGGCAGAGGCTCTGGCCGCTGAGCTGGGCTGCAACACCACCATCAACGACGAGGTGGCAGGCCGCTGCGACCTCATCTTCTTAGCCGTCAAACCCCAGATGATGGAGGAGCTGCTGGCACCGCTCCGCTTCACGCTGGCCGAACGGCCCAGCCGCTTCGTGCTGTGCAGCATGGCGGCGGGCCTGTCCATCGCCCGCATTCAGGAGATGGCAGGCAGCGACTGCCCCGTCATCCGCATCATGCCCAACACGCCCGCTTCGGTGGGGGCCGGTATGATCCAGTACTGCACCTCCAACGTCACCGCTGAGGAAGAGGCCGAGTTCCTGAAATTGATGGCCCCCGCCGGGCGGCTGGATGCTGTGCCGGAAAGCCTCATCGACGCGGCCAGCTGCGTGTCCGGCTGCGGCCCGGCCTGGGTGTACCAGTTCATCGAGGCGCTGGCCGACGGCGGCGTGGCCTGCGGCCTGCCCCGTGCCAAGGCGCAGGAGTACGCCGCCCAGATGGTCCTGGGCAGCGCAAAGCTGGTGCTTGAGAGCGGCCAACACCCCGGCACACTCAAGGACGCCGTGTGCAGCCCCGGCGGCAGCACCATCCAGGGCGTGCGGGTGCTGGAAGAAAAGGGCCTGCGGGGCGCGGTGATGGACGCCGTCATCGCCTCCTACAACAAGACCAAAGAGATGGGGAAGGGTTGATCTATGCGCATCGTAGTCAAAGTCGGCACCTCCACACTGGCCCACTCCACCGGGCGGCTGAACATCCGCCACACCGAAGAGCTGGTGAAAGTGCTCAGCGATTTGAAGAACGCCGGACATGAGGTCATCCTCGTGTCGTCGGGTGCTATCGGCATGGGTGTGGGCAAGCTGTCGCTTTCCGCCCGCCCTACCGATATGTCCTCCAAGCAGGCTTGTGCCGCCGTGGGTCAGTGTGAGCTGATGTACACCTACGACCGGCTGTTCAGCGCCTACGACCACACGGTGGCGCAGATTTTGCTCACCGGCGTGGACATCGAGCACGCCAGCCGCCGTGAGAACATCCAGAACACCCTCACCCGTCTGCTGGAGCTGGGCGCACTGCCCATCATCAACGAGAACGACACCGTCGCCACCGACGAGATCACCTCCATCGGCGACAATGACACCCTCGCCGCCATCGTCACCTGCTGCATCAAGGCCGATCTGCTGGTGCTGCTGAGCGACATCGACGGCCTCTACACTGCCAACCCCCACACCCACCCGGACGCAAAGCTCATCCCGCTGGTGGAGGACATCACGCCCGAGGTGATGGCGCTGGCCGACGGAGCCGGCTCGGCGCTGGGTACCGGCGGAATGTCCACCAAACTCCGGGCCGCCCGGATGGTGACCTCCAGCGGAGCTGACATGGTCATCGCGAACGGCGCCCACCCCGAGCTGCTCTATGACATCGCCGAGGGCCGTGCCGCAGGCACCCGCTTTGCGGCCCACAGACAGGAGGCATAACATGACCACACAGGAAATTCTGGAAGCCGCCCGCGGGGCCAAGACTTCCGTTGCCCTTTCGGACAGCGGCACCCGTGATTCTGCCCTTCTCGGGATGGCTGATGCCCTCTGCGCACCGGAATCCATGGACGCCACCCTCGCCGCCAACGCCGAGGACATGGCCGCCGCCAAGGGGCACATCAGCGACGTCATGCTGGACCGCCTCGCCCTGACGCCCCAGCGCATCGAGGCCATGGCCAAGGGCATCCGGGACGTTGCCGCCCTGCCCGACCCGGTGGGCCGGGTGCTGAGCCGCATCGAGCGTCCCAACGGCCTTGTCATCGAGAAGACTGCTGTGCCGATGGGCGTCATCGCCATCATCTACGAGAGCCGCCCCAACGTCACCAGCGACGCTGCCGCCCTCGCCATCAAGAGCGGCAATGCCTGCATCCTCCGCTGCGGCAAAGAGGCGTGGCGCTCGGCCAACGCCATCGTGACCACCCTGCGGCAGGGCCTGCGGGCAAACGGTCTGCCTGAAACAGCAGTCTGCCTCATTGAGGACACCACCCATGCCTCAGCCAACGCCCTGATGACCGCCGTCGGCTATGTGGACCTGCTCATCCCGCGCGGCGGGGCCGGACTCATCCGTGCCTGCGTCGAGAACGCGAAAGTCCCCTGCATCCAGACCGGCACCGGTATCTGCCACATCTTCGTGGACGACACCGCCGACCAGACCAAGGCGCTGGACATCATCGAGAACGCCAAGGCCAGCCGCCCCAGCGTCTGCAACGCCGAGGAAGTCTGCCTCGTCCACAGCGCCATTGCGAGCGAATTCCTGCCGAAGCTGGCCCAGCGCCTCGGCCCCGACCGCACCGCCAAGGGTCTGCACTCGGTGGAACTGCGGCTGGACGAGCGCGCTGCCGCCCTCATCCCCGGCACCCCCGCCGGGCCGAAGGATTTCGACACGGAGTTCCTCGACTACATCCTTGCGGTGAAAGTCGTGGACAGCGTGGAGGAAGCCATCGCCCACATCGCGGCTCACTCCACCGGCCACAGCGAAGCCATCCTGACCCGGACTGACGCCCACGCTGCCCTCTTCACGGCGGCAGTGGACAGTGCCGCCGTCTACGTCAACTGCTCCACCCGCTTCACCGACGGCGGAGAGTTCGGCCTTGGCTGTGAGATGGGCATCTCCACCCAGAAGCTCCACGCCCGGGGACCCATGGGCCTCGGCGAGCTGTGCAGCTATAAGTACATCATCCACGGCAACGGTCAGACCCGGTAATTTTCGGGTTTTCCGGGATACATCACCCTTTCGGTAAAAATTTTCTCCACAGGCCGGGGCCAAATGCCCCGGCCTGTATTTTTGTTTCATCGAGATGGACCGTTTTTCTCTCAAGCACACTTTTGGCTGAAAAAGTTTTGCAAATTCATCCGAGAATAATTCCTTGTATCCAAATTTTCTCCATTCTCCACAAAGCTATAGTCATACTTTTGCCATTTTATCTTGCAAAAATCACAACAAACCTCTTGACATACGGGCCTTCTGCGGGTTAAATTTAAAATGAGGGTGTGATTCGACACAATCGCACTGGTTTAGTCTGTTTATCGAGAATTGTTCTCCACAAGACTTCAACTTTTCAGACCGTTTTACTGCGGAGAGCACTCTTCCGAGCATATCCGCCCATCCACAACACTATACTTGGAATGAAGGAGAGAGCGTTATGACGATTGCTATTCTTGCACATGATTCCCGCAAAGAGCTGGCGCTGCAGTTCTGCACAGCTTACAGCGGCATCCTATCCCGCAACACAGTCATTGCCACCGGCACCACCGGTCGGATGCTGGCGCAGGCCACCGGCCTGCCCGTACACTGCTACCTCTCCGGGAAGCTGGGCGGCATTCAGCAGATCTCGGCCCGGGTGGCCTGCGACGAAGTAGACCTCGTGCTCTTCTTCCGCGACCCGCTCAAGGCCGAGAACGGCAGCAGCGAGCAGAACCTGCTGCGGCTGTGCGATATGCACAGTGTGCCGATCTCTACCAACATCGCCACCGCCGAAGTGCTGCTGCGCGGCCTCGACCAGGGCGACCTCGACTACCGTGAGGGCATCCATCCCGACATCGTGGAGCCGCTGCCCGTCCATCGGGCCGTGTGCTGAGCCTGTTTTTAAGACTTTTTCGCCATTTGTGGTTTTGTGTATAGAGGGTTTTCGACAAAGAAAGACACCGCAGAAGCTTTCACACTTCTGCGGTGTCTTTTTATCTTATGCGCTCAGGTACCACTGAGGGATAACTTATTCCAGACCGCCCATCTGCTTGATCGCCTTGATGGCGTAGGTCAGGGTGCGGCCCATAGCCACGCCTGCCATCAGGCAGGGATAGTTGTTGGCGAAGAAGGAGCCGGACATATCGCCGGTGACATACAGGCCAGGCATCGGCTTGTTATCGTTGTCCAGAGCCTGACCCTTTTCGTTGATGGCAATGCCCTGCTCGGTGGTCAGCAGAGAGGCACCCAGCCAGCAGCCGTAGAAGGGAGCGGTGCGGATGGCGCTCAGACGGTAAGCGGGCTTACCGAAGTCCTCGTCGTTCTGCTTGTCGTACAGCTCGTTGTAACGCTCAACGGTAGCGAGGAAGGTGTCCTTGGCCTCACCGGTGAAGCCCAGCTTGTCGGCCAGCTCTTCGATGGTGTCGCAGACGAACAGGGTGCCAGCTGCAACAGCCTCATCGACCTTGCCCTGGAAATACTTCTCGCCGCCGTTGCGGGTCTGGGCAGAGCAGCCGATGGTGTGGAAGCGCTTTGCATCCTCCAGAACATTGGCGTCGCAGATCTGTGCGTAGACACGGCCCGGCTGATGGGCAGCAGCGTAAACAATATCGTTGTAGGGGCTGCTCTCGTTGGCGAAGCGCTCACCGTTGCGGTTGACCTTCAGGAAAGGCTGAGTGCCGGGGTTGTACTGGCGGATGGGGCCGGGGAAGGCCTTGCCGCCGAAAGCGGAGTCGCTTGCCACATAACCGCCGTCCACGCCGGGAGCCACGATGCCGCGGTCGAACAGCATGGGAGCAGCTTCCTTGTCGAGGTTTGCACCGGCCCAGACAGCGGCACGGATGCCGTAGCCCTTATCGGCCGGAGAGTAGGAGCAGGCAGTGGTGACGGAGGTACCCAGCGGGTCCAGCTGCTCCATCATGTAGGGGTTGCCGGGGAAGCCGCCGCAGGCCAGCAGAACGCCCTTGTTGGCGTTGTAGCGGATGAAGTGGTCATCCTCGGTGCTCTGGGCGATGATGCCGGTGATGCGGCCAGTGGAGTCCTTCTCCAGCTTTGCCAGAGAGGTCTTGAAGTCCACATCGTAGCCCAGCTCACGGATGTAGTCCAGCAGCAGCTCGTTACGGGCTGCGCCGGAGCTGCGGTCATAGGTGTACTCGATCTCGGGGTACATATAGTCGGTGTTGTGCTCGGCGTTCTCGGCAGGCCACTTAGCCTCATCGCCGTAGGTGTAGACCATCTTGACACCGTACTTGTCTTCCATGATGGAGCGGATGAACTCGATCATCTCCCCGGACTCGTTGATCCAGGTCTTGACAACGCGCTGGTCGCACTTGCCGGAAGCGTAGCGGGAGATCTCGCTCAGCAGCTTTGCACGGTCCATCTTGATGCCCTGTGCCTGTGCGCCGAAGCCGTCCACAGCGCCGACCCAGTGACGGGTATCCTGCACGTTGCCGTTCTGCTCGATGATGCGGAAGTTCAGGCCGTTGGCGGCAGCATAGGCGGCAGCGAATATACCGCCGTTGCCTGCACCCACGATGAGGATGTCGGTGTCCACGGTCTCGGTGATGGCAGCCTCGTCGATGTCAGGCTCCTTGCCCAGCCAATCGTTTTCGTCACCGGTGGGCAGCTGGACGGAGGTCACCGTAGCCTCGCCCTTGGCCTGAGCGTAGCAGCTCTTGGCAGCCTTCATGACAGCGTCGGAAGTGATGGTGGAACCGGAAACGCCGTCGATCTCAGCAGAACCTGCAGCCATCAGCTGCTCACGCAGCTGGTCGGCAGCAGCAGCGCCGTAGGAAGCGGTCTCGCCGGAGGTATCGACCACAACGTCGGTCACAGCGCT
>ENA-UAPA01001302-UAPA01001302.1-human-gut-metagenome-genome-assembly--contig:-NODE-1302-length-11142-cov-10.184270_pt1 | contig 11142 bp, 11 predicted proteins | sample MGYA00243476_ERZ654569 | MGnify/ENA primary metagenome ERZ654569 (study PRJEB26926, sample SAMN06164726) | human gut metagenome | biome: ENVO:00009003; feature: ENVO:2100002; material: ENVO:00002003... | reverse complement strand
TGGCGGTTTAGCTCCTGTTGGAGTTTTGATTGCGAAAAAAACTAATTATTAAATTTGAATTTTTCTAAGTGATAGATACTTTACAAAATAAACTTCATATGTTAGATTGGTCAGCAAAAACTAACTAAAGAAAGAGGTAGATTATGAATAAATTTGATGGTGTTGCAAATACGTTATTTGTTCCGTTAGTGGCAAGAATCAATATCTCTAAAAAATTTCCAGAATATTTTATGGATGAAAAGGCTCTTGAGTTGGAGAAGTATTTACCACAAGGTGTAGATAAAGGTTCTTCTGAATATAGCAATATGGCATCGGTAGCACGTTATTACAATATGGACAAAACAGTTATTGCGTTTGCAAAAAGTTACGCAGAAAGTAATATTGTATATCTTGGTGCAGGATTAGAGACTGCTTATGACCGTTTAAGTGATAAGATTGAAAACAGAACTGTACATTGGTATGAGACTGATTTGCCAGAAGTAATAGAGGCAAGAAAAAAAGTATTTGGTCAGCGAAAAAATGAAACGCTCATTGCAGGCGATATGTTTAAATTGGAATGGGTAAAGGAAATAGACAATTCGCTTCCTACACTGCTAATTGTGTCAGGTGTGTTCCAATATTTCCATGAAGAAGAAATCATAGCATTTATTAAGGGGTGTGGAAAAGCATTTCCAAAAGGTGAGATGTTGTTTGACGCTACAAGTGAGAGTGGATTAAAGTTTACGAACTGGTTTATCAAACGTACAGGAAATGCAAGTGCTATTATGTATTTTGGTATTAACGATAGCAAAGAATTTGCAAACAAATGTAGTATGGAATTATTGGAAGAAAAGACATTCTTTCCAGAAGCATTGAAGATGTTAGGGAAGAAACTTTCTTTTGTTACAAAAGTATCTATGAAGGTTGCAGAGAAGAAGAAACAGGTAATAATTCTTCGTTTGAAATTGAATTAACTACCGTAAAATTTTAGTTTCACGAAGCATAATTAAAGACCGCTTACATTATAAAGGTGTAGGCGGTCTTTTGTGTGTTTAGATATATTAGATTTTGACTTTCTTTTTCTTGGCTGTCAGCACCTTGCAAAGGACATCGTCAACTGCATCAGTGTATCTGCCTTGTGCTATCAAGTTATTTTTTAGGTTGATAAGCGACTGTATCGCTCTGCTTTGCTCGTCATCGGTTAGATAAATATGATATTTCTTTTCTCTCATCGGCTGCTCCTCCAGTTCTCAAATGTTTTCCTTATTATCCTGACATCTTCCTGTGTGTCGGAAGATATAAATATATGTACGCTCTGAAATGCCGCTTTGATACGCTGTGCATAATCGGGTTCCGCTTCGTTTGGCTTCATCGGCAACTTAATGAGTTTGATTCCACGTTGTTTACAGAGATGTTTCTTTAGTATGTCTATCTTCTCCGAGTCCGTATTCACTTGAATGGCAACCTGCTCCAGTGGGATATATACATCAAGTGGAATGCCGAATAACCTATCAGAACCAAGTTCAACTTTCAATCCTTTCAAATTGGCATAATAACTGATTGCAAGAGCCGGGAACAATGACAAATACTCCTGCTCACATATTCTGCACCCTTTTACGAGAACAGTACGCTCGTTTATCTTCATACTCCAAGAATGACCGTATCTGCATTGCCACCATGCTCTCTTTGCTGAATTTCTTGAAACTTCCGTCGGCTTCAACTTATTTAATTCATAATTCCATTCTGTCAAAAGCTGCTTATCTGTCGTAGCCAAATCATTGTATCCGGCAAGCACTTCTCGCTCTGCACAGACAGGGCAAACCGTTCCTTTCACACGGGCATTGATAACTGATTTCCACTCGTTTCCACATTTTCTGCAATGCCACCATACATTTTTCCTCGACTTTGCATTGACTTCATCCGGTTGCAGAGGATAGTTTTTCTCTGACCATTCTTTGGCTATCTGTGGGTGTGTACTTTTTAGGTCATTCCTGCCTTTTATAAATGTATAGCCACTGCAACAAGGACATTTACTGCCGCCTGAACGTGTAGAGATAAGCGTATTCCATTCATAACCGCAGGTTCTGCACTTCCACCAAGCCTTGCTGTTTGCAAACGCCATAACTTCGGTAGGCTTCTTTTCATTCTTGTCCGACCATTCATTTGCAACTTCCGGGAACAGGGTTGCAAGGTCATTAAATCCGGCAAGAACTTTATTATGGGAGCAATACGGACAGCCTGTTTTGTTGATGGTTCTGCTCTTTACAGTGGCTATCCATTCGTGTCCTAATTTACACTTCCATATCACTTTCTTGTGTGAGCCGATAGATACCTCTGTCGGCTTGATTTCATTTTTCTCTGACCACTCCGAAGCCAATTCCGGCTTCAATGTACATAAATCGTTAATTTCCTCGATCACTCTCGCACCGGAGCATATGGGGCATTTCTCGCCACTGGAACGAGCCTTTATACTTGTTTCCCATTCGTGACCGCAAGCACCTTTCCACCATACTTTCTTATTCGAGCCGAAAGTCACGCTGTCCGGTGTCAGCGGTAAATTCCTATCCGACCATTCGGCAATCAATTCGGGATGTACTGCCGCTAAACTGTTACTCATATCAAAACCTCCACTTCCTCTGTGATTAGAGTATATGAAGTTTCGGCTTTTTCTTGTAGTTTGCGAATCTCAGTAAAAATAGAAAAGCCCATCAAGAAAAGATTTTTCTTCTCTCAAAGGGCAACATACGACCGATTACTCATCATCTATATGTAATCGCTGATTTATTTCTTTTACCAATTCTTTAGGGTCTTCCGTTCGTAATCTTTTTGCAAACTCAATCATTATTTCCTGTTCTTCCTTGCTCATTTGCTCAAACATATCTGCCATCTCTTTTTCTCTCAGTGTCAATCGCATATACATTTCTTGCTTCTTATTCCTCCGATTTTAAGCTCATACAATATCGTATCGTCAGGAACATCTTAACTGTTATCCATCTTCTGTGCAAACATCGGTTTATAACGAAAAAATGGGCAATCCCGATTGGAACTGCCCATATATCTTGAAAATTATGCGATTTTTAAGGCTCTGCACCGTTTCAGGCACCATTTGGTGTAAATTTGGTGTATTTGTGTATTTTCAGAGCTTTTTCACAAATGAAGTACATCCCGTTTTGTAGGGTAAAACGGTACTTCTTAGTAGAGCTTTGCACCTGCCGGAATATGGTCATCTACCATAAGCAGATGGAGCTTTTCTTCGCCTTCTTCTTCGTGTACTGCACTCAGAAGCATACCGCAAGAATCAATGCCCATCATTGCTCTTGGGGGAAGATTTGTGATTGCGATAAGTGTCTTACCAACAAGTTCTTCCGGCTCGTAATATGCGTGAATACCGCTTAAAATGGTTCTATCCGTGCCTGTTCCGTCATCAAGAGTGAACTGAAGGAGTTTCTTTGACTTCGGTACTGCAACACACTCTTTAACCTTTACAGCTCTGAAATCAGACTTTGAGAATGTATCAAAATCAACATCTTCTTCAAATAAAGGCTCAACCTTTACCTTAGAAAAATCAATCTTTTCAGGTTTTGAATTTGGTGTAGAAACTTCTTTATCCTTTACACCATTTTCGGATTTTACACCACCGAGGGTCTTCATTGTCGGGAACAACAATACATCTCTGATTGCAGGTGAATCTGTGAGGAGCATAACTAGTCTGTCAATGCCGTATCCGATACCGCCTGTCGGTGGCATACCGATAGAAAGCGCATTGAGGAAGTCCTCGTCTGTGTGGTTTGCCTCTTCGTCACCGTTTGCAAAAGCCTCTTCCTGCTTAGCAAATCTTTCTCTCTGGTCGATAGGGTCGTTAAGCTCGGAGTAAGCGTTACACATTTCCCAAGTATTGATAAAGAGCTCAAATCTCTCTACCTTTTCAGGGTCATCAGGCTTTTTCTTTGTAAGAGGAGAAATAGCAAGCGGATGATCCATAACAAATGTAGGCTGGATAAGATTCTTTTCGCAGAACTCTTCAAAGAAAAGGTTTACGATATCGCCCTTTGTATGGCGCTCTTCAAATTCAATGTTCTTCTCTCTTGCAAGAGCCTTAGCCTCTTCGTCTGTCTTTACTTCGTCAAAGTCAATTCCCGCATATTTTTTAATGCAGTCAACCATTGTAATTCTCTCAAAAGGCTTACCGAAATCAATTTCAATGCCGTTATATGTTATTACAGAACTGCCGCATACCTTTTCTGCGAGATATTTAAACATACTCTCTGTAAGGTCCATCATACCGTAGTAATCGGTGTATGCCTGATAAAGTTCCATAAGTGTAAATTCAGGGTTGTGTCTTGTGTCTACACCCTCATTACGAAATACTCGTCCGATTTCGTAAACTTTCTCAAGACCGCCGACAATAAGTCTTTTAAGGTAAAGTTCAAGAGAAATACGAAGTTTTACATCTTCATCAAGTGCATTGTAATGAGTTTCAAACGGTCTTGCTGCCGCACCGCCTGCATTTGCAACAAGCATAGGGGTTTCAACTTCCATAAATCCTCTTTCATCAAGGAAGTTACGGATTTCTTTGATTATTTTTGAACGCTTTACAAATGTATCCTTAACCTCTTCGTTCATAATGAGGTCAACATAACGCTGTCTGTAACGGGTATCTGTATTTGTAAGGCCGTGGTATTTTTCGGGGAGAATCTGGAGGCTCTTTGAAAGAAGTGTTACAGAAGTTGCGTGAATTGAAATCTCGCCCGTCTTTGTCTTAAATACTTCGCCGCTGATGCCAACGATGTCGCCTATATCGTATTTCTTAAAATCTTTGTAGCTGTCTTCGCCGATATTATCTCTTGCCACATAAACCTGAATTGTGCCCTTTAAGTCCTGAATATGGCAGAAAGAAGCCTTACCCATAACACGCTTTGACATAATTCTGCCTGCCAAAGAAACTGACTTGCCCTCAAGCTCTTCAAAGTTTTCTTTAACATCTGAACTGTGGTGTGTAACATCGTACTTTGTTATTTCAAACGGATTTTTGCCTGCCTCCTGTAAAGCCGCAAGCTTTTCACGGCGAATCTTTAAAAGCTCACCGAGATTTTCAGTATTCTGTGACTGATTCTTCTCACTCATTATTTATATTTCCTTTCAACACTGCTTACTTTGAAATCTCTAAAATCTTAAGTCCCTGAACGCCGGCAGGAGTTTCAACCTCAACTACATCGCCTACGCTTCTCTCCATAAGAGCTTTACCGATTGGTGATTCATCAGAAATAACACCCTCTCTCGGGTTAATTCCGTTTGAACCTGAACCTAAGATTTTGAAAGATACCTGTCTGCCGTTTGAAACATACTCAACCTTTACAACAGAAGTAAGGTGAACATGCTCGTTTGAAGTGTTGCTCTCATCAATGATAACGGCATTTTTAAGAGTAACCTCAACAGTAGCAATACGAGCCTCAAGCATAGCCTGCTCGTTTTTGGCATCATCATATTCGCTGTTCTCGGAAAGGTCACCGTAAGAACGGGCAACCTTGATTTTCTCTGCAATTTCTTTTCGTTTTTCGGTTTTTAAGAATTCGAGTTCTTCCTCGTATTTTTTAACATCTTCTGCTGTAAGCATAATTTGTTTTGCTGCCATTATACATCGTCCTTTCAATAAGAAAAATGAAATCTGTAGAATTCTTACATACTTTTTAATTATAAAATTTTTTAACGCCAATGTCAAGCAAAATGCAAAATATTGGCAGCAAAGCACATATACGGAAAAAGTGAGGCAAGCCTCCTCTATTCATCGGTTTTATTTATTTTTTCAAACTGCGCATATAAGGATTTTACAGTTTGACTTGTTGAAAAATTACTGCACATTGTCGGCACTATAGAGCCTAAACTGTACTGTCTTCCGAGTGAATACAGTGCAGAACAAAAATACTCCGTTTCAATCTCCTGCGGCTTTATTCTGTCAAAGCCGTTAGGCATTTTAAAGTAATACTTATAGTAAATCTCGCCTAAAACCTCCGCTTTCGGTCTGCCGTTTGTCAATATCAATGTTTTGTCATTTGACGAAAAAGTATTTTCTATTGTGCGTGGAGCAATTATGAGTTGACAGAGTTCAAGCTCCTCCGTTCGTTTTGTAACAGTTGCGCAAGCTCCCATATTCTCCATTATCAGTTCGTTTTCATCGTAATATACATCGGGAGAATTTGTAACAACGGTAACATCAGAGGAATATTTCATCACATACTTTAAAAATTCACTGTCCCTGCCGTCGGGATCATATATGCCGATTTTTAATTTTTCCGCAAAATCACACATAGAAAGCAGGCATATTGCAAGATTAGTACAAAGTCTTGCCGTGAAATCCGAATTTTCAAATCTGCGAAAGCCACACTCATCGTGGAAATCTATTTTAGGCGAACAGATTATTCTGTTTTTACTGTCGCCGATTATTTTTTCGAGTTTTTCAAATCTCGGTTTTCTTCCGTATGAAATGTATGTAATTTGTTTAAGGTACACACCTCTTGCTCTTTTCACCTGTACTACCGCTCTGTCACGCTTAAGTCTGTCAACTAAACCTTTCAGTCCTTTTCTTCGTTCGTGCTTTTTAACAGTCAGTGCCGTAAGCATAAAAAATCCCTCCGCATAACTTTTTATAAAGTATATGCAAAGGGATTAATTTTAATTATTAATTATGATTGATATTCTGTCATTGGGTTATATTTTACACCGTTCAATCTTGTTTCAAAGTGAAGGTGAGCACCTGTTGAATGACCTGTAGAACCTACAAAGCCGATAACCTGTCCCTGATATACATGCTGACCCGTATAAACCATAGTTGTGGAGAGATGACCGTAAACAGTCATCTTACCGCCGTCATGAGCAATCATTACATAGTTGCCGTAACCGCCGCCGCAACCGCATGAACCGTCTTTACCCCAGTTGTGATAACAACCGTTGTAAGAATCAATTACTACGCCTTCTTTTGCGGCAACAACATCCGCTCCCATAATTCCTGCTTCTGCTATATCAATTGCACCGTGGTTATAAGAGCCTCTGTCCTCGTTCCATTCGGAAGTACGATTGTAATAGCCCGGGCAAGGCCATACAAAGCCTGACGGTGAAACCTCAAGGTCATCGTGAACAGTGCCGCTTGATGAGCCACCGCTGTTTGAATTATTATTTCTTTCCTGCTCGGCACGCTCTGCCTCAAGTCTTGCCTTTTCAGCGTAATAATTAGAAATAGCCTTTTCTATATCATCACTTTCAAGTGCGCCGTTCTGGATTTCGCTTGTCGCCTTATCGCTTGTCTTATAAAGTCCTGCCAAAAGTTCTTTATTCTCTTCAAGAATTTTGTTAAGCTCCTGCTGGTCGCTTTCAAGGCTTGCCTCTTCTGCCTCGAGTGAATCCATATCCTTTTCAAGTTCTGCCTTTTCTTTAGAAATATTCTCAAGGTCGCCCTTAATTGAATTGATAAGATTATTATCGTAATCAGAGAGTGCCTCTACAAGCTCCATTTTATCAAGAAAATCAGAAAAGCTCTTTGCTCCGAAAATAATTTCAAGGTCAGTTGTATTGCCTGCCATATAAATATTTCTGAGTCTGTTGCGGAGAGTATTCATCTGATCTTCAATTTTCTTATTTGCATCGTCAATCGCTGCCTGTTTGTCCTGAATTTTGCCGTTAAGCTCATTAATGCTCTGATGGCTGAGTTCGATTTTATCATCGAGAACCTGCACCTTGCTTACAAGCGCCTTAACATATTCTTCCTGATCTGCAATATTTTCTTTTGTTTTTTCAAGAATTTGCTGATATTTATCGCTCTGCGCCTGAAGTTCCTGTCTTCTGTTCTCAAGTGCGTCAATATCGTTAGGATCAATAGTGGTTGCCTGAGTTTGCTCAGTTGATGCCTCTTGTGCAGCCTGCTCCTCAGCAAATACAGGATAAGCCGAATATGCAAAAATACACATACTGAGAATTGCACAAAGCACTGCTTTGAATCTTTTTTTAGAAATTCGCATTAAATATACTCCTTTGTTATTACCAGCCGAGAATTTCGTTTCCTTCCATCTTCAGATACTTACGCATTGAAATAAAGCTGCCGAATGCACCGATAACCACACCTGCAACAATAAATATACCGCCAACCTGCAGATAAACATCCGAGAACGGAATAGTGGAAATTTTTACAAATGAATTTACTGCCGACATTACGCCTTCATATACCACACAAAGTACGCCTGTACCGATAATGGCTGAAATAAAGCCGAGAACCATACCCTCGACTACAAACGGCAGTCGAACAAAAGCATTGGTTGCGCCGACAGACTTCATAATACTTATCTCAAATCGTCTTGAATACATTGTTGTTCTGATTGTATTTGCAATGATAAACAGAGAAATAATCGTAAGTGCAACAACTATCGCAAGACTTATGTAGCTTACAAGATTGCTTATATCGGTAAGTTTTCTCGCAAGCTCACTGCGGTTGTTGATAGAATCAACACCGTCAACCTTTAAAATTGCGTCAATAGTTTGGTCGTACTTTGACAAATCGTCCATTGCAATTATATATGCATCGGGCAACGGGTTGTTGTCGCCGTTTACATTTTCAAATACAGCTTCCGGAAGTGAATCTTTAAATTCGTTGATTGCATCTTCCTTCGGGTAAAATCTTACAGAGGTAATATTATCAAGTTTCTCAAGGTTTTTGCCAATGTAAACCGCCTCAAGGTCAGATGCTCCGTCCTTGATGTAAACGGTTGTTTCATTGGTTTTTCCCACAGAGTCAACTTCCTTTTCTATGTTTACCGAAATAAGTTCAGCCGCACCTGTAAGCACAAGACAGCTTACAAGAACGCATATCGAAGCAATACTCATAATTCGGTTGTTCCATATACTTCTGAAACCTTCTCTTATTAAATAGCCAAAGCCACTCATATTATGTTCCTTTCTTTTTAGTCTGGAACGACATCATTGTCAACAAAGTTTTCTTTTGTTTCTTTGTTAAGGGCAATACCCTCAATAATTTCGTCAATATCCTCATACTGCGCATCATATGCAAGTGCAGCTTCGGGATTTTTAGTGTCGCTCTTTACTCTGCCGTGGTCAATTACAATTACACGCTTGTTAAACTGTCTTACAAGTTCGTGTTCGTGAGTAACAACAAGTACAGTTGTACCCATATCGTTAATTTCACTCAAAAGTTGAATAATATCATGTGACATTTCAGGGTCAACATTACCTGTCGGCTCATCGGCAATGATAATTTCAGGATTATTTACCAATGCTCTTGCAAGGCTGACACGCTGCTGCTCACCGCCCGAAAGCTCACTTGGCTTGTTTTTCATTTTATTTTTTAGTCCGACAAGCTCAAGAATGTACGGAACTCGTTTTTTAATTGATGATGCGCTCGCTCCGATTGCTCTCATTGCAAAAGCTACATTGTCAAAGACATTCATCTTATCTATCAGTCTGAAGTCCTGAAATACAATACCCATATGACGACGAAGATACGGAACTTTTCTGCGACGCATTTTTGTTATATTAAGATTATTCACGATTATTTCGCCCGACGACGGACTTTCCTCGTGCATAATCAGTTTTAAAAACGTACTTTTACCTGCTCCGGACGCACCTACTATAAAAGCAAACTCGCCCTTGTCTATATGTATAGAAACATCATAAAGCGCATGAGTGCCATTCGGATAGGTTTTAGATACATTGTTAAAATCTATCATAAATTTCACCTTTATTACAAAATACACACTTATTCTGTATATTTTGCGTTATATAATACAATATTTTGTAATATTTTGACAAGTTAATTCTAAAAAGTCAAAATGGCCTGCACTACCGAAAAATCGGCAGTGCAGAGCCATATTAAATTCACTCAATCAATACTTTGCAGGACTTGCGTTAAGGTATTTTTTAACCATAAGAGCTACCTTAAATACGATAGCGTCCTCAAATTCACGAAGGTCAAGACCTGTAAGTTTCTTAATTTTTTCAAGTCTGTAAACAAGTGTATTTCTGTGAACAAAAAGTTTTCTTGATGTTTCAGAAACATTGAGGTTGTTTTCAAAGAAACGCTGAATTGTAAAAAGTGTTTCCTGGTCGAGGCTCTCGATTGAACCACGCTTGAAAACTTCCTTTAAGAACATTTCACAAAGAGTTGTTGGAAGCTGATAAATAAGACGGGCAATACCGAGGTTATCATAGCTTACTATTGTACGCTCTGTATCAAATACCTTTGCAACCTCAAGTGCGCTCTGTGCTTCTTTAAATGAACGGGCAAGGTCCTTAATACCTGTTACCGTTGTACCTATACCTACAACGCAGTGGGTGTAGAATTCACTTGAAAGTGTGTCTGAAATAGAGCTTGCAAGCTTTTCAAGGTCACGGCTCTCTGTATCCGCCTTAATCTCTTTTACGAGTGCGATTTCGTACTCATTAATATTGATAACAAAGTCCTTTGACTTGTCCGGGAAAAGATTCTGAATAATATCGTATGCAGAAACATCTGTTTTTGAAACGATTTTGATAAGAAGACAAACTCTTGAAACTTCGCTGTTAAAGTGAAGTTCTCTTGCCTTAAGATAGATATCGCCCGGAAGAATGTTGTCGAGAATTACATTCTTAATAAAGTTTGAACGGTCATATTTCTCGTCATAATACTGCTTAATGCTTGCAAAAGAAACAGAAAGTAGCTGTGCGTACTTCTGAGCATACTCATCTGTACCCTGTACAAATACAGCGTAATCATACTTAGCGTTGCTGCCAAATGACTTATATGTATAGCCGTTGATTACAAAAGGAGCTGTTGAACTTAAGGTTTCTGAATTTACGCTTTCGTTTACCTCACCGATTTTGCCAAGCTCTGAACAAGCTATAACAACAGAAGTTTCGTCAATAACGCCTATTGTTCTGTCAATTGCATCTTTCATCTGGTGAACAATACCCTGGAATAATCTGTTTGACATTTTATTTACCTCTTTTTCTAAGCAAATATTCATATAATTGTAAGCATATTATTCAGGCTGTATTTTGCTTTGACCTTAGCTGCAAACATATACAAAATGCATAACACCTGTAATTTTTGCAAAACAAGCCTTTGTAGCAAAAATTCTTATAATAAGAGCCTAATGAATTAATATATTTAAAATACAATATATC
>ENA-UAPA01001297-UAPA01001297.1-human-gut-metagenome-genome-assembly--contig:-NODE-1297-length-11161-cov-7.500090_pt1 | contig 11161 bp, 7 predicted proteins | sample MGYA00243476_ERZ654569 | MGnify/ENA primary metagenome ERZ654569 (study PRJEB26926, sample SAMN06164726) | human gut metagenome | biome: ENVO:00009003; feature: ENVO:2100002; material: ENVO:00002003... | reverse complement strand
AGTGTGCAAGCCGCTCTGCAAGGAGCTGGGCCTGCCGCAGACGGCCTTCGACATCCTGATGTTCCTGGGGAACAACCCGGCCTATAAAACGGCCAGCGAGATCGTGGAGATCCGCCGCCTCAAGGCAAATCTCGTATCGGTCAATGTGGAAAAGCTCGTGCAGGAGGGCTATCTCACGCGCTGCGCGGTGGCGGGCGACCGGCGGAAGACGGAACTTCTCTGCACCGAAAAGGCAGCGCCCATCCTCGCGCGCGGGCGGCAGCTCCAGAAGGATTTTTCCGAGAACCTCTTTGCAGGCATGGACGAAGCGCGGCGGGAAGCCTTCGCCGCGGCGCTCGCGGAGATCGAAAGCAATCTTGATGCAATTCTGGAGGCAAACGAACCATGAGTATCCTGACGACCGTTCTGGTCACATTTTTTGCGGGCATGGGCGCGGGGCTTGGCACCGGCTTTGCCGGGATGAGCGCCGCCGCAGTCATCAGCCCCATGCTGATCACCTTTCTGGGCGTTGAGCCCTACATGGCCGTGGGCATCGCGCTCTCGTCCGATGTGCTCGCGAGCGCCGTCTCGGCCTACACCTACCACAAAAACAAGAATCTCGACATTAAAAACGGCCTCATCATGATGGCGAGTGTGCTGCTCTTCACCGTTATCGGCAGCTACGCGGCAAGCCTCGTCCCCTCGGCGACGATGGGCGGCTTCTCCGTCTTCATGACGTTCCTGCTGGGCGTCAAATTCATCCTGCGCCCCGTGATGACCACGAAGGAAACGATGGCGCAGGTGGACGCGAAAAAGCGCGCGGTGCAGTCGCTCGTCTGCGGCGCGATAATCGGCATGATCTGCGGCTTCATCGGCGCGGGCGGCGGCATGATGATGCTGCTCATCCTCACGAGCGTCATGGGCTACGAGCTGAAAACAGCCGTCGGCACGAGCGTTTTCATCATGACCTTCACCGCCCTGACCGGCGCCGTTTCCCACTTTGCCATCGGGGGATTGCCGGATATGCTCACATGGGTGCTGTGCGTCGTCTTCACGCTCCTCTGGGCGCGTATCGCCGCAGTCTTTGCCAACCGTGCGCAGCCCAAGACCCTCAACCGCGCAACGGGCGTGGTGCTCGTGGTGCTGGGCCTTGCCCTGATGGGCTTTCAGCTGCTTGCGTGAAAATATGCCTCTTTGACGATCACTTCGCTTTTCTTCACCATCACAAGACCTCCTGCGTCCCTTCGTTTTTTGATAGGAAGGAATGAGGTCTTCTCTTTTGCCGAAAACAAGAAAAAACCTCACTTCCGAAGAAGTGAGGTTTTGGCAAGCAGCACCCTTTTAGATCCCACGACTTAAAATCTCTTGAAATCTCAAGGGTTTCCGCGCTTCCTGCAAGTCAAAGCTGTTTAATCTCAAAAGCTTGAGCTAAACCAAAATAGATGCTCGCCTTTCGTTGATTTAATTATAACATATATTGTCCTGCTTTTCTGTATTATTTAAGTGATTAAAGCGGATCAGCTTAGGCGTTAGATTCACCTCATCCGGGGCAATCGGTCTCCGGTCTAAGCTGAAATAAGTTTAATCCATCTTCGCCCATAGTTTCGAGCGCACGCTGTATATTCTTCAAAACTACAGTGGTTACATCATTAGCGAGACCGTGTCGAACCGACCATTTCCTATGTGATATCATATTTCTTCCGATATGCGAAAGGCGTCATATGGAAGTGTTTCTTAAACGCATTTTGAAAATGTGATTGACTGGAAAAGCAAAGAAAGCTGCTGATTTCGCCCAAAGACTTATCGGTGTGTTTCAGTAATGACTTGGCTCTCCTGAGACGGCAGTCCATCATATATGCGCCGATGCTCATGCCAAGCTCATTCCGAAATTTTTTGAACAGATAGGCCCTGCTTTTTCCAGAAAAAGATACCACATCTGCGGCACAAATCGGCTCATTGATATGGGTTGCGATGAACTGCATACACGAGAACACCTCCTTGGATATCCCATCCGGCAGCTTCTGCTGGGCTACTCTCCGGGCAAAGTCTATGGTCATATTGTACTGCAGATTTTTCACCGCTTCCTCTGTCTGCAGCTTTTCACACTCCTGAATGTATGTGTCGATAAGATGGTAGGTCTCCTCAATATCCATACCACCTGGGATGGCGGCAAATTTCCCAATCATTGTGATCAAACCGATGAATAGATTCTTAGCCTGCCGGAGCGGTGTTTCCGCCAGCTTCCCCTCCCGGGTGTTGGAAGTGTTGGCGGCCGCCAAAAGGAATGTGTTCAGCTTGTCGGGTTCCCCATTTCGGATCAATTCCAGCATTTGCTGTTCCAAAAAATAGGTGCCGTGATTCACTCCTTCTTCCCGTGCTTCATAAAAACTCTGGGAATGACGCTGGCCAATGACAGCTTGATATTCGGTATTGGTTAGGCTAAAAGCCCGCTCCAGCTCCAGCTTTTCTCCGGTCAAAGTGAAATGCAGGTACAACAATAGATTCAGAAACTGATTGTAGGTGTATTGGGAAATGCCTCCCAGAAATGACGCGATTTCTCCGTAGCGGGTCGGAGGGATCGCGTTTTTGCTCATATAGGATCGGATAAATTCGTCTGTAACAGGGGTGGAATAGGCAGGCCCCAAAACGAGGCTGTGTACACCATCCTTGCATTGTACATAACCATAGTAGCCCGTATCCGAGGAAACATAAACGGCGGGGCTTCCCAGCTCCATCAGCTTGGGCAAAACAAAGGGATAGGGGTCTCCCTCCACATAAAAGCCGGCGGAACAAAGAAAGCTCCCACCCGCGTACACAGCAACGGGCAGATAGTGTGCGGCATAGAACATCTCACAATAGGCTTGATCGTCCATATTTTTTCACCTTGAATATGAATATATAATATTATAGACGTTTATGCAATACATTTCAAGAACAATCTGCTAAAATATGGGCAAAAAGGATAGTGGGGCGATAAAATGACCTTGGATTTTTGTGGAAACTGGACATTTTGCAAGGAGGGCGAAACACCTGTGACCGTTGACCTTCCCCACGATGCCATGCTGCTGGAAAAGCGGGACGGCGGATGCGGGAACGGTGTCAATTCCGGCTATTTCCCCGGCGGCAAGTATGCATATGGAAAGACCTTTGAACTGGACGCTGCCATGCTTGGAAAATCCGTGGCGCTGCACTTTGAGGGCGTCTATCAGAACTGTAAGGTCTATGTAAACGGAAAGCTCGCCGGTTCCCATCGGTATGGATATACCGCCTTTGATGTAAATATTTCTGATTTTGTGGAATCAGGAGAAAACAACATCCGGGTAGAGGTGGACAATTCTCTGGAGCCTAATTGCCGCTGGTATTCCGGCTCCGGGCTTTATCGGCCGGTGCATTTGCTCATCCGGGAGCAAAATCACATTTCGCAAGTACATATGGAAACAGTTCAGATCCATCCCGCAAAAGTGCGGGTGGACGTAAAGACGACTCAGGACAGCGACATAACGGTGGATATTTACGAGGGGGAGAAACGAGTAGCCAGCGGAAAGCCTGGCATTTTGGAGGTGCCGGAGGCCAAGCTGTGGAGTGCAGAAAAACCCTTTCTCTACACGATCCTGGTCAGAACGGATACGGACGAGCGGGTGATTGCCTTTGGCATCCGCAAGCTGGAATGGAACGCTGAAAAGGGCTTGACCGTCAACGGTCAGCGTGTCCTACTTCGTGGCGGGTGCATTCATCACGATCACGGCGTGCTTGGCGCTTGCGAATTCCGGGATGCGGAAGAACGGCGTATCCGAATTTTGAAGGAAAACGGCTTCAATGCGGTGCGGATTGCCCACAACCCCGCCTCTCAGATCACATTGGAAACCTGTGATAAACTGGGTATGTATGTGCTGAACGAGACCTTCGATGGCTGGTATATCCCCAAGACCTACCACGATTACGCCCGCTGGTTTTCGGAGGATTGGAAGCAGGATGTTACCGCCATGGTGGAATCTGCACGAAATCACCCCAGCGTCATTCTGTATTCCCACGGCAACGAAGTATCCGAAACTGCAACCGAGCGGGGCACGGAGGTCTGCCGGGAATTGACGGACTTTATCCATAGCCTTGATCCGACACGGCCTGTAACCGCCGGAATCAATGTACTGCTGAATGTCTATGCCAATATGGGCCTGGGGGTCTACAAAGACAAAGGCGATTATCAGCCCAAACCCCTCCCCAGGAAGGGCGGCTACAAGGAGAAAAAGACCGGGTCGGCCTTTTTCAACGCCATGGCCCAAAAGCTGGGGCCGCTTATGTTCTTCATGAGCAGAGGAAGAAAAGGTGACAAAGCCTGCCTGGGTGCCGCAAATAGCCTGGATGTTCTGGGACTAAACTATGCTTCTTCCCGGTATGATGAGGATGTCAAGAAATATCCGGACCGACTGATGGTTGGCTCTGAAACCATGGTAGCCGATCTGCCCTACAACTGGGAACGGGTGCAGAAATATCCCCAGCTTCTAGGGGATTTTGTCTGGTCTGCCTGGGATTACCTGGGGGAAGCCTGTATTGGCGACTGGACTTACCATTCCTACAACGGGTTGCCCCTGCTTGCCGGACAGGGAATGATCGATATTACCGGAAAGCCCCTGGCGTCGATGTATTTCATGCAGATCGTCTGGGGCCTGCGAAAAGAACCGTTCATTGGAGTACGTCCTCTGAATCACGCAAAGGAAGCGCCAACCACCGGCGCATGGCAGTTTACAAATGCCATTGACAGCTGGAGCTGGCAGGGCTATGAGGGAGAAAAAGCTGTTGTAGAAATTTATGCGAATTCCGCATCCGTTCGCTTGCTCCTGAATGGCAAAGAGATGGCAAACAAGCCGGTCAGGAAGTACAAGACACTTTTCAAATTGCCCTATCAACCCGGAACATTGACTGCGGAAGCATTGGATGAGCGGGGCAATGTGATCTCCAGTCACAGCCTGACCACCGCAGGCGAGGAAACCGTGCTGAGAGTAACGCCTGACAAAATGGTGCTGTGTGCCAACAACCAGGCTCTTTGCTATCTGCCCATTGAATTCACGGACAAGGCGGGCAATCTGAAACCTTACATGGAGCAGCGGGTGGAGGTCGCGGTTGCGGGAGCGGCCACACTGGCTGGTTTTGGCAGCGCCCTGTGCAAGACCAACGAGGTCTTTGACAAACCGTATCATCATTCCTACCGGGGCCGCTGCCTTGCGGTGCTTCGGGCAGGCAGTACTCCTGGAAAGGCAAAAGTAACTGTAACATCAGCAGGCATGGAGCCTGTAACAATCGAAGTGGAGGTACAGTAAATGGCGAAATTTCGCTTATTTGGCCGTCAGACAGATGAAGTGTCCGAAAGAGAATTGAGCCACAGGCAGCTTGCCCGTGAGGTGGCAGCAGAGGGCATGGTACTTTTGAAAAATGAGGGTGTCCTACCCCTGCAAAATAAGAAAATTGCATTATTCGGCGCAGGTGCCCGAATGACCGTTAAGGGCGGTACCGGTAGCGGTAATATGCAGGAGCGGTACAGCGTCAGCATTGAAGAAGGCTTGAAGAATGCAGGGTTTATGCTTGCTTCCACCCGGTGGATGGATCGTTTTGACGCAGCCTTCGCAGCGGAAAAAGAGGCATGGCGGCTGAGTATTGAAGCTCGCATTAAGGGCTATAAGCCCTGGGAGGTGCAGCGGATGTTCGACGAAGTCATTCATGTGACGCCACTGCGCTTTCCCATTGGCGACGAAATTCAGCAGGAAGACTTGCCGGAAGATACGGATACGGCCATCTATGTGATTGCCCGGCAGGCAGGCGAAAGCACCGACCGCCGCTTAGAAAAAGGCGATTATTATCTGGCGGATGTGGAGGAAGCAAATATCCGCACCCTTGCTGAGCACTACGAAAAGGTTCTGCTGGTAATCAACTGCGGCGGAATTTTGGATCTGTCCATTCTGGATGAAGTTCCGGGAATCGGAGCTGTCCTTCACTTTGTGCAGGGAGGTGAGGAGGGCGGCAATGCCTTTGCGGACATCGTCAGTGGCAAGGTCACGCCCTCCGGTAAACTGACCGATACTTGGGCAATAGACTATTACGATTATCCTTGCGCCGAGGAATTTGGCATTCTCGGCGACGTTCTGCAGCAGAATTACCGGGAGGGTATCTATGTCGGTTACCGTTGGTTTGATGCCAATAAGATTGAACCCCGCTGGCCCTTTGGATTTGGGCTGAGCTATGCTGATTTTGAAATCACGGTCCAGAATACACAAATCGTCGGCACCATGGTAACCGTAACCGCTTGTGTGCGCAACATAAGCAGTTGCTACTCGGGTAAAGATGTGGTGCAGCTTTACCTCGCAAAGCCGGAGGGTAAGCTCCATAAAGAACATAAGGCGCTTGCTGCATTCCGCAAGACCGGTTTATTGGCACCCGGACAGGAGGAAATCTGCACCCTGCAGGTTGACCTGCAGGAGTGCGCTTCTTATGACGAGGAAACTGCCTGCAAATTACTGGAGCAGGGCGAATACGGTGTTTTTATTGGAAGCGATTCCCGTAAGAACGCTCTGTGTGCTGTGCTGACGCTGAAAAAAACTGTAGTCACCGAAAAGCTGACCAACATTCTCCCGATTTCGAAGGAATTTGAGCTGTTTGTTCCTCAAACGAAAGCGCTTGTTTACCCTGCAGAGGTGCAGCATCTAACAATCCAAATGGGTGCATTCGCCAAAAAAGGAATCCACTATGATGCACCCATACCGGTCATTAAAACAAAGCAGACGGGCGAATACCTGAAAACCCTTTCTGATAAGGAATTGATTGAACTGTGTGTCGGTGCCGGCTTTAACGGACTGGGCTATAATGTGACACCCACCACAGTAGGGCGGACCAGCATCAACCTTTTGAAGAAGGGGATTCCGAATGTGAACTTCTCCGATGGGCCAGCCGGACTGAATCTTTGCCCCAAAAACGCCTATACGAAGTTTGGCGTGCCGAACTACGTTGATGAACTTCCTCAGGACTGGCAATGGGGATGGATCCGGAAGATAGAACCCTTTATCTTGGCAAAGCCCGGCAAAGGCTATCGGGTCTATCAATATATGACCTGCTTCCCGGCAGCGACCTTACAGGCACAGACCTGGAATCCCTCCCTGATTGAAGAAGTCGGTCATGCCATCGGCACAGAAATGATTGAGGCCGGCGTGACCCTCTGGCTTGCCCCCGGTCTGAACATCCACCGCAATCCCCTCTGCGGCAGAAACTTTGAGTATTATTCCGAAGATCCTTATGTGTCCGGCATTATGGCAGCATCCGTCACGAGAGGCGTCCAGAGTCATCCCGGTTTGGGTGTTACCATCAAGCACTTCTGCTGTAACAATCAGGAAAACAAGCGGGAGACCGTTTCCGAGAATGTGCCGGAGCGCGCTCTTCGGGAAATCTACCTCCGGGGATTTGAAATCGCAGTTCGGAAGTCCAAGCCCTGGGCAGTAATGACGTCCTACAATCTTGTCAATGGTGTGCACACATTTGCAAGCAATGATCTGTGCACCAAAGCGCTGCGCAATGAGTGGGAATATCAGGGGCTTGTTATGACCGACTGGACCGCCAGTGAGAAAAACCCCGGCGAACATACATCTTGCATCCTTGCGGGTAACGACTTGATCATGCCCGGCCACCCCGGCGCAAAAAAGGAATTGACCGCAGCCCTGAAAAGCGGTCAGATCAAACGTTCTGAGCTGGAAGTTGCCGCGGCAAATGTTCTAAATGTAATTTTCTCCAGCAATGTATGGAGCATAAATGAATAAAGAGGAGATATGGTTATGAAAACACAAGAGCAAATCGATGCAAGAGACCGAAAAGAATTAGCGCAAAGAAAAAAACAGAAAAACAAAAAAGCACTGAAATATGGCTTGCTCCTGACACTGCTTGCCCTGTTCCTTGCCAGCGTAACGGACGAGATCAGTTCTGCCATTGGTGTTCAGGTTCAGTCCAGCGTCGTTACGGAATTCTTTGTCAGACCTCTGAATGTTCCCTACAACGAAGCCATGGCAATGTTCAGCACTGCCACCACATTTTCCTATGCCTTAATGGCGCTGGTTCCTTTCTACAAGGCGCTGGCTGACAAGTTCGGCAGAAAGCCGTTCCTGGTTCTCAACACTCTGGGGATGGGTGTCGGCATGGCTCTGGCCTGGTGGTCTCCCAATATGGTTCTCTATTTCATTGGCTACGGTATGACCGTGTTCTTCGTTCAGCATGACATGCAGATCGTTTATCTGTACGAGATTGTTCCGAAGGAAAGAAGAGCTACCATCTACGGTCTGATCAAAGGCATCAGCACCCTAGGCGTCGTTCTGATCCCCATGCTGAGAAGTTCCGTCATGGGCACCGACACAACGTTGTGGAGAGGTGTGTATTTCCTGCCTGCTCTGATCGCCATCGCTGTTTCTGTCTTCTCTCTGGTGGTTACCCGGGAGTCCAAAACCTTCCTGGATCAGCGGATCTCTTATCTGGAGTCCCCCTATGAATTGCGTCACCCCGAAGTGAAAAAACTGTCCAGGGAAGAGAAGAAAGCGCAGAAGGCAGAGGTTAAGCAGCACAAAACCGGCGTGTTCCATGCGCTGGGTCATCTGTTCAAGAACAAGCAACTGTTTTGGCTTGCCATGGTCAGTTCCACATTCGCGCTGGGCAGCACCACCATCTCCGGCTTCTCCGAATCCATTATGACGGACTTTGGCATGACCTCCGAAGCCGTCAACGAAGCACTGTTGATCTATCCCTTCCTGTATGCCGCATTGATCGTTGGCGCAGGCTTCGTAGGCGACAAGCTGGGCAGAAAGACCATCGTCAGCGTTTGCGGTGCTCTGGCTGTGGGCGGCTTCATCGGCTTCAATATTTCCGCATGGCAGGGAGTGTCTCCCTATCTGGTGGGTATTTTCTACGGCCTGTATCTGGGCTGCTGGTGGATTACCCTGGACTATGTTGGCATGATGGTTGCAGAATCTGCTCCCACCTATAACCGTGGCTCCGTACTGGGTGCCGTGAATCTGATCACCATGGTAGGCAGCGGCATTGGCAGCGTGGTTCCTATTTTCGCGGTACTACTGTTCGAGCGGATTGGCTTCGGCTATATGACCGCTGTTATGCCATTTGCTTTCATCGGCGTCCTGCTGCTGATCTTCAAGGTCAAAGAAACCAAGGGCGTGGATCTTGACAAGGTTACCTACTAAAAGAAAGCGTTGTGAAGATATATGGCAAATCCGTTTTTACCCTTAAATACCTATATTGCCGATGGAGAACCCCATGTGTTTGGCAACCGGGTATATCTGTTTGGCTCCCATGATAAAGCCGGCGGCGACACCTACTGTATGCGCAACTATGAATTCTGGTCCGCCCCTGTGAAGGATTTGGAAACCTGGAGCTGCAAGGGTGTGTCTTACCGGGCAGATCAGGATCCGCTGTATGGGGAAAAGCTGAAATATATGTATGCGCCTGACGTGGTGCAGGGGAATGACGGCAGGTTCTATCTCTACTATTGTATGTCCGGTGAAAAGGGCGCAGGCGGCTATGGTGGACCGATCAGCGTAGCCGTCTGCGATACCCCGGACGGGCACTATGAATACTATGGCTTTGTCCGCAGCCCGGACGGCAGCCCCATGTTGAAATATGTCACCTTCGATCCGGCCGTGATCAATGATGCCGGCGTGATTCGGCTCTACTACGGAACATGGTATCCCTTTCATGAATACGGGAAACTGCTGGAGCCCATTTTCCGCAAGGTTGAAAGCAAGCTGTTCGGTAAAACCGTCGCAGAGATTCGAGCCTGTCCTGACGGGATTATGGGCGCAAACCATGTGATTTTGGCTGACGATATGCTGACGATTGTATCTGAGCCATGCCACATATTGCCCAGCCGGGTAAAGGGGACCTCCTTTGAGAAACATCCTTTCTTTGAGGGAAGCTCCATCCGGAAGATTGGCAGTACCTATTATTTTATTTATTCCTCCAGTAAGGGCCATGAGCTTTGTTATGCCACAAGTCCTTACCCGGACCGGGCGTTTGTTTATGGCGGAACCATTGTTTCCAATGGCGATGTAGGTTATCAAGGTCGACGGGAACGGGACAGGCTGAATGCCACAGGCACCAATCACGGCAGCATTGAGCGTATCAATGGGCAGTGGTATGTGTTTTATCACCGCAATACACATAAATCTGCATATTCCAGACAGGCTTGTGCAGAATCCATCGAGATATGGTCTGATGGAAGCATTCCTCAGGTAGAAATGACCTCACAGGGCATTGGACGCTCTCTGGAAGCAGATCGATCCTATCCTGCGTCCATTTGCTGCAATCTGTACAGCGGATTGATGCCCCACATCGGCAACGGTGTCATAAAGAAAAGCATTCCTTTTATCGCCGAAGAGGATGGTCGGCAAATCGTTGTGGCAACCAATAAAACCCGGATTGTGTATAAATACTTTGATTTGGCAGACGGTGAGTACATTCTCACCATGCGCTGCAAATCAGGCGGCAGTGGAAAATTAAGCGTACAAACAGATCTTGATGAAGCGATTGCTTTGACAAAGCCATCCAAAACCTGGGACACCATGGAGATCCCCTGCTCTTTCCGGACCGGTATTCAGCCCTTGATTTTGCATTATCATGGCTCAAAGGAATTTAGAATTCAATCACTTTGCCTTCGCAGGAGGAAACGATATGAAAACGGAAATAAATAAAAAATGCGGCATCGTCGCCTTGCTGTTTACCGTATGCAGCGCGATTTCTCTAATCTCAGCGGTTGCTTATTTGATCACGAGTGCGGACGGCGCGCTTTATAATGTCCTTGCGCTGGTATGGCTTGTGACGATTGCTTCCGGCTGTGTACTTGCAGTATTCTCCCATGGGCCCCGCTGGGGGGTATCTTTTGTATACGCCGTGTTTTCGTCCTGGAGTGGGATGGGGCTTGCCTGCGGTTTTAACGTCTGAAACGTCGCACAGCCGGCTAACGCGCTGGTATCTGTACTTGGAACATCTATCCGACAATACCAACAAAAACGCCGGTCGAAATTCTACATTTTGCCGAGAGCAAAAACGAGCCGCTTTCCAGAAAAATCCTCGAAAAAGCGGCTCAAAATGCCTTGGGTAAAGGTACAGGTCCATCGAATTTGCCTGACACGGCAGTTGGCATCTTTTT
>ENA-UAPA01001286-UAPA01001286.1-human-gut-metagenome-genome-assembly--contig:-NODE-1286-length-11263-cov-4.595824_pt1 | contig 11263 bp, 1 predicted proteins | sample MGYA00243476_ERZ654569 | MGnify/ENA primary metagenome ERZ654569 (study PRJEB26926, sample SAMN06164726) | human gut metagenome | biome: ENVO:00009003; feature: ENVO:2100002; material: ENVO:00002003... | reverse complement strand
GGGGACAAAAGTGATGGCATCAAATGGAGTGCAAATAATCTGTTGACTGCTGCGGAAAAGTACGGAAGTTACAACAACGATAACCCGGCAAAGGATATTTATGAAAGAATTTTACAGGAAGGTGGACTGCTGGAAACCCCGACAAACGGGATGAAGAGTATTACAGATGACGTGCTGAACCGTGTGGCGGGTTATGCGCAGCGTGGCATGAACGGCAGTGCCATTACGGTAAAGCTTCAGCACGAGGGATACAGCAACGAAGAAATTGCCGAGATTTTCAACCGTGCGGGGCTTTGACCGCAAGATACGTTCTCTTTTGCGTGCCAAAAGAGAACCAGAAAAGCACCAGCGATTTCGACGCGCTGGATCCACGAGAAAGGGGCTGCTCGCCCCTTTCAGACCCCAAAGGAGAAGTCGAAACGGAAAAAAGCTAGCCGCTTCGCTAAACGCTTTTTTCTCGTTTCTCCGATTTGAATGAGAACGAGAGACCGGGAGGACGATAAACATGGCTTGGACGGCAGCAGATATTAACAGGCTGGCGCAGGGAAACAACAACCAGAAAAAATGGACAGCGAATGATATTGCAGCGCTGGCAAAGGGAACAAACAGCCAGAGGGCAGACGCGAAAGAGCAGGCGGCAAAGAAGACTGACCCGGACATCACCCGGGCCAAAGCCTTACAGCAGTACACCGAGCGGCACATAAGCGACATGGGGGAGGTGGATGCGAGGAACGAGCCCTCTCAGGCGCACAGCGGGCGGGGAGAGAACCTCTCACCGTTCCCGTCGGCTGACGCCGCGCGAGAACGGAGCTCCCCTATCAGGGGAGCCCTTCTTAAAGGAAACCCCACCGAAAGGGCGCTGGACATGGGGCAGAAATGGGGTGTTCCGGCGAAGAGCGGGAACGTGCTGGAGAACGTGGGCAGCGGGGCCATGGCCTACGGCACCGGCCGGGCGCAGGAGCTGAGAGCCAGATTTGCCAAGGACAGCGTACCGGACGAGTTTGACCGCATCAACCAGTGGCTGGACACCGGGGACAACAAGAATCTGGCCGACGCGGTGCGGCGGGTGGACAACACCCACGGCGCGTACACGGACGCCGACCTGATCAAGAAGGGCGGCTGGACACAGGCGCAAATCGACGAGGCCCGGAAGATGAACGCTGCGCTGGACGCCATCCCTGCATGGCAGCGGGGCGTGCGCCGGGCGGCGAACACCATCGGCGGCATCGGAGACACGGTGGCTGCTGCCCCGCTGCTGGGCGCGGAGTACGGCGTGCAGGCGGGAAAGAACATTGACGCCACCCTGAAGAACTGGAAACAGGTGGAGCAGGAAGTAAAGGGCGACGAGCACGCCCAGAGCCTGTTTGATCTTTTGACCGACGTGGACATGGACTATAACCCCACATGGCCGGAGAGCCGAAACCGGGAGCTGATCTCGATGGGGTACAACTCCAAGGAGATCCGGGAGATGCGCCAGCGGCTGGCCGGACTGGAAGTGAGCGACGGCATCGACAAGAACCAGAGCGTGGGCTACCAGCTCTACGACCGCGGGCAGCAGCTGACGGCTGCGGCCCAGAGCGGCCTGAGCCCGACCCAGCGGGCCGTGGCGGGGGCCGTGGCGGGCGTGAACCCGGCGGCAGTGCTGCCCGTCCTGAGCGCACAGGGAGCGGCAGAGGCCATGGGCCAGAGCGCGGAGAAGGGAGAAGGCGCAGGAAAAGCGCTGGGCGGCGGCCTCGCCAAGTTCGGCGCGGGATGGGCCATCAACTCGGTGGGCGCAGCTGACCTTGCAAAGACCATGGGCTCGGACTACGCGAAGGACACACTGGCAGGACAGATCGCGGACTGGGTGCAGGGGCTTGCGGGCAGCTCGGAGCTGGCGCAGCGCTACCCGGCGGTGGCTGCGGCCATCTCGGGCGGCATCGACAACTCGATGCAGGCCTTTGCGGAGACCTATGCGGACATGGCCATCGACGCTGCGCTGGGGGACAGCGAGGCGGCGAAGAACCTCTTCAGCAAAGACACCTTCCTCACCGCGCTGGAAAGCGGACTTTCCGGCGGCGCGTCCGGCGCGTTGGGCGGCGCAGTCGGCACGGGGTTGGCAAAGCTGAACGGAGGAGACGCAAGCCTGCTGGGGCAGACAGAGCATTATGACCAGATGGACCGGATGAAGCAGGCTGCCGCCCAGCAGAAGGAATGGGAGGCCCGGACGGCGGAGCCTTCTCAGCCGGCTGCGGATAGCTCTGCTGATAGAGCGCTGGCTGGGCAGGACCTCTCAGTCGCTGACGCGACAGCTCCCCTTAAAAGGGGAGCCACTGGCGTGCCGGGCAGCTCTCAGCTGGACGCCGGAAGTGCTGCGGGGCGTGAGATGGCGGGCCTTGCGACAGAGGGAAGCGGCAGTGGACCTGCGCAGCAGACACCGGGAGCCGCAACCCGGGCGCAAAGCGCCTTTCTTAAAGGAAACTCCACTGAAAGTATGCAGCGGGCGGAAGCAACTGCCGCAAAATCGGAAAACCCGGCGGTGCGGCAGTTTGCTGAAGTAGCGGCGAGCGACAGTCTGACGGGCAAGACCATCGGACTGTTTACGCCGAACGCCGAGAACCGGGAAAACCGTGCGGCCTTTGAGCAGACTTACGGCGTGACGCTGCCCGACACTGCGGGCGCGACCCGCCGAATGCTGCGGGAGATCGCCGCACAGCAGAAGGCGAAAAGCGAAGCGGTGCCTGCCGTACAGAGTGCAGAGCTGCCCAGCGAAGCTACGAGTGTGCCGCAGACAGTACAGGATGCTCCCGCAGAAACCGCCGATGCCATGCCGGAAACGGCTGCGCCGGACAACATGCGTGAAGCGACTGCCGCTGTAGGTGAAACCGACGGCTACGAGAACGCCCCGCTGCGGGAGACTCTGGGACTCCGGCCGGAAGCGCCGAAGACCCAGCGGGAGGCCGAGGTGCAGCGGGCGCTGGAAGGCTGGCGGGTGACGGACAAGGCAGCCGAGACCATCAGCAAAAATATGCCGGACAGGGTGGACGCCGACCGGTACGCGGCCGCAGCGTCGCCGCTGTACCGGCTGGGCCGGAGCGGCGCTGCCACCTTTGCGCAGGCGCTGGAGCTGGCGGGCAGCATGAGCGGCACGGCGGCGGACATCAATTATATCCTGAGCACCGACGTCGGCCGGACGGCCCTTGAGATCGCCTACACCCAGGGCAAGGGCGAACGGATGCTGTATGCCGAAAAGATGACCGAACTGGGCGGCGCGCTTGGCAGCGAGAGCACCAGCGGCAGGGGCGAGGTATACGCCAAGGACACGATGCGGCCGGAGGGCGACGCGGCCGACCAGATCATCCGCCTGAATGCGGCGGCCACCGGCACGGATGCTATCCTGTACAATGTGCTGCAGAACGACCGGAGCATCAGGGCCTATATGGACACCGAGACGGCCCGGATCTTCTTCGGAGACAACGCGCAGGACATCTTCGGCACGGTGCTGCACGAGGACTACCACTGGTACAACGCACTGGATGCAGAGGGCGCAAGGACTTTGCAGGAGCACGCGCTGGAATATCTGGCGAAGAGCAGCGGCTACGAAAGCCTGGACGAGATGATCCGGGCGAAACTGCGGGATTACAGCGCCCAGAGTCTGACCTACGAGCAGGCAGCGGAGGAGCTGGTGGCCGACGCATGGCGGGGCATCTTTGACAGCGAGGAGAGCTTTAAGCGCTGGGTGACGTTCCAGCGCGGGCAGGCAGAGAAGAACGCAGGCAAGAGCGGCGCCATCCACAAGGTGATGGAGCAGGTGCGGCAGATGCTGGATGGGCTCATCAGCCGGGCGAAGGAAGTGCTGACCATCGACCCGGACGACCGTGCTGCCCTGAAGGCGAAGCGTCTGGCCGAGGCCGAAAAGCGCACTTTGCAGGACGAGTATTTCGCCCACGCAGAAAAGGCCATGGACAACCTGCGGGCGGCAAAAGAAAACGCCGCAGCCCTCAAGACCGAGAGCGCGGCGGAAAAGCAGGGGGTTCGGTTTTCGATTTTGAAGGATAAAACTGGAGAGTCTTATATCAAAATCGACGAAGATATTTTGAAAGATGTTCCACAGGAAGAGTGGAAGTCTACGGTCAAGCAGGCCATCAAGGAGCGTTTCCCGAACGGCTTTGAGCGGAACGGCTGGACGATTCTGAACCATAAAGACGGGCGAAATGAATTTGTCTGGTCAAAATCGACCAAAGCGCTTCAGTGGGAAAATGCTGAAGCTTATGCAGACAAGATGCGGATGGCATCGAATTTGGATGAAATTATCAAAACGGCAGATGAAGTTTACCGGGAACCTGCCCACCACAAAAATGCAGAAGCATTCAACCGCGGCAAAATTAAAGTTATGATCGGGCCGAATGCTTATGAGGCAGATGTCCTGACAGCTATCAGGGCGGATGAACGGGAGATTTTCTATGACATTGTAAATGTTCAGCCTACAAAAATAGAACCCTTCGGTGGTACCCACGTAGAATCCGAAGATTCAAGGAGTAGATTGCCGAAGGGTTCTATTTATCAGGAAAGCGGCCTTACCTCGGTACTCAAAACCGAGCAGGGCGGTGAAGCCCCTAAGCTGCTTTCTAAAAACAGTATAGCACAACCCTCCGGCGAAAGCAAGAGAACCGACGAGCCTGTGAAGAAAACGGTGCGGTTTCAGCTAAGCGAATCCCGGCGAAACCAGAGTGAGCTTCAGAAAGAAAGCCGGGAGCTGGAACGTCAGCGCCGCGCCCTGAAGGAAGAGCGTGCAAACTGGCAGGAAAGCAACGAAGTGCGGGCTATCGAAGAAAAGAAAAAAGCCTATGGCCTGTTCTCGGAAAAGGGCAAGGCATTCAGGGCCAGCGAAGAGTACCAAAGCTATCTGGAAAAGCGCAAGGAGTTCAACCGGCGCGGCGCAGAACTGGAAAGCCGCATCGGCGAAGTGAACGATAAGCTGCGGCAGGCGCAGGCCGAAGTGGAAAACGCCCGACAGGCCGTGAAGCAGGAGCAGCAGAAGGTGTATGATACCAAGGCCAAGGCGGCGGGCGGAAAGCCTGAGTACCGCCGGAAGTTGGCCGTGGAGCAGTTTGGAACGACAGACCGTTTTGAACGGGCAGGGTACATCCTGCCTGATGGCCGGATGCTGAATTTTGCGCAGAATGACGGCACCCGGGACACTGACCACAGAGAAATACTGGACGCGTTCGGCCCGGCGGAGGTGTCCAACGGCACAGAGGCCCTGAACGAGTTTCTGGCAGACGGCAATGTGCGTGTGATGGCTGAGGCCCCGGGCGTTGACATTGCGGCAAAGACCCCGCCGACCGAACAGCAGCTGAAACAGATCCGCGCGATGGTGGAGCAGCTGGGCAGCGAGAAACGGCGTTTCACCCTCGACATCTCCACAACCGACGGGCGGGTGGCTGCCAGCAAGGAGTACAGCGGGAAGGTGGATGCCGACAAGGTCGTAAGAGAGATTCGGGAATACTACAAGACCGGGGAACTCCCGGCAGAGAGTGAGCTGGCACGATTCCGCTACCAGCGGGCCGAACAGGCCGACCGGGAGGCAAAGCAGAACCAGCAGCGGCAGGCCAGCCGGGTACTGGCGGAGAAGGCAGCGGCCTTTGACACCCTGAACCAGTTCTTCGGCCTGACGAAGAACACCCGGCTCTCGGACGCTGCCCTCGAGAGCCTCGCCATCCGATGGACGAAGACCAACGGCAGCAGGACCGACCGGACGAAGCTGGCAAACGAGACGCGGGCGCTGGTGGAGTATCTGCGCTCGGAGGGCGCGGACATGGCCAAGGCGCAGGGACTGGCCGAGACGCTGGCGGGCGAGGTACTGGACGAGGCCACCTACCGGAACACGGAGCTGTGGAACCAGTACCCCGACCTGCATGACCTGACCTACACGGTAGACAAGAACGGCAAAGCCAAGGCCGAGCTTGTGAAGCGGTACGGAAGCTGGACAGAGGCGGTCGCCGAGGCCCGGCGCCACGGCGTGAAGCTGCGGCAGGCAGAGGGATACCGGGACGGCAACCCGGCGGAACAGTACGAGGCCATCGTGAACGACACCCGGGCCGTGGGCGGCGTGAAGGAGAGCGCGGCAGCACTCTTCCGCTCGGCGGCACAGGAAGCAGGCGTGGCGGGCGCAGCCAGCATGGAGAGCACGGAATGGCTCGACGTGCTGATGAACGTACACGACACCATCAAGCCCAAGATGATGAGCCGGTTTGCGGACGTGGCCGAATACGAGGACGCCAAGGTGGAACTGGCGGGCCGGATGATCGGCGACATCATGAGCCACCCGGAGATGACCGACGCCGAGGCGGTGTTCGAGGGCATCTTAAAGAACAACCGTGAAGTGGCCGCAATGGCCGCCGGAAGCGAGGAGCGTGCGGCTGAGGTGACGAAGGGGCTGAAGAGCGTGCAGCAGACCCAGCGGAAGGCTTTTGCCGACCGGATGCGGGAAAACAGCCGCAGCCAGAGCGCCGAGGTCAAGAGCGTGAGCCGGGCAGAACGACAGCTCAACGAGAATCTGGAAACGCTGGGCGCACAGGTGAGCACAGCAGCGGGTCTCGACGAGAAGATGACCGCTCTGCGGGAAGCCTACGAGCGGGAATGGAAGGCCGAAAAGAACCGGATGAAGCAGGCCCGGCAGGAGATGCTGGACGAGATAAAGCTGGAGCGCCGACAGCTGCGCTCCCAGATCAACGACCTTTCCCGGCAGGTGGCCGGAGAGCAGCGGAGAGCCGACCGGGCGGAGCATCAGCTGCTGGTACAGGAAAACGAGATCATGGAGTGGGAGGCCGAGAACCAGCGCAAGGCGGAAGCATGGCAGGAAAAACAGGCCCAGAGGAATGCCATTGCCATTGAAACGGCCCGGCAGCAGCGGGACGAGGACGTAGCCGTGGCAAAGGCACTGGCCGAAAAGCGGGTGCAGAAGGCCCGGGAAGGACGGAAGGCGGACGAACTGAAACGGAGCATCCGGAACAATGCCGCCCAGCTCAACCAGATGGTGCTGCGGCCGAAGCCCGGGAAATATGTACAGAAGAGCCTCATCGTGCAGGCCGCTGAGGTGGCGAAGCTGGCAGACACGGCAGTGCTGAACAACAACGCCCTGACCAAGCTGACCGCCTTGCAGGACAGCATCCGGCGCAGCGGAGAGATGGACGTCGGCATCCACGCCGACTGGGAGAACAGCGGCGTGGAAAACCTCATCCAGACACTGCGGGACGATATGAACGCCAGCAAGCAGGCAAAGCTCGACCGGCTGCGGCAGCAGCTGGAAGAAGCCAAGGCCCTGCCGGACGGCGACAAGGCCGAACAGCTGCGGGACCGGCTGCGCCAGCGCATCCGGGAGACGGAGAACCGCACCTATCTGCCCATGACGGTAGATCAGCTGCGGATGCTGAAGGCCATTACGGCCAGCACGCTGCACATCATCCGGACCGAGAACAAGACCCTGAGCCTTGCGAGGGCGGAAGAAGTGGACGGCATAGCCATGAAGGCCGCCCACGAGGTGCTGAACTCGGAGGGCAACGGCTTCGGAGAGAAATTTGAAAAGGCGAAGGGCGCGATGAACCGCTACCAGCTGGACATGCTGGGCGGCACGAGAATGTTCCGGCGTCTGGGCGGATACACCAAAAACGGCCAGATGGAGAAGCTGGGGCAGATGCTGAACGACGGCCAGCGGCGGCAGACGGAGATCCTCGTGGAAGGCGAAAGCCTGTTTGCCAACGTGACCGGCAAGGAACACCTGAAAGAGGTGGAAGCTTTTGCCGGGCCGGGGGCGGAGCTGGTGGACATCGGCCTGAAGGACAGCAAGGGCAATGCCGTGCCGCTGAACCACGCACAGCTGTGCAGCCTGTACATGCTGCTGCGCAACGAGGACAGCCGCCACCACCTGATGACCGGCGGCCTGACCCTGCCGGATGCTGCCCAGTACGCCAAGGGCAACATTGAGAGAGCCTACCAGCGCAGCCAGACCGTGATGCTGGGGACGCTGGTGAACGCCGACGGCATCCCGATGGCCGACACCATTTTGCAGACGGTACAGGACGCCATGACGGACTATGACCGAAACTGGTGCAAGGACATGGAGGACTTTTTCGGGCGGTACACCACGAACCTCATCAACGAGACCAGCATGAAGCTGCTGGGCTACGACCGGGCCACCGTGAAGAACTACTACCCCATCGCGGTAGACCGGAGCACGCTGGCGACGGAGATCGAGGGCGTGAAGAGGGATGCCACCATCGAAGGCCGGGGCTTTTTGAAGGAGCGCGTGAAGAGCGACAAGCCCATTTTGCTGGAAGAGTGCCAGAATGTCGTGAACCGGAGCCTGCGTGACACGGCGGCCTATGCGGGCCTTGCCGCGCCCATCCGGGACGTGCAGCGGGTGCTGAACAGCACCGTGGAGACGGCGGAGGGCGTCGGTGTGCTGAAGGACAAGATCATCGGCGAGAAGTGGGGAAAGGAGACGGTGAGCTACATCAACGACCTGCTGACCGACCTACAGACCACGCGGCGCAAGCGCAGCAGCACCATGAGCCGGGCGCTGGACAGGATGCGGGGCAACTACGCCGGAGCCATCCTGACCGTGAACCCGAGCGTGGCCATCGCGCAGGCAGCCAGCCTGCCCACGGCGGGCGCTGTGCTGGGAGCAGACACCATGGCGGCGGTGCTGCCCTTCGTGAAGAACTTCTCGGGTAAGCAGCGGGCCGCGCTGGAAGCGGAGATCCGCCAGCACGGAGACGCCCTGCTGCAATACCGACTGCGCGGCACCAAGCGGGGAGAGATGAGCTCCATCGGCGCGCACAAAAAACTTGTGGCCAAAGCGTCGGAAGCCATGCCTGCTGTGACCGGCTGGATCACCGGCATGGACGAGATCACGGTGGCGGCGCTGTGGGAGGGCGCGAAGCGGTATGTGGAGCACCATACAGCAGAATTCAGCGAGGGGGCCGCGGAGAAGGGCAGCGAAGCCTACTGGGAAGCCGTGAACAAGATGTACCAGCGGGTCATCGAGGAGACCCAGCCCAACTACACCACCATGCAGCGGGCGGGCATCCAGCGCAGCGACAACGAGTTTGTAAAGACGCTGACCATGTTTACCACCCAGCGATTCCAGAACTACGGCATTCTGGCCGACGCCGTGGGCGACTACAAAGCCCAGAAGGCCCGGTATGCTGCCGACCAGAGCGCGGAAAACAAAGCCGAGGTGCAGCGGGCCGGACAGGGCCTGCGCCAGGCGGCGGCAAGCCAGGTCGTGCAGACGGCGGTGTTTGCCCTCATGAAGATCGGCGCGGACTTTTTGCTCCACCGGTGGGACAGGGAGCAGGACGAGAACGGAGACGTTACGGCGAAAAGCTTGGGCAAACGGTTCTTCGACCTGTACACTGAAAGTGCGGCCGGAAACTTTTTGTACGGCTCGGAGATCTACAGCGCCCTGACCAACGCCCGGGACGGCAAAGACTATGACGTGGTGAGCGCCACCAACATCAGCGCGGTGAACGACCTGTTTGCTGCCTTTACCAAGACCGTCAAGCTGCTGCGGACGGACACTGGCGAGATGAGCGAGGAAGAGCTGACAGCACACCACCAGAAGCTGAACAAGGCGGTGCTGAAGGACATCCAGTGCGGCCTTGAACTCTACGGCGTCCCGGCGGCGAACATCCGGAAGGTGATGCAGGCGTTTGAAGGCTACTGGGAGGATGTACAGGCCATCGGCAGAGGCGAAGGGTTTAGCTTCAGCTCTGCACCCTCTTCGGCCACCGGGCAGTACGACCGGCTGTACAACGCCATCCAGAGCGAGGACAGCGAGGAGGCTGCTGCGGCGATGAAGAAGCTGGAACAGATGAACAAGACGGACAAGGTGGACGGCGAGCTGGCAAGGCGGCTGAAGCAGTACGACGCCGACGTGTTGGCGGCGGCCGAGGCCCGGAACGCCGGGAAGACCCGGGCCGAGGAAAAGGCCAGAAAGGCCGTATTTGAGAAGCTGCGGGAGGGGCTGGACGTCGCCCCTGTGACAGACAGGGCCAAGGGCAAAGCGGACGCGGCCCGGCGGGCGCAGCTCATCGACCTTGTGAACAAGGCGGTGGACGGCAAGGCAGACGAACTGCTGGCGGGCGGCAAGGACGGCAGCATATACGACGCGCTCCTGGACGAAGTGAAAAATGGCCGGGTGGAGGACGCGCAGGAGGAGCTTGACCGCCTGATGACCGCAGGCAAGGACAAGGGCAGCATCAAGAGCAAAATCACGGAGAGCGTGAAGGAAGAGTATCTGGCCGGAAGCGACCGGGACCGGGAGAAGCTGGAGAAGAAGCTGCTGGCCCTCGAGGACGCAGAGGGAAAGCCCCTGTACGAGGAAAAGAACTTTGCGCAGTGGGTAAGCGCTGCGGACAAGAAGGCCGAGAAGGCGAAGGACGAGAAGAACTGGTGGGAGGGGGTGAAATAAGATAAGAGCAGACGCTCTGGTAATGAACCAGGGCGCCTGCTCTTTTTGTTTGTATGAATAAGTCCGCAGTAGTTTTGTTACGAGGGGCGTGGTAGGCTTTTTATAGAGTGCTTGCCCTACTGAGAGCGGCAGCGGACCGGAAGGAAACCTCTCAGCTTTGCAGTCCGCCTGACGGCGGCGCTGCAAAGCAGCTCCCCTAGCGAGGGGAGCCTTTCTCAAAGGAAGGAGCCTCAGAGTGAAAGTAAGAATCATCAAGGACCGATTCGGCGGGATGGGCTGGCGGGCCGAGCCGGGGGTGCTGCACCTGGGCGGCGTAGGAACGGCGGGCGTGGAGAGCCTGAGCTTCGCGCTGCCGGAGGAGTGGGACGGGATGGCCGTGACCCTGCACATCGAGCAGGACGGCGGCACAATGCCCCAGCCGGTGCTGCTGGACGAGAGCCGGACGGTGACGGTAGACCACCGCTTTACCACTGCCCGGCAGGGACTGTGGATGCTGCTGGCCCAGAGCGCGGACGGCTACACAGCCATGAGCTGCCCGGCGAAATACGACTGCTATGACACCATCGGGCTGTCGGGTACGGTGGAGGACATCGACCCAAGCGTATACGCCCAGTTTGTGGCGCTGGTACAGCAGGCCGTGAACACGGCCATGAACGAGGGTGCAGCCGCAAAGGACGCGGCCAAGACGGCGCAGGCGGCGATGGATGCCGCCCAGAAAGGCGCTGCGGCCACCCAGAAGGAGCGGATGAGCGCCGAGGACGCCGAGAGCGCCGCCGCCCTTGCGGCGGCAAAGACGCAGGCGGACAT
>ENA-UAPA01001285-UAPA01001285.1-human-gut-metagenome-genome-assembly--contig:-NODE-1285-length-11264-cov-9.325631_pt1 | contig 11264 bp, 7 predicted proteins | sample MGYA00243476_ERZ654569 | MGnify/ENA primary metagenome ERZ654569 (study PRJEB26926, sample SAMN06164726) | human gut metagenome | biome: ENVO:00009003; feature: ENVO:2100002; material: ENVO:00002003... | reverse complement strand
CGAGATGCAGCGTAGTCTCGTGGGCTCGGAGATGTGTATAAGAGACAGGCCCCTGCCGCCAGGGAGCCTGTGCCGCCGGGAGGGGCGGCGGGTGCGGCTGGCCGCGCCCTATGACCGGGAGGGGCCGTTTCCCCTGACGGAGCTGTTCTGCCTGGCCCGGATCCGGGCCATGGACGGAGGACTCTGGGCGGAATATCGCTTTGAGGACGGGTATCCTGTGCCGCCGGAGGAAAATTGAAATTTGCATATTCCGCCGCCATGTGCTATAATAAGCTGAATATTATCGCCATAGAGGAGGAATATGCCCATGAGATGTCCCTATTGCGGCTATCGCGAGAGCAAGGTGGTGGATTCCCGTCCCGCAGACGAGGGAGCCAGCATCCGCCGGCGGCGCGAGTGCCTGTCCTGCGAGAAGCGCTTTACCACCTATGAGACCGTGGAATATCTGCCCATGGTGGTGATCAAGAAGGACGGCAGCCGCCAGAGCTTCGACCGCAGCAAGGTGCTGCGGGGCATCCAGCGCTCCTGCGAAAAGCGCCCGGTGTCCGCGGCGGACATGGAGCGCATGGCCAGCGAGATCGAGCAGGAGCTGCAGAACTCCCTGGAGCGGGAGGTCAGCACCGTGGTCATCGGCGAAAAGGTCATGGAGAAGCTGAAAAAGGCCGACGAGGTGGCCTATGTCCGGTTCGCCTCGGTGTATCGCCAGTTCAAGGATATCAACACCTTCATGAGCGAGCTGAACAAGCTCCTGAGTGAAAAATAGAACGCATATTTATTTTAGAATCTGCCTCGCAGAGTTCACGGCCCGCAGGCCGTGAATAAAATCCAATCCGTTTTTTGCGGCGGCGTGTACGTCACAAAAAACACTTTGCGCTGGCCTCGGCCCAGAGGAACAGGCCTCGGCAGACCCGACGGCTGATGTCGGGCCAGAGTGTGTCCCGCCGACTCGGCGGGACGCGCGGTTCGGAGCGAGAGCCTTTTATTGAAAAAAGCCTTGCTTTTTTCAATAAATTTATAGAATGTTCCGCAGGCTCAGGCGCTCCAGTTCGTCCAGCTGCTGCAGCTGCTGGCGCAGCTGGGCCAGCTCCGGCAGCAGGTCGTCCCCCTGCCGCAGACGGCACAGGGTCCGGCAGCGGGTCAGCGTCACCTGGGCCGCGTCCAGGGTCTCGTGGTGGATGACCACATGGAGAAAGTCCTGGGCCGACTCCCAGTCGGCGGACAGGTCGTCCATGGCCTCCCGGGCCATGTCCCAGCGCTGCTGGGCCGCCAGCTGGGCGATCCGGTCCGCCTGGTCCATCCACCGGTTGGTCCGGCGGTTCAGAGCCGCCGCGTTGAGAATGCACAGGGCCAGCAGCACCGCCAGCACCAGTGAGGGCACGATCAGAAACCGCTTCATACGTCCTCCTTGGCCTGGCAGATCACGTTGCCCCCCTGGTCCAGGGACAGGAGAAACACCTGAGACGGGTCCTTCAGGTGCTCCCGCTTCAGCTGACGGCGCAGCCAGTCATCATCCACGTCCATTTTCTTCATATTGTCCCGCAGCAGCCGCCCGTCGTTGATCAGCAGCACCGGAAGAAGCTGCTCGGTGACGTTCAGGGACAGCTGACGGGGCGTTACCGGCTGGGCCTCGGACCGCAGAAGCACCGACACCTGGCCGCTGGTCTCCAGGACGGCGTACTGCACGTCCTTCAGGTCGGTGACCCCCTGGCCCCGCAGCTCCTCCAGAAGCTCGTCCACCGTCATGCGGTTGTGGCGCATAGCCCGCTGCTGGAGCTTCCCGTAACGGACGACGATGGCCGGTTCCCCGCAGATCAGGGACCGGAACCGCCCGCTGCGGAAGCTGATATAGCTTAAAAGCGTGGTCAGGGCCAGCAGGGTCAGAATGGGCACCACGCCGTTGATCAGTGGTGAGTCGAAGTCCTGCATGGGCACCGACGCCAGGTCCGACAGCAGCATGGTCAGCACCAGCTCGATGGGCTCCAGCTCGCCGATCTGGCGCTTGCCGGTCAGGCGCAGCCCCGCGATCAGCAGCAGATACAGGATGATGGTGCGGAAAAAAGCAGTGGCCATGAGCATTCCCCCTTCTATGGCCAGTATGCGCCGATGAGAGAAAGTTATACGGATTCAACCGGCCCCAGGCCGTTTGATATACAGAACGCAGAACCGAGAAAGGAGGCCCCCGGGAAAATCCCATACCAAGCGCCATGTGCCTGCCCTTCCGGCAGGATAACGAGGAGGAGAGAGGATCGAACCTTCGGCGGGAGCTCTCCCGCGCCGTCCGGGCGCGCACGCAGCGGGCAAATATGCGGGTGACCGCAAAACAGAGACGCTGCGACCGGAAATCGAGGCAAATTGTCTGCGTATTTGTCCTCCCCATTATCAGAAATCAGGAGGAATCATCAATATGTGTGGAATCGTAGGATATGTTGGCCGTCAGGAGGCCGCCCCCATTCTGCTGGACGGGCTGGAGCGGCTGGAATACCGGGGCTATGACTCCGCCGGTATCGCCGTGTGCGGCGATGGCGTGCTGCGCCTTTGCAAGAAAAAGGGCCGGGTGGCGGCTCTGCGGGAGCTGACCCATGACGGCGGGGACCTGCCCGGCACCCTGGGCATCGGACACACCCGCTGGGCCACCCACGGCGAGCCCAACGACGTCAACGCCCATCCCCATATGAGCCAGAGCGGCAAGTTCGCCGTGGTCCACAACGGCATCATCGAAAACTTCATCACCCTGAAGGAGGAGCTGCAGCAGAAGGGCTATGTGTTCCAGTCCGAGACGGACACGGAGGTGGTGGCCCAGCTGCTGGACTATTACTACAGCGACTGCGGCGACTTCTTTGAGGCCATGAACCGCCTGCTCCACGCGGTGGACGGGGCCTATGCCCTGGGCATTATCTGCGCCGACTATCCCGACCGGCTGGTGGCCGCCCGGAAGGACGCCCCCCTGCTGCTGGGCTTCGGCGATGGGGAGAACTTCATCGCCTCCGACGTGACGGCCCTGATCCGCCACACTCGGGACATCGCCTATATGGACGACGGGGAGCTGGCCATTCTGTCCCGCAGCGGCATCCGGGTATACGACCGCCAGCTGCGGCCGGTGGAAAAGAAGCACCACCATGTGGACTGGGAGGTGGACGCTGCGGAAAAGGGCGGCTATGCCCACTTCATGCTCAAGGAGATCATGGAGCAGCCCGCCGCCATCCGCAAGGCCACCGCCGCCCGGATTCAGGGGGGCCGCGTGGTGCTGCAGGACCTGACCATGACCCCGGAGCAGATCCGGGCCATGGGCCGCATTTACATCGTGGCCTGCGGCTCGTCCTATCATGTGGGCATGGTGGGCAAATATAACCTGGAGCGGATGCTGCGGCGCAGCGTGGAGGTGTGCCTGGCCTCCGAGTTCCGGTATGCCGACCCCATCGTGGGGGAGGGGGACCTGGTCATCGTCATCAGCCAGTCCGGCGAGACCCTGGACACCATGGCCGCCCTGCGGGAGGCCAAGAAGCGGGGCGCACGGATCCTGTCCATCGTCAACGTGGTGGGCTCCTCCATCGCCCGAGAGTCCGATGACGTGCTGTATACCTGGGCCGGGCCGGAGATCGCCGTGGCCACCACCAAGGCCTACAGCACCCAGATGGCGGTGCTGAACCTGCTGGGGCTGTATTTCGGCGAGGTCATGGGCACCGTGGACTACGAGACCTACACCGCCATGGTCCGGGATATCCTGGCCCTGCCGGAGAAGCTGGAGCAGGTGCTGGCCCAGGCGGATCAGATCCAGCAGATCGCCAAGGATTTCGCCGGGCGGGACGACGTGTTCTTCATCGGACGGAACCTGGACTATGCCCTGAGCCTGGAGGGCAGCCTGAAGCTCAAGGAGATCAGCTATATCCACTCCGAGGCCTACGCCTCCGGCGAGCTGAAGCACGGCACCATCTCCCTGATCGAGGAGGGAACGCCGGTCATCGCCCTGAGCACCTACGGGCCTCTGTTTGACAAGGCCATGAGCAACGTGGTGGAGGTACAGGCCCGGGGCGCCAACGTCCTGGCCCTGACCACCGAGACCCACCGGGACGCCATGGCCGCCCGGACGCCCCGGGTGCTGACGGTGCCGGAGGTGGAGCCTATGCTGCTGCCCCAGCTGGGGGTGGCCCCTCTGCAGCTGCTGGCGTACTACATCGCCCTGGAGCGGGGCTGCGACATCGACAAGCCCCGGAACCTGGCCAAGAGCGTCACCGTGGAGTAAAAATCGCAATACACCGAGGGAATTATGAACAACATCAGAATCGTACCCATGACGGCGGACCATCTGGACGCCCTGGAGCAGCTGGAGCGCACCTGCTTCTCCCGGCCCTGGTCCCGGAAGATGCTGGCCGAGGAGCTGGACAACCAATGCGCCGCCTTTTTAGTGGCGGAGGACGCCGCCACCGGCCAGGTGATCGGCTATGCCGGGCTGCTGGTGGCCGCCGACGAGGGGTACATCACCAATGTGGCGGTGTTTCCCCAGTATCGCCGCCGGGGCGCGGCGGGAAAGCTCCTGGACGTGTTCCTGCGCTTTGCCCGGGCCAACCATCTGGCGTTTTTGACCTTAGAGGTGCGGCCCAGCAACGCCGCCGCCATTGCCCTGTATACCCGGTTCGGCTTCCGGGAGGCCGGACGCCGCCGGAACTACTATGACCTGCCCAAGGAGGACGCCCTGATCCTGACCCGGACCTTTGAGGAGGATGACCAGTGAACATTTTAGCCTTTGAATCCTCCTGCGACGAGACCGCCGCGGCGGTGGTGCGGGACGGGCGGACGGTGCTGTCGGACGCCATTTTGTCCCAGGCGGATATGCACGCGCTGTATGGCGGCGTGGTGCCGGAGATCGCCTCCCGGAAGCACGTGGAGGCCATTGCCGGGCTGTCGGACCAGGCGCTGCGGGAGGCGGGCCTGACCCGGCGGGACATTGACGCCGTGGCGGTGACGTATGCCCCGGGCCTTATCGGCGCGGTGCTGGTGGGGGTCAGCTTCGCCAAGTCCGCCGCCTACGCTCTGGGGGTTCCCCTGATCCCGGTGCACCACGTCCGGGGCCATATCGCCGCCAATTACCTGGCGTTTCCGGAGCTGGAGCCGCCGTTTCTGGCCCTGGCCATGTCCGGCGGCAACACCCTGATCGTGGACGTGAAGGGCTACACGGACATGGAGGTCCTGGGGGCCACCCGGGACGACGCCGCAGGAGAATGCTTCGACAAGGCCGCCCGGGTGCTGGGCCTGCCGTACCCCGGCGGGAAGCCCATGGACCGGCTGGCCGCCCGGTCCCCGGGAGGGAAATACACCCTGCCCCGGGCCCATGTGGAGGGTGCGCCCCTGGACATGAGCTTTTCCGGCCTGAAAACCGCCGTGGTGAACCTGGCCCACAACGCCCAGCAGAAGGGGGAGCCCCTGGACGCCGCCGCCCTGGCCCACGACTTCAACCAGGCGGTGTCCGACGAGCTGGTGCCCCGGGCCATGGAGGCCGCCCGTCTCCGGGGCCGCCGGTGCATCGTGGCCGCCGGAGGGGTGGCCGCCAACACCATCATCCGGGGAGACCTGGAGAGGGCCTGTGAAAAGGCCGGGTACCGGCTGTATCTGCCGCCCCTGCGGCTGTGCGGCGACAACGGCGCCATGATCGGCGCCCAGGGATACTATGAGTATCTGGCGGGCCGCCGGGCGTGGCTGGACCTGAACGCCTACGCCACCATGGAGCTGGACGATATCTTCTATTGAGAAAAAGCGCCCCGGAGGAGCATCCTCCGGGGCGCAGCTTATTAATACTGATTCTTGATTAAAAAACTTAATCAAGAATCCCGTGCGCTGTGCGCACGCACAGCGTGTGAAAACACGCTGTGACGTCTCATACAAAACCTGACGCACCTTCGGTGCTATAAAAAGCTTTTCAAGCTTTTTAACAGGTTTTGGTATAAAACAGTATAACACACGGCTTATCAGGAGAGTGCGGGATATCAGTCTTCCTTCTTGCGCCGCAGCATCAAGCCAGCGCCCAGAGCGCACACCAGCATACCACTCACCCACAGCACCAGAGTGCTGCTGTCGCCGGTGGCGGGCGTGGTGGGCTGAGACGGCTCATCGGGCTTCTCCGGCGTGGTCGGCTTGCCGGAATCACCGGGCTTGCCGGGCTCCACAGGCCTGGTAGGCTCCTCAGCGCCGCAGCGGCTGCACTTGCCATCCTTGTAGTCGTGACCCAGAGCGGGCAGCACCTCGCCCTGCTTCACCGTGACGCCGCAGGTCTTGCACACCTCATCGCCGGTATAGCCGTCCTGGGTGCAGGTAGCATCCTTGGCGCCCACAACCTGGGTATCGTGGCCGGTAGCGGGGATCACCTCGCCCTTCTTCACGGTCTCGCCGCAGGTCTTGCACACCTCGTCGCCGGTATAGCCGTCCTGGGTGCAGGCAGCATCCTTGGCGCCCACAACCTGGGTATCGTGGCCGGTAGCGGGGATGGTCTCACCCTTCTTCACGGTCTCGCCGCAGGTCTTGCACACCTCATCACCGGTGTAGCCGTCCTGGGTGCAGGTAGCAGCCACAGCGCCCACAACCTGGGTATCGTGGCCGGTAGCGGGGATCACCTCCGTCTTGACGGCGGTATAGGTCTTTTGCTCAAAGGTCACGGCAGCCGTGTAGGTGCGGACACCGTCCGTGGTGCAGGTGGCAGGCGTGGTGATCTCGTTGGTGATCACGGCGTTCTCCACCTCAACGTGAGAGGAATCATTGGTGCAGATGAAGGCCGCAGTGGCGCTCTCCGTTCCGTTCCAGGTCCAGGCAGGCTGGCCCCAGGCGTGGTCGGTGGCGGGAATCACCTCCGTCTTCTGGTCGCCGCACATGGTGCAGGTGTAGGTCATCTCGCCGTCCTCGGTGCAGGCAGCCGCCTTGGTGACCTCGCCGTCATTCCAGATGTGATGTCCGTCGGCGGTGGGGCAGGCCACATAGTACAGACGGATCACATCGTCCTTCTTCACATAGTAGCTGTCCAGAGTGGCATAGATGGGCTCGCCGTTTTCATAGCGCAGAATGGGCATCTCCCCGTTGACGGTGAACAGCCACCCGGACCAGCTGCCGAAGCGCTTGTCGCCGGAGGACAGGGTCACGCCGTTGGGATCGGTGATGCCGGTAACATAATAGCCGCTGCCCTGATAGTCATACTTGTTCTGGCTCAGCAGCGCAAACAGCACGTCTGCCGCAGTGCGGTTGTCGGTCCTGGCGCAGCGATAGCTGGCCCCGGTCAGATTCTGGAACGCAGGCTCTATACTGCTGCCTTCCACGTTCAGTGTCACGTCGAAGGGCAGGAGACCGGGATCCTCGCCGTCCCGTCCGGCAACGGTGACAGTGGTGGAGATGGGCTGCTGATAGAACCTGGCAAACTCCGCATAGGCGGGGTCATTCCGGAACTTTTCGTAATACTTGGCGTATTCCGTGTAGGTCAGGACGCTGTCGATGGTGACGCGGGTGTTGTACTGGGGCTGGGTCACCAGCAGGGTCTCGTGGGCCACCACGGAGCTGTTGCTGGAGCGGAAGCAGCGGTACTTCTGGGCCGCGTACCAGCCGGGGATATCGTCGGCCTTGACGCCGCACATGTTGTAGTCGTTCATGTTCCGGATGAACCGGTAGCCGTCGCCGTCGGGGACGATCTCAATGAAGGACTGCATATCGCCGGTGACATTGCCGCGGTCCGTGTTGGCGCTGCGGATGCCCTCCCAGTACACATCCTCGGTGCACGCCTTCTTCATAAAGGCAAAGGCGGCGTCCAGATCGCTCTGCTGCATGGGCTGAACGGTGAGGACGATGTCCTTGCTGGCCAGCACCGGCATAGAGCCGTAATCCCTGCCGGAGCCGCTGGGGCGGTCCAGAATCTTCACCGTGACGGTGACGGTCCTGGCTCCCTGGCCGGGCAGCGGCTGATACGTCAGCATCCGGGCCACATTGACCATGGCGGGATCGGCGGACACCACCACATTCTCATCGCTGGTGCACAGCAGAATGGGGGTATACTTGCCGTCGAAATCCTGGTGATAATCCCGGGCTGCATAGGTGCGGAAATCAGTGGTGGTGGGGAACTGGATATCCGAGGTGACGCTGCCGGTGTTGATGGCCGCGCCGTTGCGGGGATTGGTCAGGCCGGTCTCCCGCAGGGTAGTCTCCAGCAGGGCCTGATAATCCACGGGCCGGGGGCTGTCGGTGCCCTTAAAGAGGATGGTATAGACCTTGGTAACGGTCAGGTCCTCCCGGCCGTTGTACACCAGCTTCAGGGTCAGCGTGACGGTGGTGTCATTCCTGGGCATGGTGACGGTGGCCTTGTAGGGGGCAAAGATGGCGGAGTTGGACTCCGTAACAGACAGGATGGCCCTGTTGCCGGAGGTCCAGGAGGCGGTGGTCCACAGCTCCTGGCTGCCGCCGTCATTGTAGTCCACGGTGCCCTCGTCCACGCCGGCCTTCAGGGGATACTTGGGCAGGCTGGTCAGGTCGGAAGCGCTCTCCACCGTCTCAGGCGGGGTGATGCGGTCCGCCACGGTGTTCAGAGCGGCCATGGCCTTCTCCTCGTCCAGAGGAATGTTGAACAGGCACTGGTCACTGTCCTTGGTATAGGCGGTGTCCTTGTATGTCAGCACCAGGGTGGGGCGCACGGTGCCGGAGGCGGCAGGGGTAGAGCCCTTCTCATTCCACTTATACTGGATGGTGCCGTCGGCAGCGATGCCCACATAGTTCCAGCTGCTGTAGGCGGCCTCCTTCATGGCGACGGTGATGTCCGTGATGCCGGCTGCCGTCAGCTTGGCCCGGATCATGGTCAGAGCGTTGGTATCGGTGCCGTACTTGGGGTTATAGGTGCCGGAGATGGCTTCCTCGGCGGCGGCCAGCTTTTCCTCGGCCTCCTTCTGCTCGGGGGACTTGTTCTCCGTCCAGATGGCATAGAGGCTATACGTCTCGCCGTCCTCGTTGCCGTCGTCCCAATAGTCGCCCTCCTCAAAGGGGCGGTTGATGACGGCGCCGTCCAGGTACTTCACCTCGTTGCCGTAGGAGCTCTCGGCCCAGCCGGCGAACTCATAGCCCTCCCGGCTGAAGCCGCAGCGGGTCAGGGTCACATCCTGGCCGAAGGGCGCGGTCTGATCGGCCATGGTGCCGGTGGTGGTGCTCTTGTCGGAATACTTGACGTTGTACTTGATGATGTACTGATAGTCGCGCCACTTGGCGATCAGGGTCACCTGGTCGCCGGTGAACACGGTGTCCTTGGTAACGGCCTCGCCGAAGGAGCCGTCCTCGTTTTTCACATACCAGCCGTCCAGGGCCTTGTTGTCGGGATAGTAGCTCTTGCTGAGATAGGGCAGGCTGGAATAGACCTTGTCCGGGGTGACGGTCTTGTCCGCCAGAGACTGCTTGTAGCCGTTGCCGTCGAAGTGGACGGTGATACCCTTGGTCCAGTGGGCGTACATATGGAAGCCGTTTTCGGCGTCCTCCGCTGTGAGCTTATAGGACAGGGCGATCTCGCTGCCGCCCTCCGCCGCATCGTACCAGCCGTCGAAGATATAGCCGGTGCGCTGGGGGTCCTCCACGGTGCTGAACTTTACCCGGCCGTCGGCGTCCAGAATGTAGTTGTAGTTGCTGCCCACCACGCCGGTGCGGGTGATGTCCTCCGCGCCGTCATAGTTCAGGTGCAGGGTCACCTTCACCGGCAGGCCGCGCCACACGGCGTACAGGGTGACGGTCTCGTCCTGCCGGTCGGCCAGGTTCTTCACCGTCTCCCCGTCGGCATAGTTGGCAGAGGAGGAGGTGTTGTACTTGCCCCAGCCCAGGAAGCTGTATCCCGCATAGGTGAAGGTGCTCTTGGGCAGGGTCAGCTCCTGGTCATAGGCAGCCGTTACGGTGTCCATCTGTCCCTGGCCGCCGTTGGCGGCGAAGGCAATGGTGTAGGTGATGGGCGTCCACCGGGCCTCATAGGTCACGTCCCCGGTGATGACGGTCTCCGCCGTCAGCTGCGTCTCGCCGCTGAACCAGCCGCCGAAGGTATAGCCCTTCTTGGCGGGATCTGCGGGCAGACGGCCGCCAATGGCCGTGTTCTGGGGCACCAGGATGGTTGCATAGACGTCCTGGCCGTTTTTCAGGGTCACGGTATAGGCGTCGGCCCACACGGCGTACAGGTCCAGAGCCTTGTCCAGGGTGATGGCCGCGCCGTCCTCATACTGCACGGCTCCGTCGGGGGCGGCGGCCCAGCCGGCAAAGATCTTGCCGGCGCAGGTGAAGGGGTTGGCCATCAGGGTCCCCTGGCCGCCGAAGATCTTCTGGGTGGCGGTGTCCTCCGTGCCGTTGTTGGCGTGGAAGGTTACCACCAGGGCCTCACCGGCGGAGAAGCCCCGCAGATAGACGCAGTCGTCATTTTGGTCGCCGCTGCTATCCTTCTTGTATTCCACGGTGAGCTTGTCGCCCTTTTTGGCGTCCACCTCCAGGCCCTTCCAGTCCTGTTCACCGCTCTCGCCGTCGACGAGAATCGTGCTGCCCAGCTTGATGGTGCACTTGTCGTACCTGGCCTCGGAGGAGACCTTGTACGCAAAGGACAGGTGGCTGTCCTCCGTAAAGGTCAGGGTCAGGGTGCTGGTGGAATAGCTCTTTCCGGCGCTGCCGGAAAGCAGGACCTCCTGGCCGTCCTTGGTGCCGACCTTCCAGGCCGTGGTGCCGGTGCCGGGATCAGCGGCGATGGGGAGCCCGTCGAAATAGTCGTCAACGGACTTCGTGGCCGCAAAAACCGACATGGGGATCAGGCTCATCAGCATGATCACCGCCAGCACCATGGAGAGCAGTCTCTTTTTCATGTTGCTTTCTTCCTTTCTCTGATACTCTCGTTGTCTCCCGCACGGGAGCCCTTCCACCGGAGGAGAAGAATCTCAAACGGAACGGATGCAATAAGTGGGTCCGCACCGGCGCACCGGTGCAGACCCACTTATATTTCCAAGCGGCTCGGCAGGATGTCCCAGTGTCGGCAGGCATCCGATCCAGCGGTCAGCGTATCTGGCTTATCCGGCTCAGCCGGCTTCACAGTGACCCACTCGCAGGGATTTGCACCCTATTCCGCCTGCCCCGCAGCACGGGGCAGACCGCTCGATCTTCTATTCTCTTTTCGGCGGGGCTTGTCCCCATTCAGGATGTTTCAACACTCGTCAGTGTACCACAGAAATCTCCCTCTTGCAAGAGAAATTTCCCCCGTCCCGCCCCTGTCTCTTATACACATCTGACGCTGCCGACGA
>ENA-UAPA01001264-UAPA01001264.1-human-gut-metagenome-genome-assembly--contig:-NODE-1264-length-11387-cov-4.371514_pt1 | contig 11387 bp, 6 predicted proteins | sample MGYA00243476_ERZ654569 | MGnify/ENA primary metagenome ERZ654569 (study PRJEB26926, sample SAMN06164726) | human gut metagenome | biome: ENVO:00009003; feature: ENVO:2100002; material: ENVO:00002003... | reverse complement strand
CTCGTGGGCTCGGAGATGTGTATAAGAGACAGATATTATGTCGCGCAGCGGACGTTTGTCCTTGTCGAGGCAAAGCACCGTGTCACGTATGCAGGTAAGGCATACGGCTGTTATGCGGTCAAGCTTATCGGCATTTCTCTCGATAACCTTTTTTGACATTTCGGCTATAATGTTAAAATAAAAATCCGGGGTCTGTTCTGCCCATCCGGGCTGTTTTGATAAATAAGGAACCTTGTATTTTTGCTGCTCCTTATCCTCAAAGTCTCCACTCTCATTGACAAGCAAGCATCTTGCACTCTGCGTGCCGACGTCAAAGGTCAGCACAAGTGACTGTTCCATTAAAGATTTTCCCCTCTTTCTTTTTTAAGGTTGCTTCTTCTCGTCCTTCAGGATATTGCTTGTTGCAATCAAATCCACGCCGAGATTGAGAATATTCGGTACAACGACTTCCTCTCGTCCGAGTCGTTTTGAAACGGTGATACGGTTTACCTCGTGCATCAGGTCGAAAATTCTGTTTTTGGGAATCGGTCCCGATACGCGAACGGGCAGAACCGGTACCGAAGGGAAGGCGGTGCGCACCGTTGTGCAAACGGTACGACGCGGGTCGGTCATTTCGCTTACGGCGAATTCTTTGCCCCTTTTGCAGGTGTTGCCGGTCACAACGAGCTCGTCGCCGTCTGATGTAATCGTCATTCTGCACGAACGGGGACAAACGATGCAAACCAATTCTTTTGTCATTTTACACCGTCTCCTTTACCGAGTCTTTCCAGCCGAAGCTCCACTCGGCTGTTTTCGTTTAATTCGCATGCGCCGAAATCAATCGTGAGATTTTCCATTTCGGGCGGACGCATAAATGCGTAACGCTTTTTAAGTATTTCCTTACCGTCCGCGTAAATATGAAGCACGCAGTTGTTCTCCTCCTCGCGGACGCGGAAATACAGGTCTGTTTTACTGTTATCCTCGTTGAGATTAAGCCTTTGCGGCACTGCGTACAATAAGCCGTCGCCCGGGGTTATCTCAATAAGCCGCCTTTCTCTGCCCGAATAAGCAGCGGCTGATTTTCCCGCCTGCTCGGCGTTCTGCGAAACAAAGTCAACCAAATCGTTGACGTGCAAAGCGTTACCGCAGCTGAATACGCCGTCGGCACTCGTCATACACTGGCCGTCGCATACGGGACCCTTTGTGCGTGGGTCAAGCTTTACTCCGACGGACTCGGCGAGCTCGTTTTCCGGAATCAATCCGACCGAGAGAATCAGCGTGTCACATTCAACGCGGCTCTGTGTGCCGGGTATCGGAGCCATATTTTCGTCAACCTTTGAAATCTCAACTGCTTCGAGCCTGTCAACTCCGAACACGCGAGTGACGGTGTGCGACAGGTGCAGCGGAATGTCATAATCGTGCAGGCATTGATGCAGGTTTCTCGTAAGTCCCGACGGCGTAGGCTTTGCCTCATAAACACCGAGAACCTTTGCGCCCTCAAGCGTAAGCCGGCGCGCCATGATAAGTCCTATATCTCCCGAGCCGAGAATTACGCATTTTTTGGCGGGCATAAGCCCGAGCAGATTTGTAAAATGCTGTGCGGTTCCGGCTGTGAAAACGCCCGCAGGACGCGTACCGTGAATAAATACCTGCTTGGCGGTACGCTCGCGACAGCCCGTAGCCAGCACAAGCGCTTTTGCCGTAAATATCGAAACGCCGCTTCTGCCGACGGTATGCACCGAAAAGCTTCCGTCGCCGTTTTTGTCTATTTTCGTGACAAACGTCAGGGTGCTGTATTCGATATTGCGTTTGTACAGCTCATCCTCAAACCGCTCGGCGTATTCAGGACCTGAGAGCTGCTCGCCGAAGTGATGAAGACCGAAACCGTCGTGAATGCACTGCTTGAGTATTCCTCCGAGCCTTGCCTCTCTTTCAAGAAGGAGAACCTTGGCACCGTTATCGTGAGCGCTTATTGCCGCCGCAAGTCCGGCAGGACCGCCGCCGACAACGAGTACGTCATAGTTACCTGTCGTCATCACTCTTCGCCTCCTTCGTTTACCTTTGTTTCGCCGTATGTTATCACCGCTTCCGCCGAGGATTTTTTAACCTCATACAGCGGAACGCCGAGAAATTCGGCAATTATTTTGGTGACAAGCGGCGAGCAGAAGCCGCCCTGACAACGTCCCATTCCCGGTCTTATGCGCTTTTTGATACCGTCAACCGTCGGAACGCATATCGGGGATTTCAAAGCGTCGAGAATTTCGCCCTTGCTGATTTGCTCGCAGCGGCAAATAATCTCGCCGTAGTCGGGATTTTCGGCTATCATTTTTTCTCTTGTATCGTCGTCCATTTCGCGAAGCACGGGAACGCCCTTGCGAATAGGATTATAATTGTTGTTTTTTTCAACCGTCTCGGTCTTGCCGAGCATATCGACCGCAAGCTCCGCCATATCGACGGCAACCGCGGGAGCGGTTGTAAGTCCGGGGGATTGAATACCGGCTACGTGAATCAAATTCCTTGTTCTTCTGCCGGGTTCAAGTATAAAATCTTCCTCAAAGGTAGGAGCGCGAACGCCCGTGAAATAAGTGATTATATCACGTTTTGACAGCGCCGGCATTGTTTGAGTTTGCTTGTCGAAGACGGTTTTAATGCTCTCGGCACGTGTTTCCGTGTTTTCCTTTTCAACCGTTTCTACGGCGTCGGGTCCGACGAGGAGATTATCGTGGACGGTGTGCAATATGCCGCCGCCCTTTGAATGGGTTTTACCGTGAACGCTTATGTCCTTTACGGAGGCTACCGAGTGCATATATGCGCCTGCTTTTTGGTCAAGAATCGAGTTGGTTCCTCGGCGCGGATGAATCGAGAAAAATCTGTCATCCGCCATGGCGGCAATATCCTCGGCAAAAACGCCTGCGGCGTTGATAACGATTTTCGGATGAATAACGCCTCTGTTGGTGGTAACGCTTATGATGTTATGCTCCGACACCTCCATGGAGAGCACGGCGGTGTTAAGGCTTACCTGCGCGCCGTTTTGAACGGCGTTTTCGGCATAGGCTATGGTGAGTCCGTAAGGGCAAACACAGCCTGCGCTCGGATTATACATTGCGAATTTTGTTTCCGGTGTGAGGTTCGGCTCGCGGCGCATAAGCTCCTTGCCCGAGATTATCTCGGTGTCCTCTATGCCGTCGTGATGCTTCCGCCAAAAAGCATACAGACCGATAAGCGGCTTCAGCGCGGCGTTGCGGAAAAGCACATATTGACCTACCTGCTTAAACGGAACGTCAAGCTCGCGGCAAACGTCTGCATACATATGGTTTGCGCGGCGAATGTACTTGTGCTTGAGCGAGCCTTTGCCGAGGTCGATTCCGGGGTGCACCTCGCCGTCGTTGCGTCCCGACGCCTGAAGCGCAAGGTCTGCCTCCTTGTCTACAAGTAAAACGTCAAGCTTCCACTTGGTCAGCTCTCTTGCTATCGAAGCACCTGAAATGCCGCCGCCGATAACAAGCACGTCGGGTGTTCTGCCCTCGAGGAAATCATCCTTGAGAGACGGCAGACGCGTCGGAGCGGGCTGCTCGCCCGTGTAAACAATATCGTTGACAATATGCGTTGTGCTGAATTTTTTTGCCGCCGCTTGGCAAGCCGCGACGATTTCGCCCCAATCGGAGCTTTTGCCTCGAACAAAAATCGAGCCGTTCTCCTTTGAAGCACTGAATTTTCCGCCGAAAGTCTTTTTCAATTTTTTGTTAATTGATGATATGTTCATAACTTCAAGCCTCTTTTAATCAGCCTTGCAGTCGGTCACGCGCCCGACTGTACATAAAAAATATGTCGGTTAACTGACCGACTCATAAGCAAAGTATAATTCCGCAAAAAGCATTTGTCAATACTTTTAACTAAAAAAATCACTCTTATGTATTTTTTTTGTGAATATTGTTTTGTAGACATTGCCGATTGTTCGTGTTATACTTTAAGAAATTTTGCAGGAGGGTATTATGGCAGCTCAAAGACCCGAAAATATAAACGAAATCATACTTGATACTGCTGAGGAGCTTTTAAAGGTAAATTCCTTTTCGGAGGTGACTCTCGCGAAAATAGCCGAAAAGGCGAATATTTCGAAGGGCACGCTGTATTACTATTATAAAAGCAAAAACGAAATTCTTTTTGCCGTTACCGACCGCTATCTTTCGCGCCAATGGGACGAGCTGATACAATGGACGGAAAACAAGGAAAAGGATACCTCGCCGCACCGTCTTGTAAATTATGTAATCGAGAGAAATATAGCCTATGCCGGGCTCAGGCTTCACCTCTTTGACGCGGCATTGCTCGGCGACGAGGAAATCAGAGCTAAGCTGATTCATCGCTATGATGAATTCCAAAAGCTCATTTCGGCAAAAATCGCCGAGAGAACAGACGTTGTTTCGGCCGACTATTTCACTTGGCTTATTTTGATGGTTTCCGATGGTATTATTATTCAAAACAGCCTTAAAAACGAGTCCTTCGATACTCGGAAATTTCTTGAGAACAGCACCGAATACATTAAAAAAATCGAGAATATGCATAAGCCGAAATAAACGAAAGCCTCCGTCTTAATAACGGAGGCTTTTTACTGCCGTAAAAGCAGAAAAGGGAAACGAAAAATTATACTTTGTGTTTTTTCTTTTTGCGCAAGGCCGCTGTGACGCCTGTTACGCCGCCGCTGACAAGCAGCAGGGAAATCCATAAAGCAAGGTCGCTTGCATTGCCGGTTCGGGGAGACTTCGGATTGCCCGGCAGCTTAGCCGTTACGGTGTCGGCCTTTTTAATTTCGTTTATACCGTCTTTGTCGCTGTAATACTTATCACAGTCGCCGCAGTACCAATACTCGATATTGCCCTCGGCAGTCTTAGTTGCCGCCTTTGCATCGATGTGCTTTAAGTCGGTGTGATTGTTTGAATCAGGCTTTCCGTAAGCCTTGCCGCAGTATTCGCATACCGCTTTTTCGGCGCAGGTTGCATTTCCGCCCGAGCAAGCCATTGTTTCAACACCCTTGCAGCCGTCCACGGTGCATTTACGGCTATGTGTGCCGTCGCCGTTTGATGTCCATTCACCGAAGGTGTGCCCGTCGTTTACCGTCACGGTCATTTCGGCGGTGTTGCCTGCCTTATCGGTGACAATGATTTTCTGTTCGCCGTCCGCAGGAGAGAGAGTAAAGCCGCCGTTTTCATCAAGCGTGACCTTTGTGCCGTTTACGGTAACTGTATCTATATACTTCTCGTCAATTGTAACTGTCTGTGATTCGCAGTAGGTCTTGCCGTTTTCAATGCCGCCGATTACAGGCCGGATATTATCAAGCGTTATGCGGTCGGAGCGAAGATATGTTATATTAAGGCTCTCGTCAACAAGCATTGCATAAACAATATATTCTCCGTTAGGCTCTATTAAAAACGGCTCATCATACGCACGGTACACAAGAGAGCCGAGCTCCGTCTCAGAGAGGTCCCGATTTGTCACCAGATAAGAGACAAACACGGTTCCGCTGTTATCGGAAGCGTTTATCGTTACCTCCTGCGTGTCCTTAAAGAACAGTCCGAGGGTAAGCTTATTCAAAAAGCTATGCCATTTATTTGTGCCTATGATAATTTCGCCCGTCGGCTTTTCAATGTCTTTCCATTTCGCTTTAAGCGTTATATTCTCGGCAGGCATGGTCGTGGGAATTTCCCTGTCCCAACCGATAAAGGTGTAGCCCTCTCTTGTCGGGTCGGCAGGTGCGGTAATTGCCGTGCCGTAATCCTGCGTAATCGGAGCAATTTCGCTGCCGCCCGCCGTATCAAAGGTAATTGTATATTTATTCGTGTTCCAAACGGGATAGAGCGTCAAAGCCTCGTTTTTGGTATAAATATCTTCAAAGCCGTATACCTTTTCGCCGCCGTCAACAGTCGCCCAGCCAACTTGCGTGTGCCCCGTGCGAGTGAACAAAGCGCCTCGCAGCGTGAGAGCATCGTTATAGAACTTAATATCTGTGACCGCATTGCCCGAGCCGTTTGTGCCGGGCTGATAGGTCACATCCCAAGCGCCCGTGATACGCACATAGGTCTTGTCGGAAAGCTGCCGGAAGATAGCGTTGAACCGCTCTCTGAGTGCGTTGTACAGCGCGGCAAACTCTTCATTTGTCAGCGTGTTGTCATCCGCCAGATAGCGCTGATACAGTTCTTGCATTTCAGCGGAAAGCTGCGGAATAACAGCTTCTGCGGCATCCTGCGCCGAAGAGCCCGTGAACAGCCGCACACCGTCGCCCATTTGCAGATAGCCTAAATCTTGATCCCGCAGCGTAATGGCCTGCGGATCGCCCGTTACGGTAAGCGAGCCGCTGTCTACGGTAAGATAGTACGCCGTGAGCCCGTCCGTCATGGTGACGCTGCCACCGCCATACTGGGTGTATTGGCTGAGCGTCAGTGCGCCGTTCAGCGTCAGCGAGCCGTTGCCGAGAATGGAAAGGGTGTTCATGCTCTTGCTAATTCCGTTCAGACTTTCGATGGTATTCTTTCCGTCCGCCGTGATAAAGAGCGGGTTGCTCTTTCCGATATACTTTTCGCTCAAGCGCACAGAGGTCAGGTCGGCATTCTTGAGCTTCAGATTCGGGAAAACACAACCGTATCTTTCAAGCCTGCCGGTCGAATAAATTTCCAAAATATCCTTGCCTGTCAGATTCACTGAATCCCTAAGTGTACTAAAGTTCTTGCCCTTAGGCAGAACAAAGGAGGCAGTCCCGTCGCCGAAAATATCGGTATAATTGTCCGGTGTGACCTCGACCTCGCCGTCGCCGCGATCCAAAAACAGACCGAAGCCGCCCCATAAAGCGGTAAGTGCCGAAACATCTGCGGGAACGGTATCGCCGGGCTTGTAGAAGTTTGAATTTTCGTCTACCCACCACAGTTGTGCATCTGCCGAAATGCTGTCCGGGCGGGGCAGACCCTCGGCAGCGGGCGCTTTGAAGCTCTCGCCCTTTTTCACGATGATATTGATCCAGTTCTGCTGCTCGCCGGGCATATAACCGGCCATGATCAACGCAACCGCCTTCAGGCTGTCGGCGGCAAGATCTGTCGGCAGTTCAAGGACGGGGCGGAAACCAATGTCCCGCTCCGGAAGGGTTGGCCTTGCCCAAAATGTAGCCTGTGCAGCGAAGTGTCCACCACGAGATAGATACATTCCCTCGACATTCCCAGTACCTATATCCTGGCCGAAAGAGCGCATTTTATACCAGTTTTTGATATAATCGGCTGACTTCTGATAGATCGTATCCCATTCATTGTCAATTGGTGCAAGACCAGAGCCTTCTCCTTCATTACGGTGATGGTCTCCAACAGATGGGGCGCGGAGCGTATAGTTCACGTTACTCGCTGTATAGGTCTGGCCATAAATCAGGTTCATTTCTGCCAACGTCTCCCGCTGCAAAGAACATTTCACGTTATAGTCCGCAATAAAAAGGCTGTGCTCGTAGGGCTGCTTGGCGGTATCGGTTTCATTTTCCATCGAATAGGCATCCACCGTACCTGCATAGGTAAAAGGCACATAATGCAGGGTGCTGTCAGGCAAATTGCTGTTTACCGTTCCGGGAATATCCATTGCCGAAAGGTCAAAATAGTATCTGCCGCCGGGGGCAAGGGTGAACTGTTCGTCGACCCGCTTTTCAACCGTCAGCGTAACATCCGCGAAACCGCTTGCAAGGTCGGTTTTGCGGTCGCCGTTGTACTGCTCGTTGAAGACCTTCAGGGTATAGGTACCCTCGGCAAAGCCGGCAGGAATGGTAAGCTGTGCCGTACCGTCTTTTTCTGTGAGGGAGGCGTTGCTGCGGCCGTAATAGATTACATTACCGACATCATCAAAGATCAGAGCGGAAATATATTCGTTTGCGCCGGTTTTTGCGTCGGTATAGGATATCTCTACGGTGCCGCCCTTGGTGGAAGCGGAAACCTCCCAGGTAGTTCTGCTGAAATCGTTGCGCTTGCTGTCATAAAGGGTCAGCTTCCATTCGTTTCCGGTGTAATTTGGGGAAACGGGCTGCAGCCCTCCGTCGGGCTTGCCGCCCACGGCGGCGGATGCAAAGAGGACAGAGTCCAAATTCAAGTCGAAAGCGGGACGAACGCCAAACTCCTTGGAAGTAGAGTATCCACCATAGTAGCGGACTTCACCTCTACCAACCACAAAGGCAGTGGAATAGTCTTCGTCTGGGGAGCGCAGCCACCAATAGCTTGACGCCCAACCCGGATGCTCGGGATCCACGACACGCAAATCGTTGTTTACCGCATTAGCCTCTTTTGAGGAAAGCGGCCAAAAAACAGCATTGCTTACCGCAGAACCCGCTACACCGTCGGTATTTTCCTCATCGTAGTTTCCGCTTGCAAGGGTCCGTTTTTCAACAGCATCGGTTTCTTTCGCCGTCAGCTTATCCGCAAGCGCGTCTATTGCCTCTTTCAACGCGCTGTCCGCATAAGCGTTGCTCGCACCGAACTTTGACAACCCCATGTTATTTGCCGCAAGCAGGGTCATATTCCCGGCTATGCCGGCTGCACTGTTTCCGTCATAGTCGATGACGCGCCATGCACCGGGATTATTTTCATGGTCTTGCCCGAAATACACGGTCGGTGCGGTCGCTGTGTTTACATTTTTACTTAGTGCGTCTGTGCCAAGCTGTATCGCAGCAGAGCCCGTTGCTGTCTCGCCCTCGGCAAATACGCCTGTCGGCACAAGGCAGAACAGCATACATAGGGTGAGCAGGGTACTGAGTATTCGTTTTTTCATTTCTTGCTACCTCCGTTATGTAAACTTAATCAAGGGCGGTTATTGTGATTGTGCCTTTGAAGCTCTCGAGACGGGTATTGTATGCCGACTGTTCAAACATGAAGTACAGCGTTATATCCTCGTCCGAGGCGTCGTAAATTCTGGTGAAATTAAAGGAATGTTGGTCGTTTGTCTGCGCTATTTTTTTGCCGTCACGTTTTATGCGTGTAACCTCACGGCAAAGGTCGTCGTCATAGCCGTCTGTCATCTGGATGGAGTAATTACCGTTGTTGTTGGACTCGTTTGATACCACCTGGAGAGAGCCGCTTATGGTGACGCTGTAAACATGACCTTTTTTGAGCGTAATCTTATCAAGATAAGTGGATATCAGGTCTCCGCTGTTTACCTTTTCATAGACGCTTAAAGCTGCGTTGCCGTTATTGAGAAATACTCTCGGAATTCTTGTTTCTGCATAAAAATATCCGGAGCAGGCGCCGTTCTGACCGGGGTCGCCCTTGTCGCCTTTATCACCTTTATCTCCTTTGTCGCCTTTTTCGCCGGTGTCTCCTTTATCTCCCTTTTCTCCGTCAACACCTGCGGCTTTTACGGCTGTGTCGATTTCTCCGAACCACCAGTTGCCGTTCTCACCGATAAAAGGTGTTTTACCGTCTTTTCCGTCAGAACCGTTTTGCCCGTTTGTTCCGTCCTTACCGTCGGCTCCGTCTTTGCCGTCTTTGCCGTCTCTGCCATCCGCACCTTTTAATGCGGTAAGGTCGTACAGGTTAAGCCAAATCTCGTCGCCGACATAACGCCATTGCAGGATATTTTCGCTTACGCGAAATTCCGGAGTTTTTCCGTTTGCACCGTCCGTTCCGTTCTGTCCGGCAGGGCCCTCTATATCGGCTATCGCAACAAGATTCTGCCACTCGTCGCCCTCATATCGCCACTGTATGTGGGTTTCGGTTCGCTGCACCTCTATGTTTTTGGCATTAATGCCGTCTTTGCCGTCGGCTCCGTCTTTACCGTCTATGCCGTCCTTTCCGTTTATACCGTCTTTACCGTCTTTACCGTCCTTACCGTCAACGCCGTCTTTGCCGTCAATACCGTCTTTGCCGTCAATGCCGTTCTTTCCGTCGGTGCCGTTAACGCCGTCTTTTCCGTTCTCGCCGTTTGTTCCGTTCTTACCGTTTGTTCCGTTCTTACCGTCTTTCCCGTCAACTCCGTTAATTCCGTCCTTGCCGTTTTCTCCGGAGGCACCACGCAGCTCGGTAAGTGCCACAAGGTCGCGCCATTCTTCTTCGGCGGGGTATCTCCATTGGATTGCCGTGCCGCTATTGCGCACCTCCGGCAGTGCGGCGTTGGTTTTTGCCGTTTTGCCGCATCCTGCGACAAAAACAATGAAAAGCACCAAAAGCATACCTGTTAGCAGTTTTTTCCCTGTTCTCATCTTCTTTCCTCCGTTTCGCCGTCCGTAGACAGCTTAAAGTCATATTTCATTTCAAGCATGGCAAACAGCTTATGCATAACCGTAACGGCAAGCTCCCGAATATCAATCGAGCCGATAAAAGCAAGCACCTTTGCCTGTTCTTCCTCCGGTACACGATATACTCTCATTGATGCCGTCAAAAAGCGGCTGAGCTTGCGCTCCAACGGGAAATGAATATCACATTTGCGAGCCATATAGTTACGCATAAGTCCTGCCGTGCCGATTTCCATTTCGTAAAAGTCACTTTCGCTGTAATCGGGGAAATTTGCTCCGAAAATCTGCTTTAATTCCGCCGTGGTGTGCAGATAGATGAATTCCGCCGTGTCGGGCTGAGAATATGCTTCAATATAGATTTCTCGCAGGTTCTCGTTAAGCTCCGTTAGCGTGAGCTGAAGAGACGTTTCCACCGCATAGGCGTATACGGGCGGCAGCTTTTTGTCCGCAATGCTCCTCGCCACGTCAAATTGACCGCCGAACATCGATTCGGTCAAATCCAGCAAGATTTTGTCCTTGGTCGGAAACAGATTTAAATAGCTGCCCCTTGCGACGCCTGCTTCCTCGACTATTCGACTGACGGAGGTGCTTTTGTAGCCCTCCTCCAAAAACAACCGAACGCACGCCGTTAAGATTTTTCTTTTTGTTTCACTGCTGTTTCTACGCAAATATATCACCTGTTTATAATATTATTAGTATGTATACCAATAATATCATATAGCATACAAAAAAGCAAGATAATGTTGATTATTAACACGTTATGAGTAGGTTTTGCTTAAAATAAACGGTTTTTCATATAATAATGCACTTAACCCCTCGGATAATGCAGACGCATATTCGAGGGGTTTGGCTGTTTCTGTATCAAAATATATTGTTTTGAGGTGCTTCACGAGGGCTCAGCTGCTTGATTATATAATAAGATGCGGGAGACTTAGCGTTATTCGCATTCGCATATACTTTTTCTTGTGTGCAAAATCGAAGAGGGCGTTACCGAAAATTCGTCAAGCCCCCATTTGCAAAGCGAGGGAATAAGACGTGTATCGGCTGCCGCTTCTCCGCACATTCCGACGGGGATGCCTGCCTTTTTGGCGTTTTTGATTGTCGTTTCGATAAGGCGCAGAACCGCAGCTGTCTCTTATACACATCTCCGAGCCCACGAGACTACGCTGCA
>ENA-UAPA01001238-UAPA01001238.1-human-gut-metagenome-genome-assembly--contig:-NODE-1238-length-11551-cov-3.859951_pt1 | contig 11551 bp, 5 predicted proteins | sample MGYA00243476_ERZ654569 | MGnify/ENA primary metagenome ERZ654569 (study PRJEB26926, sample SAMN06164726) | human gut metagenome | biome: ENVO:00009003; feature: ENVO:2100002; material: ENVO:00002003... | reverse complement strand
TTATCGTCGGCAGCGTCAGATGTGTATAAGAGACAGGAAAACGGGTGGCCAGCCAGTTGTTGCGGCGTCCGATGCGGTGGTAGAACTTCACTTCGCTGACCTCCTTGACGAACTGCGAAAAACGGTTGCCGAAGAGGGTCTGGGGCTGCCGCTCGCCGAAGGCCCGCAGGATGCCCGAAAGCAGGTTGCCGGCCGACGTGACGCTGTTCTGCCAGTAGAAGCGCCGGTTGCCCGTGGCGCCGTAGGTCCGCTCGAAGGTGTAGGTGTAGTTGATCGAGGGCACGAACTGGTTGCGGAAACTCATGGCGATGGCCGGATTCTCGTCCATCGTCCGGTCGAAGGAGTCGGTCGTGTGGAGCAGTTTGTTGTAGGTGAGCTTGAAGACCGTCAGCGAATGGCGGCTGTACGGGGAGGTCTGGAAGTTGTAGCCCGCCGAACCGCTGAAGGCGATCAGCCGGAAGAAGCTGGGACGGTTCATCAGGTCGACGCCCAGCTGGAACGACGTGCTCCCCGGGTATTTCTGCCGGCGCGTCATGCTCCGGGGCAGCAGCAGCCTCGGGATGTCGAGGTTGGCGTTCAGCCCCAGTTCGTAGGAGTTGAGCCGCGAGGAGCGTCCCCCGGAGTTCTTGTTGCCCGTCTGCCATTCGTAGGAGCCGTTCAGCTTCACGGAGAGGACCTCGCCGCCGCGGAAGAGGTTGTTGTTGCTGACCCGGAAGGTGACGCCCGGGCCGATGAAGCTGTTCGACTTCGAGGTGACGTCGGTCTCCAGGGCCGCCTCCAGCGGGTAGTCGAACCGGGCGTCGATCTCCACGTCGAGCGTGTCGGAGCCGCGCAGCGAGTCGAGCGGCGTGACGCTCAGGTTGACGGAGCGGAAGATCCCCAGTTTGTTGAGGTCGGTCTGCGTCCGGTTCTGGGCGTCGACGGTGAAGAGCTGCCCGGGCCGGAGCGTCAGGGCGCGGGACAGGACCCGGGGGCGGATTTTCAGCGGCCGCCGGGCGATGACGGTCGCGTCCGGCAGGCGCAGCGTATCCGCAGGGCCGGGTTTGATGTTGGTCAGGCGGACCGTGACGTCGCCCACGCGGTAGGGCATGAGGGCCGCCTGCGGAACGTTCGGCCGGAGGTTCAGGCGCAGGGCGACCTGCCGTCGGCCGGCGGTCGTGTCGGCCAGGTACTCCATGTATTCGGGACGGAAATAGTAGTAGCCCCGGTTGCGGAGCAGCTGGGAGATGCGTTTGCGTTCGAGCGTGAGCGAGTCGAGGTTGTACTGCGCCCCGACGCGCAGCAGGGAGGTGGCTTGCAGGCTGTCGATCAGCTGTTTCAGACCCCCGACGGCCTGCGGATAGGCGATGGACGAATAGTGCCATGCGGGTGCGATGCCGAGCGTGTACCGGACTTTCGCCTTGCGGCCGCGCTTGCGGTAGAGCAGGGAGTCGGCGGCGCGGGAGCCGAAGTACCCGTAATTTTCGAGGACCTGCTCGGCGACCTTCGTGCGCAGCTGCGGCTGTACCTTGGAGATCAGCACCGGCTGTTTGGCCAGCCGCTTGTAGAACCAGTATTTGAATCCTTTCTCCTTCGGCGTATAGAGGTGGTTGTAGGCCCACAGCCCGACGGGCAGCGGGGTGCGGAGGTAGGGGCTGTAAAGCGGATTGTTCGGTGCGACCGACAGCGGTTCCTTCACCGCCGACTCGGCCGCCGGAGTGAGCACGACGCCCGAATCCGGCTCGATGAGGATCTTTTTCACGCCCGTATACAGCACCTCGTCGCTCCCCAGCCGCCGGGTGGTGGAGCAGGAGGCCGCCAGCAGCACGGCGCAGAGGGGCAGAACGATGTTTCGGATGCGCTGCGGACTCATTTTCTCGGTTTTTTGGTTTTGGGACGCATCGGCTTGAACAGGTCGCCCAGCCGCGACAGTTTCTTGCGGATGACGAAACCCACGCCCGTTTCGGTGATCTCGCCTTCGAGGATGCTCTCGTAGCCCGTGTGGCGGAAGACTTTCAGGTACATGTTGTCGCGTTTGGTGAGCATGTATTCCAGCGAAATGTCGTCGATCAGGTTCTCCTTGAGGTTCTGCGACGGGTCGGCGTCGGTGCTGAACTTGCCGCCGATGACCGCCCGCACGCGGTTGTTGAAGAGGTTTTTCGAGAGCCGGTAGGAGTAGTCGGTGCGCTGGCCGTTGGGGTCGTCTTCGCCGTGGGAGTCGATGCCGAAGGAGAGGTCCACGCCCTTGAGGTTGTTCTGCGCCCATTGGTTCAGCTCCTTCTGGATGAACGTGTTGAGCGGATTCTCGGAGCTGACTTTCGCGGTCGTTCCCGGGCCGGTGTAGGTGTTGTAGATCAGCAGGTTCATCGCCTGGTTGGCGCGCTGCTCGGCCGTCAGCGAGTTCAGCTGGTTCTGCATGGCGAGGTCCTCGGGGGCCGCCAGGCCGAAACTGATCGCCAGGTCGTTGAGCGAGTTGCGGATGTTGATCGAGATGTCGAAATTCACCGGCCGGGAGTCCTGCCCGTCGGAGGAGACGTTGGCCCGCACGGTCTCGACGGCCGTGATGTTGAAGGCCGGGTCGGCGATGTCGCCGATCCATTCGACGTAGCTGTCCGGCGTGATTTTGAAGATTTTCTGCGAGATGACGGGCGGGTTGTAGCGCACGCTTCCGCCCGAAAGCACGTATTTGCCCGACAGGCGGACGTCGCCCAGCGGGTTCATCGTGTAGGTGAGGTTGCCGCCGCCCCGGAGGTCGATCCGGTTGCTGCCGTCGGCCGAGAGGTCCACGGCGGCCTGCACGTCGTTGTTGATGTCGACGTTTATAAGCACGTCCATGCCCCCGATGCGCACCTCCTGCGGCGCGTCGTCCGGGGTTTGGGTGTCCAGCTCGCTGAACGAGACGAACGTTACGACGTTCTGCGGGCGTTCCTTCACGTCCATCGGCGAGTCCTGCATGACGTAGTTGATGTCCGTGCCGCCCAGCAGGGCGACGTTGCCGCGGACGACGAGTTCGTCCACGGGACCTTTGGCCGTGGCGCCGAGGTCGAGATAGGCCTTGCCGTAGACCGCCGTGCCGGCCTTGCGGGCCACGTCGACGAACTGGAAATCCGAGGCCCGCAGCGCGAGGTCGGCCGTCATGCGCCCGAAGTCGGCGAGGCTGACCTCGCCGCCGACGGCCCAGATGGCCTGCATCACGGCAAGCTCCGCGTCGGGCAGTCTCTTCTTATCGTCCATGGGTTGGCCTCCTTAGATGATCTACTACATTTGTCGTTGATAACTATATACTACATATGTAGTAGTTTGTCAAGCGCCTTTTATGTCCTTTTTTGTTTTGCAGCGAAAATTGCAGAAAACGGGGGAAAGACATGACGGCAAATCGTCAAAATGAAAGATGCTGTTCAATTATTTGAATAAGTTCTTGCAAATCTTTCTGAAAATCGCTTGCTTTTGTGCAAAGCGCAAGGTATAATGAAGAAACCGTATGAAATCATTTGGCAATTCAATAAATAAAAATTTGAGAGGAGATCTTTATCATGGCAAAGTTCAAAGTTTACTACACCATCGAGCTCAACGAGGTGGCCACGCACATCTTCGAGTCCAACGACTTTGAAGTGAAGCTGTGCAGCCATAACGACGAGGAGACCTACGTCAAGGAGCTCGCCGAGTTCCAGCCCGACGCCATCATGTGCCGCACCGAGCCCATCACCGCCAAGATGATGGACACCTGCAAGAACCTCAAGGTCATCGGCAAGCAGGGCGCCGGCCTCGATAACATCGACATGGACCACGCCCACGCCAAGGACATCACCGTTGTCTACGCGCCTGCCGGCAACGCCAACGCCGTCGCCGAGCACGCCGTCATGCTGATGCTCATGTGCGCCAAGCGTTTCACCTATGTCGACCGTCAGTTCCGCAGCGGCAACTTCCTTGTCCGCATGGGCATGGAGCACACCTATGAGCTCGGCGGCAAGACCCTCGGTATGATCGGCTGCGGCCGTATCTCCCAGCTCGCCATGCAGAAGTGCAAGTACGGCTTCGGCATGAACGTCATCGGCTACGATCCGTACCTCACGCAGGACAAGATCGGCGATCTGTGCGAGCTGAAGGCCACCGCCAAGGAGGTCTGGGAGCAGGCCGACTTCGTGTCCGTGCATCTGCCTGTCGTTCCCTCCACCGAGCACTCCATCGGCCGTGAGCAGTTCAGCTGGATGAAGCCCACCGCTTCCTTCATCAACTGCGCGCGCGGCGCTCTGATCAAGGAGAACGAGCTTGTCGAGTGCCTGAAGGACGGCACGCTGTTCCAGGCCGGTCTCGACGTGTTCGAGCATGAGCCCATCCAGGAGTCCAGCCGCGAGCTGTTCAACCTCGACAACGTCATCATGACCCCGCACATGGCCGCCACCACCGAGCAGAGCGTTCTCAACTGCTGCACCTCCGTCGCCAACGACATCGTCGCCGTCTGCAACGGCCAGGAGCCCAAGGTCAAGGCCCAGAAGCCCAAGTTCTAAGTTATTTCTGTTTCGTAGAAACTACTTATTAAAAGGGACGCCTCCAAAGAGGCGTCCCTTTTTTGCGCCCTTGGGCGCGGGGGGACAGCCAGGCAGAGCTGCTGCTTTTTATTCCAACAGCGTGTGGAGACGCGGGAAAGGGGGCCATTGTCTCACGCGAGAGAATGGCTCCATTTCCCATGCAGCGCCAGCGGTGCTGCTTTCCCTGCGCCTTTGGGTGCAAAAGGATCCCGTGGTGCAAGATATTCTTCATTCTTGTTAAATAGTTAACGAAATGAAAGAAAAAAATCAAAATTGCCTATATTTTTCGCAACTTTGCAGTTGATTTTTCATTTTTCTGTGTGTATAATCAAAATCGAAGAAAATCGGATCTCATTCCGGATTTACAAATTTTAAAGGAGAAGTCAAATGAAAGAATTGTACGTCGTCAACTGCTGCCGTACCGCTGTCGGTTCCTTCGGCGGTTCCCTGAAGAACACCCCTGCCGCTCAGCTCGGCTCCATCGTCGTGAAGGAAGCCCTCAAGCGCGCGAATGTCGCTCCCGAGAATGTCGATGAGCTGATGTTCGGCTGCATCCTGACCGCCGGTCTCGGTCAGAACGTCGCTCGTCAGGTCGGCGTGGGCGCCGGTCTCCCCTATTCCGTCCCCGCCTATACCGTCGGTATGGTCTGCGGCTCCGGTATGAAGTCCGTCATTGAGGCTGGCCGCGCCATCCTCGCCGGCGATGCCGATATCGTCGTCTGCGGCGGCACCGAGAACATGAGCGCCGCTCCTTATGCCGCTCCCGACGCCCGCTGGGGCGCCCGCATGGGCGACAAGAAGCTTGTCGACACCATGATCAAGGACGGCCTGTGGGATGCCTTCAACAACTACCACATGGGCACCACCGCCGAGAACATCTGCGATGTTTGGGGCATCACCCGCGAAGAGCTCGACGCCTTCGGCGCCGCCTCCCAGCAGAAGACCGAGGCCGCGCAGAAGGCCGGCCGTTTCGACGATGAGATCGTTCCCGTCCCCGTGAAGGTCAAGAAGGAGATCGTCGAGTTCAAGAAGGATGAGTTCCCCCGCGCCGGTTCCACCGTCGAGGGTCTTGCCAAGCTGCGCGGCGCGTTCCCCGTCGGCCCCGAGGGCGTTGAGGACGAGATCGTCCACACCTTCAAGCCCACCGGCATCCACGAAGCCGATACCAAGAAGCACGTCCAGCGCGTCACCGCCGGTAACGCCTCCGGCATCAACGACGGCGCTGCCGCCATCGTCCTCGCTTCCGGCGAGGCCGTGAAGAAGTACAACCTCAAGCCCATGGCCAAGCTCGTCAGCTGGGGCCAGGGCGGCGTCGACCCGAAGATCATGGGCGTCGGCCCCGTGCCCGCTTCCCGTCAGGCCATGCAGAAGGCCGGCCTGACCATCGACGATATCGACCTCGTCGAGGCCAACGAAGCCTTCGCGGCCCAGTCCATCGCTGTTGCCCGTGAGCTGCACTTCGACATGAGCAAGGTCAACGTCAACGGCGGCGCGATCTCCATCGGCCACCCCGTCGGCGCTTCCGGCGCTCGTATCATCGTCACCCTGCTGCACGAAATGCTCAAGCGCGACGACGCCAAGAAGGGTCTTGCCACCCTCTGCATCGGCGGCGGCCAGGGTGTTGCCACCATCTTCGAGAAGTGCTAAAGCACCGCTAACCCCTGAAAATAAAAGGAGACCTCGAAAGAGGTCTCCTTTTTATTTTCTCCTCTGCACGGTGCAGGGAAAAAAGCAGTGCCCCTGCCGAGACGCAAAAAGGAAGCAGCCCTTTCGGGCTGCCCCTCACGCGCCCTCGCGGGCGCAAACGCCGTACAGTGCGCCGCGCTGCGATTTAACCCTCTGCCTGCGCGGCGACGATCGCCTCGTAGATCGTCTGCGGGTCGAGCTTATCATAGTCCGCGCTCGTCGCCATCGCGGCGGCGTCGACCTGCTCGGCGATGAAGTTCGTGAAGTACTCCTCGCGCACCTCGTCGGCTGCGGCGGACTTGTCGAGCGGCAGGCGGAGCAGGATGTGATAGCCGAGGCTGGATTCGACGACTTCACTCACCTCGCCCTCGGAAAGCGCGTAGGCGGCGTCTTCAAACTCCTGCACCATCGAGCCGGTCGTGAAGGTGTAGCCCGTGGGATAGGTCTCGCGGCCGGGATCCTCGCTGTACTGATCGGCCAGCTCCTGGAAGAGTGCGGTCAGCTCGTCGATGTCGCCCTCGCAGGCGTCGAGTTTCTGCTTGATCTCTTCGGCGAGCGCCTTCTTTTCAGCCTTCTGCTCATCGGTGAGCGCCTCGCCGGTCGTTAAATCCTTCGTGGAAAGGAGAATGTGGTCGGCGGTGATATAGTTCTGGTCGGCGGCGTAGACGGCGAGGTCCTCGTCGGAGGCGTAGAGCGCGCTGCCCTCGGTATTGTAGAGCTCATAGAGATTCTGATACAGGTAGTTCGAACGGGCGACGCGGTCATAGGTCTCGCGGCGCATGCCGAGCTTGGCGATCTCTTCTTCAAAGGCCTCTTCGCTGCCGTACTGGTCGATATAGGTCTGGTCGCTGTCCGCCATCGCGGATTCCTGCCCCTCGGTGAGCGTCACGCCGTACTTGTTCGCCAGGTTTTCAAGCACCAGATGCTGCTTGACGGACGAGAGCACGCTTGCTTTCACATAGTCGGCGACACTCATGCCGTCGGAGAGGGTGTCGTCCCAGTTGATGGACGAGCCGGTGTAATACTGCATGTAGCTGTTGAGATACGACACGTCGTAGCCGATCCAGTATGCGACAAGGTCGGCGCTCGCGCCGTTGCCGTTCAGGCTTGCGACGATCGCGTCGGGCGCGACGCCGGTCGCTTCGTAGCAGAGACCCTCCTGCATCGTGCCGGAGGTGAAGCCGTTCGAGGGCGAGAGCGACACGACGGCAAAGGTGAGCGCCGCGGTGATGGCCGCCGCGCCAAGGAACGAAAGCAATCTCTTCTTGATCATAATGTTACCTCTTTTTCGTTTTCTTCCTTATTCACACGCAGGTCTCCGACCAGCGTCAAGGCTGTATCCAATGCGTCCTCGTTTGGCGTAAGACGCAGCAGGAGCTTCGGCTCCGTCCCCGTGGCGGAGAGCGTGAGCCGACGGCGGTTCTTCGGCAGTGAGCAGAGGGCCATCACGGCCTCCACGGGGACTGCCTCGGACGCGGCAAAGGTGAAGGTGATCTCGCTGCCGCGCTGCGAGATATCGCTCACACCGATCTGCACGGCCTCCGCGCGCAAAAGCGCGACGTCCATGAGCTTGAGGACCGGCTGGGGCGGCTCGCCGTAGCGGTCGATGAGCTCGTCGAGCAGCTCCTGCGACTGCTCGGCGGTGCGCAGCGCCGCGATGCGGCGGTAGATATCCATGCGCTGCTCGCCCGAGGGAATGTAGCTCTCCGGCAGGTTGGCCGAGACTGTGAGGTCTGCCGAGCATTCGGTGCGCTGCGGCGCTTTTTCACCGCGCTGCTCGAGTACGGCCTCTTCCAGGAGCTGCAAGTACATATCGTAGCCGACGCTCATCATGTAGCCCGACTGCTCGGGGCCGAGCAAATTGCCCGCGCCGCGAATCTCAAGGTCGCGCATCGCGATGCGGAAGCCCGAGCCGAACTCCGCGTATTCGCGGATGGCCGTCAGGCGCTTGGCCGCAACCTCGGTGAGGATCTTGCCCGCGCGGTAGGTCATATAGGCATACGCCCGGCGCGCGCTGCGGCCGATGCGGCCGCGTATCTGGTGCAGCTGGGCAAGGCCGAGGCGGTCGGCGTCCTCAATGATGAGGGTGTTGACATTCGGAATGTCGATGCCCGTCTCGATGATCGTCGTGCAGACGAGCACCTGAATTTCTCCGTCCGAGAGCTGCTGCATCACGGACGACAGGCCCTTTTCGTCCATCTTGCCGTGCGCGACGCCGATGGCGACGTCGTCGCCGAGGAGCTTTTTGAGCTGGGCGGCGCAGCGGTCGATGGTCTCGACGCGGTTGTGCATGTAGTAGACCTGCCCGCCGCGCGCGAGCTCGCGCCGGATGGCGTCGGCGATGACGCTCCAGTTATGCTCGAGCACATATGTCTGTACCGGCTGGCGGTCGACGGGCGGGACCTCGATGGTCGACATGTCGCGGATGCCCGAGAGCGCCATGTTGAGCGTTCTGGGGATGGGCGTTGCCGAGAGCGTCAGCGTGTCGACCTGACGCGAGAGCTCCTTGAGCTTTTCCTTGTGCGTTACGCCGAAGCGCTGCTCCTCGTCGATGATGAGAAGGCCAAGGTCCTTGAAGTGCAAACTCTTTTGCAGCAGCGAGTGCGTGCCAATGAGTAAGTCGATCTTTCCCGCGGCGGCATCCTGCAAAATTTGCTTCTTCTGCGCCGGCGTTTTGAAGCGCGAGAGCACTTCGATGCGCACGGGGAACGAGCGGAAGCGGTTCAGCGCCGTCGCGTAGTGCTGCTGGGCGAGCACGGTGGTCGGCACTAAGATGGCCGCCTGCTTGCCGTCGAGCACGCACTTCATCACGGCGCGCAGCGCGACCTCAGTCTTACCGTAGCCGACGTCGCCGCAGAGCAGGCGGTCCATCGGCGTCGAGCGCTCCATGTCGGCCTTGATCTCGGCGATGGCGCGCAGCTGATCGTCGGTCTCTTCGTAGTCAAAGGCCTCTTCAAATTCCTTCTGCCACGGGGAGTCGGGCGAAAAGGCGAAGCCCGGGCGGCGTTGGCGCTCGGCATAGAGCGCGATGAGACCCTTGGCGAGGTCCTTTGCCGCGGCGCGCGCCTTCGTCTTCGCGCGCGACCAGTCCGTGCCGCCGAGCTTACTGAGCTTCGTGCGTATTTGGCCGTCCTCGTCCTCGCCATGGCCGCCGATGTATTTCGACACCATGTCGAGCTGCGTCGCGGGGACGTATAAGCTGTCGTTGCCCGCGTAGCAGATCTTGATATAGTCCTTGTCCACGCCGTCGACGCGCATGCGCTCGATGCCCGCAAAGCGGCCGATGCCGTGGTGGACATGCACGACGAGATCGCCGGGGGAGAGGTCTTCATAGGAGCGCAGCGCGGCGCGGGCCGACGTCTCCTTCTTCGGCCGCGCCTTTGCGCGCTTGCCGGAGAGGGGAGCGGTCAGCTGGCCCTCGGTCAGGATGACGAGCTTTAATTGTGGATATTCGCTGCCCGCGCTCAGCGCGCCGAGGCCGATGACGGTCTCGTGCGGGGCGGGGAGACGGTCGTTTTTCAAATTGAGCTGCGCGCGGATGTTCCGCTCTTCCAAAAGGCGCCGGAAGTTTTTCGCGCGCGTTTCGTTGCCGCAGAGAACGAGCACGCCGCAGCCTGCGCCAAGATAGCGCTCCATGTCGCCCGCGGCGGTCTCGAGGCTGCCGCCGTACGACGGCAGCGAGCGCGCGTTCATGCTGAGGATGGCCCTCGGCGGCAGCAGATTGCGCGACGTGGGGAGCGAATCGAGCAGCAGCACGGGGAACGCGCCCATGCGATGGCTCAATGCCTCCTGACTCAGCGCGAGCGCGGCAAATTCGCCGCACAAAATGCCCTCTTCGATCAGGGGCTTCACGTCCTCGGAGAGCTCCCAGTGGTAGTTCTTGCTGCGTTCCAAAACGCGCATGCCGTCGCTGACGGCGATCAGCGTGTCGGGTGAAAGATAGTCGAGCGCGCAGACTTCGTCGGGGTAGCACGCGGCGAGATACCGGTCCATGCCGCCGAGCGGCAGGTCGTTACGAAGCCTCTCGATGTCGCCGCGCAGCGTTTGGACGATGGGGCTGTCTTCGGCCTTTTTCGCAATTTTCTGCGCGGCGCGCCCAAGGCGCTCGAGCATTTTTTCGTGTCCGCCGTCCGAGAGGGCGGGCAGCACCTCTGCCGCGGGCAGGACGGTCAGGGATTTGACGTTCTGCGTGCGGCGCTGGGTCGTCACGTCGAATTCGCCCATCGCGTCGACCTCATCGTCGAAAAACTCGACGCGCACGGGCGCGCTCAGCGGCGACCAGACGTCGAGAATGCCGCCGCGCAGCGCGAACTGGCCGACGCCCTCGACCGTTTCCGCGCGCGTGTAGCCGCTTTCGACAAGCTTTTTCGAGAGCGCGTTCAGGTCAAAGCGGTCGCCGAGCGAAATGTCCGTCACCGCGCCGCGCAGCGCGTCGGGCGGGAGCGTTCGCTGCATCAGGCCGTCGACCGTCGCGACCAGGATTGGCGCTTTTCCGGCGGCAAGGCTGCACAGCGAGCCGATGCGCTGCTGCTCCCAGCCGTGGGAGGCGAACACGCGGTCGCGCAGCTGCCATTCGCGCGCGAACAGCAGGCTCACGTCCTCGCCGAGCAGCTCGTGCAGGTCGCCCGCCATGCGGTTTGCCTCGTTTTCATCCGCGCAGACGATCAAAAGCGGGCGCTGTGTCTTGTGCCGCACGGCAGCGGTGAGCTGCGCGCGGTGCACACCCGAAAGGCCCGACACGGCGATGGGCGACGTGCCCGCGTCAAGCGAGAGCAGCAGCTCGCGCACCTCGGGAAGAGATGCGAGCGCTTCGTTGAGTTTGTTCATCCCCTGCGCCATGCCGTATCCCTCCTCCCGCAGCGCGCAAAAGGGCAGATCCGCCGCAGCCGCGGCGGGTCATGCCCGTGGTCGTCAGTCATTTTATTATATAGGCTTTTGGCAAAAAGTCTATGTCGATTTTTTAAATTTTGGCGGCAAAAAGCGTTTAGCCGTTGTAGCGGTTCTGCGCGGCGCTCACGCCGTCGGTGATGATGCACTCCGCCGCGCCGAGCGCGCGGTCGAGCACACCGTCGATGACCTTGCGCTCATTGGCCGTGAACGGGCCGATGACCCAGTCGACAATGTCGTGCTCCGGCGCGCCGACACCGACCTTGACGCGCGGGAAAGCGTCGGTGCCGAGGTGCGCGATGATGTTCTTGAGGCCGTTGTGTCCGCCCGCGCTGCCGCTGCCGCGCACGCGGAGCTTGCCGAGCGGGAGCGAAATATCGTCGGAGATGACGATGACGTGGTCGGCGGGAATTTTATAGAACCGCGCCGCCTCGCCCACAGCCTCGCCGGAGAGGTTCATGTAGGTCTGC
>ENA-UAPA01001237-UAPA01001237.1-human-gut-metagenome-genome-assembly--contig:-NODE-1237-length-11553-cov-5.983910_pt1 | contig 11553 bp, 6 predicted proteins | sample MGYA00243476_ERZ654569 | MGnify/ENA primary metagenome ERZ654569 (study PRJEB26926, sample SAMN06164726) | human gut metagenome | biome: ENVO:00009003; feature: ENVO:2100002; material: ENVO:00002003... | reverse complement strand
GTATCAGACTTTTTAAAGATAGAAAATCTTTTTATGTTTACGTTTATAGCAGTGTATGGACAAGAACCAAGATTGAGGTTTTTTCAGAGAACCCTGATCTCTTCTATTTCACAAACGTGACGGATGAAATCAGTATATCAGATTTGGAAGAAATCTCTATATCTTGAAAAATATAGCGGTTTATTCAGATATTTATTACCTTTGCACCGCATATGGCGTTGTGCATATCAGGATCGGGTGGCACCGGCTTGTACCGGACCACCCGTTTTTTAATCCTATGTCAACGAAAAAGTTTGCCATTTACCCCAACTACCGACCCAATATAGCCTGATCTTAATCAATTGCCCCGAATAGGTTGCTTGAAACCCTATTTTTTGAACATCATTTGTCCCTATAAATATAACAGCATTTTGCCCATCACCACTTTCGAATGGAGAATTAGATGTTGATTTAGTTGTTTTCCGAATCCCATTCCATGTAAATGTATTGTAATCTTCAATGGGATTAACATCTCTATCGAAGAACTGTTCCATAGGCATTAGTCCATCTTTCTTGGCTGTAGCAACACCAATCAGTTCTCCCAGCTCTGATTTTAAAGCGAATTTATGTAAAAGAAATGCTTCTCCACGCTGACTTTGCAAAATTATTAATACTACCTTTTCTAGTGGATATTTCTGCACTGTCTATGTTTGGATAGAACACTTGTGTTATGTGAGCACTATCATTAAAAACAACAAGTGTTCCCCAATAAGTGTTAGGTCCATCAATCATGTTATTTTCTATTTTATAAAAGCCAGCTTCGATCATATCATTATAACTTCTATTTTCTACTATCCCTTTGTACATGAAAGGATACAGCTTCAAACTAGTGAGCAGTTCTCCCAGCTCTCAACTTATGCTATTATTCTGTTGCAATTTGTTGCCAATCCCTTAATGGTTCTGTCGTTTCAATAACCGTTAAATCATCCATGGCTTTTATCTCCATAATGCCAGCTGAATTATCAGGGCATTCCAGCATGATGTCAAAATAATTAGCGCTATTCAACTTTTGATACAGCTTAAATTGGATATCATTTCCACATATCAATTTAAAATGGGAAACTCCATTACGATACCCACTTAATGAAGCTACATAGCAAGACGATATTCCATTTCTTAGCACATATAGTAAGCATATTACAGGTTTATATACATATAGTTCCTCTTTATATGCTATCTTGTATAATTTGCCTTGAATTAAATCAAAATATGCTGTTCTCCTTGTTAATCCCTTATTAGTATTTGTCGAAAGTGGCAAAAGTTCTCCCAGGTCGAGATTATGAGATTATTTCTGTTAAAAAATAATGTATCTTATCCTTGGTGTTCTTGCTTCTGATGTTGTCATATTCAGATTTAATCCTTCATCAGATAATTTGTATGTTCCTCTTAGCTCCCCTGAAATTATACTATATTTTATCGTATTACTTTGGGTTGCAGATAAAGAGATGACTACAGTATATCCTCCATCTGAAATCGATAAAAGGCAGACTTCACCTAATGCCAATGTTACTAAAGTCACAACTGTTTCAGTTGATATATTTATGTTTTTTGATACCGATTTTATGTTTGGTATTGGCAGAAGTCCTCCCAGGACTTTCGCGGCAGCCGAAGAAGATGTCAAAGTTGGGTTCTTGGAACCGTCCAAAGTACGGAGCCAAGAGAAGGTGTCGGACTGGGGCAACTGGTCCTCAAACTCATCTGTTCCGGCTGCCGCAGCGGCAGCAAATGTTGATATTTCTGATGCAGCGGAAACAATCCGTGCGGAAACTAATTCTGTCATCTCATCGACGGTCACCTGTCGTTCGTTGCCGTTTTTATCCACAGCTTTAAAGCCAACTATATTTTCTAAATTCAAATCACTCATAATATCCAAATTTTATAAAGTTCTTATATAAGTTTTCCACGCTTTTGAAGTGCCGCCAATCGATTTGTACAGCTTCTTCCTGCCACCTTTTATCTTGTACCGGGAAAGGTTGCTTCCGTCATAGTTCACGGGATAATCCAAATTGCCCTCGTTGGCATACGCCTCCATTTCGTATGAGATGGTATAATATGCCGAACTCGCAGGATGGCAGATAGGGTTTCCCTTAACCCACTCGACAAAATACCGCCAGTAGTATTTTACCCATGAGCCGATAACCTGTGCCTGACGCAAGTGTATGGTTTCGTGCGTCATACTCTCCTTACCCGCATAGGTCTGCATATACCTATCTATGTTCTCCTTGTTCTCGGCACGGTATATCATCCGTCCGCACCACATCATGAAACGGTATCTCTTGAAAGGATAATGCTTCATGGGAAGCAGCTCAGGAGTATCAAAATCACCCGGCTTGCTTGAGAACAGCATCTTGATTAATTGCCATAATTCTTTCATACTACTCCTTCTTTTTATCCAGATAATCATTCAGTGAGTCCGCCAGCAGACCGGGCAGCATGGAGGTGGAGCGTCTTATGATATCCACCTCCTCTTCGTCAAGTTCCACACCATCTACAGTCGACTTGAAGATTTTCTCCGCAAGGAGATGCGCCTTCAAGCCCGCTACGTTCTTATATATCCAGTCACCGAAGGCCTCAGTGATGTTACTGGCTATAAGCTTTTCTTTTTTAATCCCATCATAAATAGGGAATTGTGCAAAATTTATTCTCATACTTTATATTTAAATTATCCGCAATAAAACATAACCCAATAATTACCCATACACTTAATGAAGCCGGATGCAAAATCCAAATCAATATAAGACACCTCCTGTCCTCCGGGAGCAGGCAGGATCCGTCCTCCTGTCAATCTTACTCCGCCGCTCATACGTTTGAAGTATATAGTATGTCCCGGAACATCCGGAGGAAGCGTCACTTCTATATTGTCTCTATTAATAAACATCACATTATCATCGTTGTTGTTCAATGAAGCTTTGACAGAGATATTCCTCCAGTTGCCAACTATGCCACGAAGAGAAACATAGCTGTCATTGTTCGGATGAAGGAAAATGTTACCTCCCTCCACGAATAGAGGAATGCTCGGAGTCTTGATGTGCATCCCGATCATGGCATTTGGACTCTGTATGTCAATTCCAGCATCATACTTAATCCCTTCAATGGTGACAAACTGCGTGTTTCCCCCGATTCTTACGTTTGCAAATGTCCTTTCGTTATAAAACTCAATTTGTCCGGCAGACAAATTGAAACCGACGTATTTATTTGTTTCATTTTCATAAAGGATCTTTGAGGACAATATTCCCGAAGCGATGGAGAACGGACCGATACGTCCTTTATCCGCTGTGATTGTTCCTGTAATCTCTGCATTCTTACATTTAAAATACCCGGTTACGCCGTTGATAAGAAGAGTTTCACCTTTGTCATTAAAAGATTTGAGAACCTTGTCTTTGAACATGAAGCCGGCTACATTCGCACCATCGGCAAACAGGGTGTCAGTGGCGATATTCACAAACTTCTGCATAGCTTCCCAATTGGAATCACCGTTGACAGATGTGGGTGCAGCGGTAACGGAAGCGCCGTAATTTTTTACAAGGAAATTATAATAAACTCCCCCTATCAGATATATGACCTTATCCCGGTAATCCGCATTCCAGACGTAAGTCTGTCCGGAAGCCCATACGCCTCTGTCACGGGGAAACGCCCCTGTTGCTCCTGTCGCTCCTATGGAACCATCATTTGCAACACCCACCCCTTTTTCAGCGACAAAATTATTATTCCATGCGTTTGCGTCCGACGCGGATTTATAAGCCCGGACGGCAAACTGGGTGTATCCGGCTGTCGCTGGAACGGATATCTGATTGCTTAGGGTAGCACCTACGTGAGCCAGCCAGCTTCCGTTGTATTTGCGGGCTGCCAGATAAAGCGTGCTGCACGTGCTTACATTGCCTGCCACATTCTGTTTGCAAGTGACAAGGAATCCAGACGGGGATGGCGTGCCTGTTGAAGTGAAGTTGATCACGCTGACAGGACTGTCCAGCCAGTAGGATGCCGACGGTCCGACGGGAGCAACCATCTCCTGCCAGTCCGCATGTACCGTCCGGTTCGCAGATCTGCCGGCGAGGATGTATCCGCCGTCTCTTTTCCTGCGGAGTCTGCCGTTTCTGAACTTGGCGATTTTAATCGGAGGGTTGGAGGTTTCAACCTTGCTTAAGTAAGATCCTCCGGCAAACGATACTGTACTGTTCTTGGCATACGGAGTATTGGCGGATTCCCAATGACCGGCTGCTGTGATGCTCTCACCATCCTTTCCGTCACTGCCGTCCACAACCATCGGGACAGTTTCGACATCAACCGCCTGACCGTTCACGTAGAACACGAACTTCAAGCTACTGGTAAAATTACCGGAAGCCACCCCGACACCATCACCGATGGGAACCTCGGCCGCACCGTCACGACTGTACTTTAACTCCCCGTCCGTTGTGGCCGTAGTGACCGCACCGACTGTCTTCATACGCCGACAGGATACCGAAGCTACACTGTAACCGCCGTTCTTGTTCTTGCTGACCATCGTGGCCGAAGTGACAAGGCTATAAATTACCGCATCGGAACCGTCCGCCCCGCCACGGACACCGGTTATCTTGAAAGTCAGTTCACGGGTATAGAGCTGCCCGTTCTTCATTGCAGCCAGTGTGATGGTGACCGTATTCTGTTCCGGAACCGACTTTCCGGCAGCGACGGATATCGCCACCGCTCCGGTGGCCTTGCTTGTGCTTGCCGTGAAACCGGCAGGCGTGCTGACTGTTAAAGTCTCAAGGGTGAGTTTCTCGGTACCGTACCACATGGATACATGGGTAGTCCATGACTGTGCGGAAGTAGTAACACCGGTACTGGTAAGAGCGACGCTCACCATCTCATTGTCAAGGTCGGCCATGATATTCGACTCCCCGTCCTTACTCCAACGGTGCACAGGGGCCGGAGTGCTCCATTCACTCCATACTCCATCACGCTTCACACGTTTGCACGCCCATTCCACCTGATGGTCTGCATCCACGCCAAGAAAATCATCTGTCCAGCCTTCCGGTATATAATCATCCTGCTGCTTCGAATCCGGCTTGTCAGGGGTAAGGCCGATGATGTTGGTACGGGTGTAGATCCACTCGTAACCTTTGCCGTCCTTACCGTCAGTCCCGTCTTTGACCATGACCATCCACAAACCATTCCGGTATATGTAAGTACAATGGTCAGCCGTATTTCGGTAGCTGTCACCCTCCTTGGGATTGGACGGATGGGATGCGAATTCACCAAGGAAGGTGATGCTTTCGCCTTTCAGCTCACGCCCGTCCAAAAGCATCTCCCAGTCTTCATGCACGGTCCAGTCGGCTGACTTCCCGGAAAGGATATAACCGCCATCCTTTTTGCGACGATAACTGCCATTCTTGAACCTTGCGATCCTGATGGGAGGATTGGATGTTTTCACCTTGGAGATAAAAACACAGCCCGCCAAAGTGACCATGGTATTGACCTCGTATGGGGTCTTAGAGGATTCCCAATGACCGCCACCTATTACAGACAGGCCCGGATCACCCTTGTCACCTTTGGCGGCTGATACAAGCCAGTCCGGATTGTTTTCGGATGGCTCGGAAGTAGTGCCCTTGTCATTGACGCACAACCATGTGGAACCGTTATGGGGCACACGGGAATAATACGCATACTTTCTGCCCGGCTCCCAGCTAGGGAAGTCGATAGGAACGCGGACTGTGCTACCGGTAATTTCATCAATTTGAAAAATCAATCCCGTCATGATGATATCCTGCAATACCGCCGAGAACCTGTCGCAGTTGATCCCGTTGATGGTCATACCCTTCTTCTTGCCGAACCAGCTCTTCATCTGTGCCGGCTCCGGGTCCCAGGTGTTGGCATTGTCAACAAGGGTGATACAGCAGTTACCGTCACGCACGTCTATGATGATATAAGTCTGACGCTCTTTGTCGGTGAAGTTCCCCGTCTGTCCGAGACGCATCTCGTTATGGGGAACGAACTCATATCCGGGACGCGGAACCATCACGAATGTCTTCTCGTCGTAATCTGCGGAAGTGATACGGTACTGTATTTTCCGGAAACCAATAAAGTCACCGGTAGTGACGCTTTTGTCATGCCAGAAGCCTAGGAGGATATCGTCCGGCTTCTGTCCCAGCGGTACACCATCCTCCAGATCAGGGGTGACAGTATAGCTGCCGTCACTATTGGCGACAAAGCTTTTTATCTTCAGCCCTCCGCCGGGACTTATAGTATTATATCCTTCAAAATAGGTCTGACGGTTGAAACGAAGTTCTGGTACACTCAGAGAGCTGCGCAGGACCAGAGCCTCCAGCTCGGCACGGGCGTCCTCACCGATGTAACCGCCCTGAACACCGGTGATAAAGTCACCGAACTTGGCGTATTTCTTGATGACGGTTCCGCCCAACAGGGATAATAGGAAACCGGTGCGTTCCTCCGTGTCCTTGCGCATGAACATGATCAGCGAGCGCAATGCGGAATACACGTTATGGTCTGTTGCAGGGGTGGAGTCGTGGCTTCCGATCACATACACACCGCTGCCACCACCGCCCGTATAGGTCTGTCCCTTCAGGGTAAGGCTCTCAACCTTTTCCTCCAGCTCCCCGATACGGGAATAGGCGGCGGTTTCCCCGACAGTATAAACAGGTGAGTCAAAGGAATAGTCAAGATTGAATTCAAATCCGATAACCCTTGACTGCCTTCCGTTTTCAAAATAAGCCTTGTTAATCAGGTTAACTTTCTGACCTGCACCATAGAGATTATGTATTCCGTCCTCACTGTATGCGACATCCGACATCATCTTACAGTTATATGTAGAAGGGTCTATCTTGGATTTGGCAGCGTACTTTTCAGTCTTTTCCTTCAACTCCTGCTCGGCGGCACCCACAAGCCCCAGTTCGGTTATTTTCGTGCTGTCCCAGCCGGAAAGCACATATTCATCTCCATCCTGGGGAAAGAGCACATCACCGGGAAGCGGTCTGCCATAGTCCTCATTCCTGACTATCTCCCAAAGCTGTGCCTCAGGGTTCCATCCGCCATCCTCCAATTTCTCCGGCTTTCCCTCAGGATTGAACTTCACGGCGAACTCCAAACCGTTGAGAAGCCCGGACGCGAAACGTATCCTCAGCTCCTGACCGGGGAGGATATATTTCTCGGAAAAGTTAACACCCGTGTCCCTAAAGCGGTAGGCATTCCATTTTTCCTCGGTGGTTGTACCGTCCTCATTCTCCACCTTGTCCGTCACTTCGATAGTGGTGACATCCGACATGATGCCCGTTCTTCGGGGATAGACTTCATCGAAGATAACCACCTGCTCGACGGCTTCCTCGGTAGTCATATCAGGATAAGCGTCAATGTAAGGAGTGCCTTCGGGAAGCATCAGCCTGCGCTGCACCACGCCGTTCACAACCACGGTCTCGTCAATGGGGCGGTAGTCTGCCGGTATGTTACGGGTGGAACCAAAAGCGTAGATACGGGTGGCATAGGTGGACTGGGATTCTGACTGTGACATTTCCTGCACGTTTTTCCCGATCTCGAAATCCACCGCGTCACCGGACTCACAACGCCCGAAATGGATGATGTTTTCAGTCACCCAACATTCGCAATCCCATTTCTTCGCCATCTCAAAACAAGCGTCAAGGATGTTGATGTTATCGTAACTCATCAACTGGGACTTGTTTTCGACTGTGGAATCAATGGAGAAAACAAAATCCTGTCCTTTGTATGTGTAACCAAGAGCTTTCAAATTTCTAAGGACTATACCGGCTTGTACGTCAAGCGGGGCGGTCAGGTTCCAGGACGCTTCCTGTCCGGCCGTCTCCGGGGTATATTTGAAGATTTTGTTTTTCCATTTCCAGTAGTAGGCGTCAAGTCTTAATTCGTAATCGTAGCCGGCGGTATTGGTGTTGAATGCGGGCTTCTGCAAGTCGCACACCTCGAACAATCCGAAGTTACATTCCACGTATGAGCCAAGTTTGAAATATATGGGATTCTCTAAGGAGAACTTTAACATGATGTAGTCCTCCTTCATCAGAGTGAACTTACGCTTGCAGCCTTCATTGATCAAAGTTGTAAGCAGGATAGCACCGGATATGTCTTTGATGTCGATTTGTTCCATAATTAAGTTTTGTGTGCCTTTACACAATGCTGAACAAAAGTATATATTTTATTTGAAAATCAAATATAATATCAAGGGGAATTTCTGTTATTGGGATTAGGCTCATTCAGCTTCAGCACGAATTTTCCTATGCCTTGCATGAATTGGCTGAACTGGTTACAGGAAATATAAATAGTCCTGTAAACTATATTGGGCTGATACTTTGTCTTTATTTCAAGTATTCCTTTATCCAACTCATTACAAAAGCTGTCATACCTTGCAAAGAATGTATCTTTATCAGGGGCTGTCAGGTTTATCTGTAATGTAAGATCGCGCTCGTCCTTTTTGGGATCAGCTGTTATCACACGCTTTCCATGCTCCATTCGGCTCTTGTTCTCAATGAACTCCTTATTGGGTGCTGGGGTCATGAGGGCGGACAGTGCAGTGTCATCCATGCTTATTCCCCATGTGGTATAAGCGTCCTTTCCATTAATAAACAGTTCTTCTTGTGGCATATTTATATACTTTTTGTATTTTTCGCTATTTCGTCAAGCTTGTTTCCAAACTTATAAATTAGTTTGGTGTATTTGTTAATACTTTCAAGGTGACCGTTGGATGAAATCATCAGATTTCTTATCTCAGTCAACATTGTATTGTTGTCTTTGGCAAATGAGGATATGGCTTGTGCCACCGCCAGCGTATTCAGCATGGCATTTTTTATTTCTTCTCCTGCAATCTGCAATGCTGTAAACCTACCGTTCAACTCTTCGCCTGTATCTTGACTCATTGCCTGAAAACCTTTGGATGAAGCTGACTGGGATGTTGATTCTTGCGAAATCTTGTCATATCCGGTTGCTGCGGCAAGCTCGTCACGGAGCTTCATGGCTTCGTCCACATAACCCATGTATTCATCCATCAGCTCCTTACGCTCATTATTGTCAAGCGTACCATCATCCTTCATGGCTTCACCGAATTTATCATACCATGTCCTCAGTTTGTCACTAAACTGTTCACCGATGGCATTTGACAGCATCGCCTGCATGAAATATTTGGATATGTCATCAGCAAAATCCTCCGCACTCTTCTCCATATCCATCAGACTGCTTATAAAACTGTCATACATGGAATCGAATGACATTCCGATCAGGCCCTCATAAAGACTGTCGGTCAGTTCTTCCAGTTTTCCTGCCTGCTCTATATAATCATCCAGCTTGTCGGTAACACGCTCACCGTAACCTCCCTTACCGGAAGATTCCATGATATCCCATAACCATACGTCCGACCGTAGAGCCTTCATCTGTTCGGGGGTCAGATTCCACAAGGAATCGGTGCCGGAGAAATCCTGCATGCCGGTAGCTTTTCTTGCGTGTTCCAGCATTTCATCCGTCCATTTCAGATAATGCTGCCAGCTGCCGTGGCTCTTATGATATCCGGCTTGCTCCTTTGCTATTTGCAGATAGTTTTTATTGACTTCCTCCTGATACTTTACAGCTTCCCTGTAAGATTCAACCGATTTCATTCCCTTGCTTGCCTTCATCTCGTCAGTCAGATCCTCGATGGCCGTTTGCAAAGTTCCATTCCTGTCCGTCAGCCTGTCTATCGTTTCCTGTACTTCCTTGGCGTTTCCACCTATTCCAAACAAGGAGTTGAAGCCTCCGAATGAGATTGCGTTCAGGATGTTTCCTATGCCGTTCCTCAATGACTTGCCGATTGTGACAAACAAATCCCCTGACAAGACATCACCGATAATTCCACTGACAGCGTTCAGAACAGCATCAAGCAGACCACCGACAAGATCACTTAATCCGTCTTTGAGTACGTCAATGATGGACAGAATCCATCCGACAATGGGGACCTCCTTAAGAGATTCTGACGTTTTTCCTATGACATCCTTGAATCCGTTCACGGTTTTGATAATTCCGCTATATGCGTTATACAATCCACCGGATGAAATCTGCTGCAAGCCTCCCAATAAATTTTCCATGCTTGCTTTCAGTATGGTGGCAGTATCAGTCACATTACGCTGGGCCTGATTGGCGATATCAGTCTGTGTCTTCACATTGGCGGATGCAATGTCAGCATTCTGCCGTGCTGTTTCAAGAGCGTTTGCTGCGGCTTGTTTCTCACTTTCCGTTCCGCCCTTCTGCGCTTTGGTGTAATCATCCTGTGATTTCTTTAGTCTTTCCAAAGCAGCTGTTTCAATCCCTATGGCACTGATACGATTCTGTTCTGCTATTTGATAGGCTTTTACATCCTCTCCAAGTTTCTTGAAGTTGACTCCACTTGTACCACCCAAAGACTTTTCCATCTGGCTGATGGCGTCAATCAATGATTTCTGGCTTGCCTGATCGGAGTTCTTGAACTTGTCAGTCCGTACATATTTTTTCGCTTCGTCCAAGGCGGGCTTTATCATGTCGGAAAACATGGAACCAAACTCACCGAACACAGTAACCCAATCTATATTGGCTTTTATGGCTTCTGTTTCCTTGTTCTGTATGGCAACATCACGTTGTTTCTCCAGTAACTTTACTTGTGCACTATTAACACCGTTTTCTTCCTGTGCTTTCCTTATTTTTTCCGCATACTCTTGGGCGATAGCCAATTTCTGCTGCTGGAACGTGCCATATTCTTTCAAGTAGTCGTTCAAAGCCTGTTGTTCGGCTTTCAGCTGTCCTTCAGTTACATCGGAAATATCTTTATCTCTCATACTTTCGGCATTGGTATAAGCTTCTGAAATTTTCTGTGCCTGCTTGTCGGTCAGCTTACCGTTACCGGCTTTGCTCCATTCTTCCTCCTGTTTTCTTATCGCATCAATCTGTTTCTGATAATCAAGGTCAATCTGTTTCAACTTCTTTTCCGTGCCTTCTCTCATCAGGTTGATTTCATCCTGTTGGTTCTGACGGTGAAGTGAAAGAAGTTGCCCGTCCAGCTTTTCCTGATTTTCTTTTTGCTTTTTTGCTAGATTTTCCTGTCTGGTCAGTGCGCTTCCGGTTACTCCGCCCAGCTCCTTGTATGTCTTTTCGGATGCCTCCATCTTATCTTTGGCTTCTTTCACCTGTTTCGATGTAGCCGTCTGATCTTTGATTAAGGCCTCGTACCCTTTTTTCGCTTTCTCCCATTCGACTTTAGCATTTGCCAAATCCTCTTGATATGTAGTTTCTTGTGTTTCCTGTCTGTTCTCAACTTCCAATTGGGTATTGATTTCTGACAAGACATCTTTTCTTGCGTTTGCCAATTCATTCTTCAGGTCTTCGATACGCTGTGCCTGAACCTTCATTTCGGAACGGTTGTTCTCTTTCCTTGCCAGATTATAAGCCCATTCTGCACTTTTTATTTGTTGTTCCAAAGATTCGACTATAGCCTGTTTTGACTGTGTTCTGGATTTTGAAACCTCTTCATTATATGCCTTCCAAAACCCAGTCAAGTCA
>ENA-UAPA01001235-UAPA01001235.1-human-gut-metagenome-genome-assembly--contig:-NODE-1235-length-11561-cov-4.980097_pt1 | contig 11561 bp, 7 predicted proteins | sample MGYA00243476_ERZ654569 | MGnify/ENA primary metagenome ERZ654569 (study PRJEB26926, sample SAMN06164726) | human gut metagenome | biome: ENVO:00009003; feature: ENVO:2100002; material: ENVO:00002003... | reverse complement strand
ATAAAATATTTTTCGCGGCACCTTTTTAAATTTAACCGAATTGTAATTTTTTGTATATGTTTTTGTAATTTCGATGTTGTATAAACTTACTGTGTAGGGAGTCGGCTCGAAAAACGGAGATACAAAATATTTGTATTCCGTTTTGTGTGATAATCTGTTAAAATAAAATCAGCCGAGCAGGCGAAAAATACGGAAGAGGGGCAAAGTTATGTATAACGTTCTTGTGTGTGACGACGACAAAGCGATACTCGACTCACTCGAAATATATTTAAATCTTGAGGGGTATAAGGTTTTTAAGGCGGAAAACGGCAGGCAGGCATTGAAAACAGCGGAGGAAAACGATCTGCAATGTATAATTCTCGATATTATGATGCCTGACCTCGACGGACTCAACGCAACGCTGAAGCTCCGTGAGAGCAAAAACATACCGATAATCCTACTCTCTGCCAAGAGTGAGGATACGGACAAGATAACGGGCCTTTCGTTCGGAGCGGATGACTATGTGACAAAGCCGTTTAATCCGCTTGAGCTTATGGCACGGGTGAAATCGCAGATAAGACGTTATGTTTCGCTCGGCAGTATGGAGAAAAAGGACAGCCTTATAGTTACGGGAGGGCTCGCTCTTGACCTCGATTCCAAAGAGATTACGCTCGACGGCGAAAAAGTCAAGCTTACCGCTACGGAATACGGCATACTCGAATATCTTATGAAAAATATAGGCAGAGTTCTCTCTACGAATCAGATATATGAAGCGGTGTGGAAGGAGCCGTCGTTCCAGACGGAAAAAACCGTGACCGTGCATATACGCAGAATAAGAGAAAAAATAGAGATAAATCCCAAAGAGCCGAAATATTTAAAGGTGGTGTGGGGCATTGGCTATAAAATCGAAAAGCTTTAAAACTTCGTTCGGATTAAAGCTCGTTGCATTTTTTATTGCGGCGTTGCTTGCGTTTTCCTCGGCGATTTGTGCGGTTGAGGCTATAAACGACCTGTTCAGATACGGCTCGGAAATTCTTACTAAGCCGGAAAAAAGTCTTGATATGACCGAAACGTCGCTGTTTGCATCGAAGCTGAACTCCGATGTGCAGTCGATATATGCCGGCAGCGGCCTTATGACGTGGGACGCATATAAAAGCACGTATTACAGCACTTTCGACGAGGAACTAAACGCGGCTCGCACGGAGCTGGAGCGCTTCAAAAAGGAATGTATGTCAGAGGCTGTGGCGGCATATCGTGATAAATATGCCTCTTCCGAGTATTCCTCTTCTCAAAAGAGCGACGATGTTACGGGGGCCGGTGCTTCCGCATATACGACAAATGTCTACGGAAACGTCTCTGCCTATTCCCGCTCCGACAACGTAGTTTCACCGAATTACGACAAGGACTACTATGACGGTTGCCGTGAGAGCTATTCGCTTAAGAGCGGAGATTCGGGGAATGTCACCTTTTCGACATCCACCACGGACGAGGAACTGGTATCGCTCGTGAGCAACGCATATTCTCAGGTTATGTCTGCGGCGCGCCGTGAGTATGAAACAACGGTCGCCATGGAGAGCCGCAGCATCAAAAATATAAAGAACCTTAAATACTATATATATAATCCGTCTACCGGCGAAATAATCACAAATCTTGAGACGGAAACGAGCGAGGAGAAAGCGAACGAAATTAAAAAATCGGGAGATTATTCGGCATTTACAAGCGGTAGCAGATGGTATATGGTCTATACTGCCGACGGAGGACTTGTCGCGGCAAGTCCGCAAATAACCCGCGATACGCTCTATACCGTACAGAGCGGCGATAAATACTATTTCAGCCTTAAGTCGGATTACTACTATAAACGCACGCTGTCAAACGTTCTCGGCTCATGCTTTTCAAACAACGGCTATGACATAATTCTGATGCTTCCCGAAACGCTGTCGGAAGGCGACGATTATTACAATATGCAGTCGGAGATGGTAAAAAGCAGTGCCGATACATACAACTATATATTTTTAAGCCTTGCATCTATGCTTGTTCTTGCCATGGTGTCGGTTTACCTTATATATGCGGCAGGCGAGACGGCAGGCCCCGAAAAAATCAAACTTTCGTTTCTCGACAAGCTTCCGACGGACTTGCATTTTGTTTTGGCTGCCGCTGTTGCGGGGGCGGGAGTTTACGGAATTTTAGCCTTGGCAGCCGATTACAAACATGCTTTCGATTACTATGCCGACGGCAAAGCGCTTATGATGTTTGTGGTTATGTCGCTTATTGCCGTTGCGGTGTGGGCTGTGCTGCTTGAGTGGCTCTGTTCTGTTTCTAAATATTACAAGGCGAAAAAGAGCTGGCTTCGATCAACGCTTGTTTGGTATATTATAAGGCTTATCGGGAAATTATTTTCGCCGCTTAAAAGGCTTCGTGAAAAGCCGGTGCGCTTAAGGCGCCGTGTACTGCTTGTGCTTATAGGCTATATAATCGGCAACACCGTGCTGACCGGCGTTGCGGCTATGTGCAGAGGATTTTGGTTCGTTCTTCTTATAGCGGTGCTGCTGCTTTATAATATTCTGACTGTTTCGCTTATGTGGAAATATGTGCTGTCGCTTGACCGCATAACAGCGGCGTCGGAGAACGCAAAAAACGGAGAGCCTCCCGAAAACATCTATTCGGAAAATATGCCTGAGCCCTTAAAAACGCTGGCGCTCAATCTCAGCCTTACGCAGGAGGAGATGCAAAAGGCGATAAACGAGGCGGTAAAGGGCGAAAGAATGAAAACCGAGCTTATAACAAATGTGTCGCACGACCTTAAAACGCCGCTCACTTCGATAATCTCATATGTCGATTTGCTCAAAAAGTGCGACATAGACGATATTTCGGCGCAAAAATATATAAACGTGCTCGATGAAAAATCCATAAGACTCAAAAGACTTATCGAGGACCTTGTCGAGGCGTCAAAGGCGTCATCGGGAGCCGTGACGTTTAACAAGATGAATGTTAATCTCCATGAGCTTGCGGTTCAGGCGGTCGGTGAAATGTCCGACGCTTTTGAGGAGAGAAATCTCGACGCGGTGCTCAACGAGCCGACGGAGCCGATAGTTATATACGCCGACAGCCAAAAGACGTGGCGAATCATAGACAATCTTTTGAGCAACGTCAAAAAGTATGCTCTCCCCGGTACGAGAGTATATATAGACGTCGGCAGGGACAGCTCATACGGTACAATAACGATAAAAAACACTTCACGCGAAAAGTTGAATATAGACCCCGATGAGCTGACTCAGCGCTTTGTACGCGGAGACGAGTCACGTACCATGGAGGGCAGCGGTCTCGGGCTTTCGATAGCAAAGGATTTGTGCGTGCTTCAGGGCGGAAAGCTTGAACTCTCAATAGACGGCGACCTGTTTAAGGCGACGGTGAAAATGCCGCTTGTGTATTCTTGTGACGACGAGCAGGGAAGCGTGCAATAAGAAAATAAATAAGCCGAGCCTGCGTAAAACGTAAGCTCGGCTCTTGTTTTATATTCGCGGTAAAATCGGACTATACAAAAAAGCAAAAAAATGTTACAATCAACGGGAAGACTGAAGATGGGAAGGTGCGCTTTGGAAAAATTCGAAATAGCCGGTCTGACGGTTGAATTTGAGACGGGAGACGGACTGCTTCTTAAGCGCAGCAGACCGTATCTTACAAGTGACGATAAAAAAACCGACATAAAAATAGAACTCGACGATGACTTTTTTATGCGTAGGCGGCAAAGCTATCCCATGCTGACGCTCGATGAGTGCCGATATGTGTGGACGGGCGAGGCGTTTTATTTAAAGCTGCTTGAATTTAACGGCTTTATGCTTCACTCGTCGTGCGTGTGCCGCGGCGGCAATGCCTATCTTTTTTCCGCGCGCAGCGGAACCGGCAAATCCACGCACACGCATCTTTGGCTCTCGGAATTTCCCGACGCATATATATTAAACGACGATAAGCCGGCGATTATCATAAACGAAAGCGGCGCAGTTGCCTACGGCACACCGTTCAGCGGAAAAAACGACGAGAGCAGAAACGCCGCGGCTCCGATAAGGGCTGTCGTGTTTATAGAGAGAAGCCAAAAGAACAGTATTGAAAAAATAAGTCCGGCGAGGGCCGTGCCGCTGTTTATGTCACAGACCGTGCGCCCGAAAACACCGCAGTATATGGGTGTCCTTTTGAGGCTGCTCGACGCTCTTTTAAAAGAGGTGCCGGTCTTTTTGCTCAAATGCAATATGGACCCGTCGGCGGCGCACGTGTCGTATGACGGAATAGAGGAATATTACAGACAAAATCCGAGAGCTTAAGAAAAAGAAAGGCAGTGCTGGTATATGAAAATTAAAGACGGCTTTATGCTAAGTGAGGTTGCCGGAAGCTATGTAGTTGTGCCGGTCGGAGCCGTTCAGGCGGACTTCACGGGTATGATAACCCTGAATCCCGTCGGCGCATTTTTGTGGGGAAAGCTCGAAAAGGAAACTACGCGCGACGAGCTTTTGAAAAGCGTGCTCTCACGGTACGATACAGACGAAAAGACCGCGGCACAGGATATTGACCGCTATCTTGAAAAGCTCCGCAAAAACGGACTTTTAGAGGAATGATATTTTGGACGGCAAAAAAAGAGTTAAATTAGAGGAACTGCTCCCGATAATCGAGGAGAAGCTCTCGGCCGGCGGAACGGTCGTTTTACCGATTACGGGAACGAGCATGCTGCCGCTGCTTGTGGCGGGCAGGGACAAGGTTACGCTTAAAAGTGCCGTTTTGCCGCTTGAAAAAGATGCTATTCCGTTTTACCGCCGAAACGACGGCGCATTTGTGCTGCACAGAAAAGTCGGCGAGGACGAAAACGGATACGTTATGTGCGGCGACAATCAATGGGTCAGGGAGCACGGTATAACCGATAAGAACATAATAGGCGAGGTTGCGTTTATAACGCGCAAGGGAAAAACCTTTTCCGTGGGCAGCCGTAGATACCGCCTCTATGTTAAGCTTTGGAAATTTCTGTTTCCCGTAAGGAAATATATAGTAAAAATAAGGGGGAAGCTCGGTAAGTGAAAAAAAGCTCTGCCGAAAAATGGATAGCCTCTCACTCAAAAAAAGAGAGCCCTCGTATGGTGCTGCTGATAATCGGCAACGCCCTGTTTTCCGTGTGCGGAGTTATGACGGCGCTGTATGCGAAGTATATAATAGACGCGGCGCAAAATGCCGATAAAAACGCTCTGATGAAAAACGGCGTCGCTTTGGGCGCACTCATACTTTTACAGACATTTCTCAAGGTTGTTTGCAAAGCACTTGAGGCGAGAGTACAGGGCAAAATCGAGATAAGCATTAAAACAGAGCTGTTTTCATCAATACTCAAAAAGGACTACGAAAAAATCACCTCGATTCACACGGGCGAGCTTATGACAAGGCTCACAAGTGACGTCTCGGTGGTTTCCGACGGCGTTGTAACGATATTGCCGTCCGCCGTTGCTATGGTGACGAGGCTCGTTTGCGCCTTTGCGGCTCTTTTTTCGCTTGACAGGATGTTTTCACTAATATTGCTGTCAGGCGGAGCTTTGCTGTTTGTATTCACCCGATTCTTTCGCGGCAAAATGAAGTCTCTTCACAAGGCGGTGCAAAAAACCGACGGCGGAGTCCGCTCCTTTATGCAGGAGGTAATAGAAAATCTGCTTGTCGTTAAGATATTTGACGTTGCCGATATGATGAAAGACCGCTCGAAGGTGTATCAGGACGAAAATTACTATGCTAAAATAAAACGCAACAGGTGGTCGATTTTCGCAAATATAGGCTTTTCGGCGGCATTTTCGGTGGGCTGGCTTTTTGCGATGCTTTGGAGTGCCGCAAGGCTGAGCCGCGGAGCGATAACCTTCGGAACTCTCACGGCGATAGTTCAGCTTGTGAGTCAGGTGCAAACGCCCGTTACGAGTCTGTCGGGTTACCTGCCGAAATACTATACCATGCTCGCCTCCGCCGACAGGATACTTGAAACCGAGTCGCTCCCCGAGAGCGTCGCATATAATATGCCGGGGCTTGACGTCGGCAAAATATATGATGAGATGTCATATATGGAAATGGAGAGCGTGACCTTCGGCTACGGCAGAGAAAATGTAATAGAGGACGGCTCTGTGCGGATAAACAAGGGCGATTTCACGGTGATTTCGGGAATATCGGGCATCGGGAAAAGCACATTCTTCAAGCTGCTTACAGGGGTGCTTACACCGCAAAAGGGAAGCATAAGCGTCGTGTCCGGCGGCAAAAAATATCATATTGACAAATATATGCGTTCGCTGTTTGCATATGTTCCGCAGGGGAATATGCTGATGAGCGGCACCATACGCGATAACATAAAGCTCACAAACAGCACCGCGACGGACGAGGAGGTGCTCGATGCGGCAAAAATAAGCTGCGCCTATGATTTTATAAACGAGCTGCCGAGCGGCCTTGATACCGTCCTTATGGAAAACGGCAGGGGACTGTCGGAGGGGCAGATTCAGCGCCTCGCAGTTGCAAGGGCTGTGCTGTCGGGCGCGCCTGTTATGCTGCTTGACGAAGCGACGTCCGCGCTTGACGCCGAAACGGAGAAAAAGCTCCTTTTGGGCTTGAGGTCGTTAAAAGACAGAACGTGCGTTATTATCTCTCACAAAACCGCGGCTTTTGAAGTTGCCGACAGCGTTATAGAGATAAAAGACGGACATTTGCATTCAAAAAAAATATAAATTTATTTTTTCTATTGTAGTATCGGGACGAATTTGATATAATACAAATAATTGTTTTGCGTTAATTAAGTTTAAAAGGAGTTAAAAAGATGGCATATTCATCTTCGGGGAAAACTCATGTTGAGGAGAGCGACAATCTCGACAGCGTCGTTATATACCTCAAAAAAATATTGCAGCATTGGAAAATAGTTGTTATCTCGGCAGTGGTGCTGGCTGTACTCGGCTTTGCCGTTGCAAAGCTCACCTACACGCCGTCGTATTCGTCTAAGATAACGTTTATAGCAAACAATAAATCCTCGGCACTTGCCGTTTCGGGTCAGACTCAGTCGGACCTTAACGCGTCCGCAACGCTTGCCGAGAGCTTCAAATATGTTTTTACAACGACAGAGCTTTCAAAGAGAGTTGCCGACAACAGCGGGTTTAAAGATATTTCCGTGGCAGACATAAAGAGCTGGGTTTCGGTTGAGGCCGTTGAAGACACGGCTATAATAAATCTTACCGTGACTACGCCGAATGCCGACGTTTCATACGGAATAGCGAATGCATATGTAAATAACTATGAGAGCGCCATAAACGCGGCTTTCCCGAGTACCACCTTGACGGTTATCGACCCGCCGCTTCTTGCGAGTGCTCCGAACCGCGATGCGAGCGCAAGAAACTATACCATAGTAGGCTTTGCCGCAGGTCTCGTCATATCGATATTTGCGATTGTTCTCGCGGTAATTGCCAAGGATACGGTTAAAACCGCCGATGATGTTAAGGACAAGCTCGGCGTTGACGTTATCGGTATGGTCGGTCACGTTAACCGTAAAAAGAAGAAAAAGGGTGAGGAGTATAAGCCCCTGCTTATTTCCGACAGACGCAGCGGCTTCCCGTTCATCGAAACCTTTAAGATTATAAGAACAAAGATCGAGCACACCGCTCAGCGTGAGAAGTACAAGACTTTTGTGGTAACGAGTACAGCCGAAAACGAGGGCAAGACGACAAGCGCGGTAAACATCGCACTTGCACTCGCACAAAACGGCAAGTCGGTGCTTTTGGTGGACGGCGACTTGCGTAAGCCCGCAGTTGCAAAGCTTCTCGGAATCAATGCCTCCGAGGACGGCGGCGTATACGGTGTCATAAACGGCGAAAAGACTCTCGCCGAGGCGATAAAGTATTCGGAAAAATACAATCTTTTCCTGCTTGTCAGCGGAAAGCCCGTATTTGACCCGTCGGAGCTTCTCTCTACGGACGCTATGTCCGATATAATCAAATCCGCGGAAAAGGAGTTTGATTATATTATAATTGATACGGCTCCCTGCGGAGTTGTGGCGGATGCGTCGATACTTTCAAGCTATGCCGACGGAATACTTCTTGTTGTCAGAAACGATATGGTTGCTTCAAGACGTATTAAGCGCGCTGTTGAAAACCTCGAAAATTCCGGCACCAAGCTCGTCGGATGTATCTACAATGATACAGAGAGCGGTATGCCGAAACGCTTTATGTCGTCCTACAACAAAAAGTACGGCTACGGTTACGGATATGGTTACGGCTACGGCAGCAATCAAAAATAAATAAGTTCGTTTTACGGAGGTTCGCTGCGGCGAATCTCCGCTTTTTTATTCTCGACGGAAGTTTTGTGCGGCTTGTTGCGTCCGCTTTTTTGTCAAAAAGCGACACAGGGACTTATATACGCTCAAAAAAACGCTGTTTTAGCAATGTTTTTACTAAAAAGGCTATTGCCCATTAAGATTTTCTATGTTAAAATTATATAATAATTGTGCGGTTACAGCTTGTAACGGCTTTTCGGAGGTGAGAAAATGCTTTATCACAACGTAATGTGGAAATTCTGTGATGCAGAGGGCAAAACGCTTGACGAAAACATCGAAATCGTGAGAGCCGGTCTTACTGCGTTACCGGAAAAAATTCCACAAATCAAAAGTCTCACCTTCATTAAAAACGAAGTGGTGTGCGACCGTAATTTTGACGCAATGCTTACAGTTGTCACCGAAAACGAGGATGACCTCAACGCCTATAAAGTTCATCCGGAGCATCAAAAGGTGGCTTCGTATGTTAAAAAAGTCACTTCGGGCAGAGCGGCTGTCGATTATTATAAATAATCCGTAAATTATTATAAAAACAACGGAATATTTATATTATTATACCCCTTGCGGGTGTAAAATGATTTTGGTTTAAAAAATGCAAGTGCCGCGGCTTTTCAAGCGCAGTGCTGTATAAAAACGGAGGAAAAATATGAAGCATAAGGAAATTGTGGAAAAAATGAGCCTCGAGCAAAAGGCAGCTTTTGTTTCGGGCTATGACTATTGGCATCTTGAGGAAGCTCCGGAGCTCGGCCTTCCGAAGATAATGATTACCGACGGCCCTCACGGCCTTCGTAAGGCTAATCCGGACAAAAAGAGCTCAACGGGCGGCATAGGCCTCGGAAACTCTGTTCCGGCAACCTGCTTCCCCCCTGCGGCTACGTCGTCCTGTTCCTGGGACCCGGAGCTTTTGGAGCAAGAGGGCGAGGCAATGGGCGAAGAGTGCCTTAAGGAAAAAGTATCTACCATTTTAGGCCCCGGCACAAACATCAAGCGCGCTCCCGTAGGCGGCAGAAACTTTGAGTATTTTTCGGAGGATCCGCTTCTTGCCGGCGAATGTGCGGCAGCCGTTATAAACGGCGTTCAGTCAAAGGGCGTAGGTACTTCTCTCAAGCACTTCGCGGCTAACTCTCAGGAGGCTTTCCGTATGGTAGTCAACGAGGTAGTTGATGAGAGAACTCTTCGCGAGACTTATCTCACCGCATTTGAAATAGCCGTTAAAAAGGCTCAGCCCTGGACGGTTATGAATTCTTATAACAGAATCAACGGCGTTTATGCTTCGGAAAATGAATGGCTTCAGCAAAAGGTGCTCAGAAAAGAGTGGGGCTTTGAGGGTCTTATCGTAACCGACTGGGGTGCTTCCGTTGACAGAATCCCCGGACTTAAGGCAGGCACCGACCTTGAAATGCCTTGCTCGGGCGACCTTAACACAAACAGAATCATCGCTGCCGTAAAAGACGGTACGCTTGATGAAAAAATACTCGATGAGAGAGTTGATACGGTAGTTGACCTTATAGTCAAATCAAAGCCGGCTCTTGAAAAGACACATACATATGATGTTGACGCTCATCACGCAATAGCTCAGAAGATAGCCGAGGGCTCAATGCAGCTTCTCAAAAACGACGACGGCATACTTCCTCTCAAGGACGGCCAAAAGGTTGCCGTTATAGGCGAAATGGCAAAGGCACCGCGCTTCCAGGGCGCAGGCTCTTCCGTAATCAACCCCACCAAGCTTTCAAACGCTTTTGACGAGCTTCAGAAGCTCGGCGTAGACATTTCTTACGCTCAGGGCTATTATAAGAGTGCTCCCTCCAAGAAGGATAAGACACCCAGAAAGACAGGTGCAGAGCTTATAGCAGAGGCTAAAGAGGCCGCTTCTAAGGCTGATGTAGCCGTTGTATTTGTAGGTCTTACCGAAGAATTCGAGGGCGAGGGCTACGACAGAGAGGGAATTGAAATTCCGGCAGAGCACAATGCGCTTGTTGCTGCGGTTGCCGAGGCAAACCCCAACACCGTTGTTGTAATCGCAGGCGGCTCGGTAATTCTTATGCCGTGGCTTAAAAATGTTAAGGGACTTCTCAATTCCGGCCTCGGCGGTCAGGCAGGCGGCATCGCCGTTGCAAATATCCTTACCGGTAAAGTCAATCCCTCAGGTAAGACGAGCGAGACTTATCCGCGCGCATTTGAGGATAACCCGACCTACGGCAACTTCCCCGGCGGACCCGTTACCTCGGAGCACAGAGAATCGGTTTACATCGGTTACAGATATTATGACGCAGCCGATATTGATGTTGAATTCCCGTTTGGTTTTGGTCTTTCATACACCACCTTTGAGTACAGCGATATTAAGCTCTCAAAGGACAAAATGAAGGATACCGATACGGTTACGGTTTCGTTTAAGATAAAGAATACAGGCAGTGTAGACGGCGCGGAAATCGCCGAGGTTTACGTTGCCGATAAGGAATCCACCATTTTCCGTCCGAAGAAAGAGCTTCGCGGATTTAAGAAGGTATTCCTTAAAGCAGGCGAAGAGAAAGAGGTATCCGTCGAGCTTTCCAAGAGAGCATTCGCGTTCTACAACGTAGAGCTCGGCGACTGGATGGTTGAAACCGGTGAATTTGATATACTCGTAGGTTCTTCGAGCCGCGATATCAAGCTTACGGCTTCCATGACCGTTGAATCCACCGTTACCGCAAGCATTCCGGATTACAGAAAGACAGCTCCGAATTACTACAACAATGTTGCAAATATCACTCGTGATGATTTCGCTGCTGTTTACGGTGAGCTTCCGAATCCAGAAATAGATAAGAATAAGAAGATTGACCTTTACTGCTGCCTTAACGACGCACGCCACACCAAGTGGGGCGGCAAGCTTTGCAGACTTATCGAAAAGATAATGTCCGGTATGGGCTCCGACGCTAACGGCGACGGCAAAATGCTCGCGGCTATGGCAACGCAGATACCCGTTCGTAACTTCATTTCGATGAGTATGGGTGCGTTCTCGCCGAAGCAGGCAGAGGGACTTCTCAAAATGCTCAATGACGACGAGTCGAGCTTTGTAGGCTTCAATACGATTTTCTGGAGACTCGGCGGAACTCTCGCGAGACTTCCGAAGCTTCTCAAATCCATCTGATGCGATAATCAAACAAAATAAAAGCGGAGCTGTAAGCCCTTAGGCTTGCGGCTCCTTTTTTGTTTCCCCTAGAAATATTTTACGGCTTTAGCCTGTCTCTTATACACATCTCCGAGCCCACGAGACTACGCTGCATCTCGT